>VOFH01002070.1_pt1 | contig 27885 bp, 35 predicted proteins | sample 5384091 | NCBI WGS metagenome assembly VOFH01 (sample SAMN12384727, study PRJNA508395) | human gut metagenome | isolation source: healthy gut G | host: Homo sapiens
TTGGTATTTCGGCAGAAGACATGTCGGCTATGTACCGGGAATTTAGTAAGAAACAAAATAAAGAAGAAGATTATGAAACGAACAACTTATATAATATTTGGAATGTTGCTTACCGGATTGTTGTGGTGTGCGCTGGCATATTCTACGCCTCTACGCAAGTTACAGGTTGGGATAATATTTTCCTGGATATTAAAGGAGAAAAGAAGACTGTTCAATTACCGCAGTGCAAAGTTATACAGATGGTGGCGGTTAGAAATATCATCGCTACGGGTGAGGGCGAAGAAAAGGGGATAAGAATGCCGGCATTTGGAGAGCTTCCTTTGAAAATTACTTCTGGTGAAGCTGGACAAGGATCTTTCACTTATGCTTCCGGTATGGATGAATTTATGACGATGAATTCAGTTGGAGATACGTTACGTATCAGGACTTATTTGATTTTCGAGCCTTTAATGAGTTCTTGCAGACCAGTCTTGAAAACTGTTGAAAATTCATTGTCATGGACGAATGACCTTTGGGTTATGAGCCCAACGAGCTACCAACTGCTCCACTCCGCGATGTTATCGTTTTGTGGGTGCAAATCAGTTAATTTCTGATTGATAATACTTTCTCTTGTATCTCCTCCAGTTTTACCCTTAGCTTTTTTCGATATAGTCTGCATCTTCGTTGCTGATATTTCTGAGGAACCTCTCCATTTTGTCTGTGAAATCAGATTTTCCGTCATCGCCAGTATTGTCATATTTATATATTATCCAGTCGATTAAAATTCTGCTCTTTATGGTTTTTTCCGTGAAATGTTCTTTTGCAACTTCTATTAATCTCTTCCCTCTTTCCAAACCAGTGATATTCCTTAACTCTGGGAGAATTATACCGTTCATAGCGCAACTCATAACCTTTTTATCAAGATTTGCCTTAAAGGTCAGCCATTTCGATGCTGCCGTCAAAGAAAATCTCTTATTTACTAAATCATTCACAGCATCCAACAAGGGCAGTTCTTCGTTCGGGTTCCTCATTCTTGCCCCTTTTGCATAATCCCCGTTATTCCACGGATTAGTATCTATATTGATTGCTGACAGCATTTTAGCTATTGGCAGTTCCGTATTCAAGGCATACAATAACTTAAATTCACCGTTATAACGGTCTTGTTCATCCGTTTCTCATTATCCGCCAAAAAGTCTACAGTGTGCTTCATAGCGATGATTGGCATCCAACAGTACCAAATAATTCATAGCTTCTTCCTTTCTTACAACATTGCCTGTAGTAAAATCAACGACTTCAGCCCTTGATTTTATAGCATCAGTAGCGTCTACCACAATGGCAGGCACTAAATGCCCACATTCTCCAAGTGACTTCATCTTAGCCTTCACAATCTTTTCATCCAAATTACGATTACCGCTTAAACATGCAATCTTCTTACCTTCCTTCATTACTGAGGTTAATGGCTTTACTATATTTCTTTCCATTTAATTTTGCCGCTGCCCTGCGGACTTGTTTTGGTATCTGGCGCACCTGTTAATTTTGTGCTACAAAGATTACCCCTTTAATCGAAAAACTAAAAGAAACAAAAAATACGCATTTTCTGTTCCCCTACTAAAGCACCACTTAATCTCTGTTTTTCATGTTATAGCCCAAAATCAGACAAAAAAATCCTGCCTACCTATTTCTTGAGTAAAGTCCAATAGAAATAGGCAGGCAGGATCACACCTAGCACGAAAAAATTCTCTTTAAAAATAGAATGAGTTCAGCCTTCTTATCTTTATATCTTTATACCGCTTTAAGATAGCCTTTAGATATTCATCGCTTTCCCTCACACTTTCATTGCTTATGATGTCAGTAAGGTATAATAGATGTGCAATAACCATTTCTCCTTATCTGAAAGGTTTGCCCCTTCTTTCTTTTCTCCTTCACCTGCTCTTGGTGGTTAAAAGCGAAATTATCATCTTGGAGAAATAGTAAGCCAATACGGAAACGGAATCTGAACTCTTACGAGTTATATCTACGAAATGCCCGTTAGGCAAATTAGTCAAGTCATTATTTTCTAATCCGTCATCGCAGAATTTAGCTATGCAGGCTATAGCATTATTGTTATCAATCACGATGTTTTTTCTGCCCACTTTCAAGGTTATACTTATTGGTTCATTGAAAATAGCTCCAAGCATACCACTGCCTGCATAATTGCTATAGATTGCGTCTACAAGGTCTCTTATGTACTCAACAGGAAATTTGTTTATTTCAATCCCTTTCATGCAAATTCCCCAACTATAGTCATAGCAAAAGAGCAACAGATACCAGAACTTCTCACTATCCAATTCAATGCTTTCAGATAGCCTTGCAGTTCTTTATCCTGCATGTATTCCTCTACTGTGAATTTATGTCGCAACTTACGTGCGTTATACCTTCCTTTAAAAATATCTGGAACTTGCGAAACTGCCATGAAAGATTCACCTGTATTCTCGTTATAATCAAAGTCTGGTGCATATTCTTGAGCTACAGGATATACATATTCAAGTAGTTTATATTCCTCTACATTATATTGGAAAGAAAAACCTTTTCTATTGGTTTGCATCATTGCTTTTTTATTTGCAATGATAATAAAAAAACAGCAAATGAATTGCTTCAAATGCTGTCCTTATTATGATGTCATACAAATATTACTTAACGCGTTTAAATGTCATAAGTATTAGTCCTTTCCATCTTCATTGTCTGTATAAGTCCATTTCATTAAAGCATTATCGGTAATTACTCATGCATTTCTTCAAAACCATCTCCGTCTTCATAATCAATATATATGATTGTATTGTCTGAATTGATTTTATATGTTATTGTTGAAGAATCTTTCCCACTGTTATCTACCCATTCAAGTAAACCTGTTCCATTTGAATAGAATGTATAGATATCACCAATAGCATTGTGTTCTTCATCAGAGGTATCACCTGTTACCTCCCATGTACCTATAATAGTATTAGACTGCTTATCATCTTCATCATCATCGTCACTGCAAGCCATAAAATTCACACTCATAATTACGGCAATTACTGCCATTCCAATAAATCTTAATGTTTTCATCTTTATAAATAGTACTATTGAATATTATCTGTTCTGAGGCTCTCGACCAAACACTCCAAATAATAAACAATAGCCCACGCCAAACGATATATAGACTATCTTAACAAGATAGGTATATAACATTGACGTGAGCGTTCTTGCCTATTATCCTTGGAGATTGAAATTGGCGATTTTCTGAACAAGGATAATATATCAAACGCTCTTCGTTAACTAATAAGTCCTTTCAGTGCCAACTCATTAGACCTCTGAAATTGCTGCAAAGTTACGAAAAGCGTTTGTAATAGCAAGAACTATTGTTTATTAAAAGTTGAGAGCTGTCTCTTCTTAGTAAATCCAAGTAGGTAGAAAATTTGTGATTGCCTATATAAGAGCAAAATTTTAAAATTTTCTACCCAACTGATAATTTATACCTATGGCTTTATAAACTGATTTTTTATCCGTTGAACGGTGGAAATACCAATACTTTGTAGCTTAGCTATATTTCTGATTGAATAGCCTTTTCTTAGTAAAGCAATGACTTCTTTATATTCTTCCTTCTTCTTATCATCCGTTTTGGTCGAACCTGTCTTTCTACCAAGTTTACCACCTTTGGCAATATAATTTGCCCTACCACTATTCAAACGGTATTGGATATTGCTTCTTTCGATATTTGCCATTTCTGCAAGCACTGTCACCATGATAGACGCTATTGGATTAACTTCCCCATTTGGTTGCAAAGTATATAAGCCTAAGTTCTGTATGTAAACCGATACTTTCGATTCATGCAATATATCCAAAGAGCGAAGAACCTGTAATGTACTCCTTCCTAGTCTTGACAATTCAGACAAAAAGTAGAATATTCACAGATTCACGTTTACAGTATTTCAAACATTCTCCTAAAATCTGTCTTTCCTCTATTTTCTTTGCACCTGAAATATGCTCTTGGAATATATTTACTATTTCTATATCCTGTGAAATAGCATATTTCTTTAAATCCTCTATTTGTCTGCTCGTGTCCTGTCTGTCATTACTTGAAGAAACACGGGCGTATATTACGGCTGTTTTCATTTTATTCTTTGATTAAATTGATAACATGAAAGAATGTGTTCAAACCACCTTTACAGATTTATTTGAACACATTCCTGTTTTGAACACTAACGGAGGTTTATTCGCTTCCTCAATATCCCATAAGCCAACTAAAAGAATAAGCAAGATTAACGGAACACAACCTGTTATAAAAGACAATACCACCCAAAAGAGCCAAACAAGTATCTTATAATAAAACATGATTCTTTGTTTTACGTAGTTAATAAAATAGGAGAATACCCATTTCTGAATATTCCCCTGTTTAATCAATCAATAAACCACTTATATTTAGTGTCTCCATGCAAAGCGGCATTTATTCCCGTTGCTATTTCGGTTGCATTTACCGCTCTATCCAAGAAGCTATCTATATAACTGCTCTTGTTTGCTCCTGTCAATAGATTATACAATTTCCACATACTAATATCATTCCCCAAGCTCCCAAAGTTCTTATCATTGATATATGCTTTTGCAACTGTATTTATTTGCGAATCAGTGATAAGCATTTTAGGAATATCTTTCTGATAACCTTGTGGTAATGATTGACCAAGTCTCATCCTCCCAAGTAGTTGGCAAAATTGATGTTCTGTGAGATATGAGTTACCAAGTGTTTGCAACAAATGTAGATGTTTTGCAGGTTGATAACTCTGAAACATTTCCAATACTGCCCGATATAAATCTTTGGTATTAGTAACTTCCAAGCAACTAAGAAAACCGTCTGTTGATACACACAAGTTTGTGCAAACTTTACAAGTAAAGCCAATAAATACTTTAAACCTTTCTGCTCCTTTTTACAATACAGATTTGTGTGATTATAAGCTCTCACACCACCAATAGTAAGAGTTAACTTATTTCCGTTCACCGTTTCGTAAATCGTAGGAATCTGAATAATAAAAGCACATCTTTCATAGTAGATAGTCTTATCACTTTCAAGAAGTTGATTTGCAGGTTTGTGTATTGCTTCGGGTATTCTTCCCTTGATAATGTGACTTACACGAATATCGGGCTTGTCAATACTTTCACCACTGAAAAATGTATTTGCAGCGTCATAAACAGTATCAATAAATGCAGGGTGAGGAATTGTAAGCTCATTATCTTTGGCGAATACGGGTGTAATACAATCTTCTTTCAAATGTTGCATTGTTACTTCTATTGTATTAGCTTCCAAGAAATGAGGATTCTCTTTTTTAACTTTGGGTTGTTCTTCGATTATTACCGCTTCTTCTGCATATTCACCAAAGTTGTTTTCCTTTCTAACCTGTGGCACATTGCCAATAATTTGTAGATTTCTCATAACGAATAAAATTTTAAATGATTTATAAATTGATTACGTGGATTGAAATATATTTCGTTTTCTATCCAACTACCCTCGGGGGTTGTTAGAGCTACTGTTCACGTGTTCATGTAACTTTCAATTCAGTAAATCATAGGAGAAGTAAGCTGATATATATTTGAGCTCCTATTTTTATAGGTAGGGGGATTATATATAAGTACCTATACTTTATTGCACGCATATCTTTCTACTCTCCACAAATGGAACTACTTTAGACCATTACAGAATGTGGCATAACCATACAACCAATGTTTGAAGAATGAGTATCATTCATTTTTTAGCTTCCCCAATTATTCGTAAATTTGTGTATCCCATGAAGGAAGGATTACCGTATTGCATTGAGGGCTTATTATCTCCATTTCCCAATTACTATCAATGTGGTAATTTACCTTTTTCACAATCTCCCATAGATAAAGCCATGTTTGATAGATTTTATTGCAGTCGCCTATATACTAGTATTAGACGACCTTTTTCATTTTTGTAGCATAACCATAAAAAGTAGGGCAATTTGACGTCTGCCCTACCGCTTGTGGTTATGAAAATTTCTTCTTATTACCTACCATGTCAGAAGTATATACCTATCAAGAATTACGTGAATTAGCCTTGAAACACGGAATCAGAGATAATAAAGTCCATATCGGTGTATGGTTACAAACACAAGGCTATCAAAAACAAAGAATACAGATTAACCACATTAGAAAAACATTTTATTTAAAATCCCATGATTGAAACAAGAATCCCAATAGTACCTGACACAAGTACCACCCTTACAGATGAAACAACAGAACACATTGTTAATCGCAAGGTAACAATCAAAATAGACAGAGATTATTTAAAAAAGAAGTATGCAGAACTATACGAGCGACTGGCAAAAGTTGCAGAAAAATATCCTTATACTCCGAAAAAACAACTTGTAAAAAAACAGGGGCACGCTCATGTAAAAAAACAGGGTGGACTATACTACTAACCATTGGAAAATAACTAATAAGCATTGCCTTCTTTCAGAAGTCAAAAGCACATTCTAAATCTTTTTTTTCATGTATGTAAATCAACTAACCAATGAAACTTATATAGACAGAAAGGAAGCCAAAATAAGTCTCGGAACTTCCAATTTCAACAGATTATTAAAAAAGAAGATTATTTATTTTATCAACGGACAACCATTTGCCAACTATGGGATACAGAATAATACCGGCAAGCCTAGTCATAGGACTTACAACAAATGAAGCATATACTTATTTTTGTTTATTAGCGAAATCAGATTACAACACTTATATTTCACACGTAAAGCTTGAAACGCTATCCCAATTGACAGGAATAAGCAAGACCGAATATATATCCAAGCATATCGAGAAACTAATAAAGAAAGGGTTACTACGGAAAGATACACAACAGAACATTGGTAACAAAGGCGTGTTCAATACCTGTACGTATTATCTATACAAACCGCAAATTGACTGGATTAGAATTGACTTGGATTTATTGGAAGAAAACATTCCTAACAAACTCAAAGCTTTCCTCATCTTATTAAAATGTATCTGCCTAAACAACACCAATTACACAGGATACAACAAAAGTGAAATCTGCAAGAAACTAAATATATCCCGCCCGACCTTAGACTCTTATCTCAATCAGTGTATCGACAAGAAACTGATAAAAGAAGAACAAAACGGATACACACTTACAAACACACATTTATTCAAAATAGATATTGTCAAAGGAAAGGATGATGACGAAGTTTATACAAAGGTATATATACCAATGGCTGATTTTTTCGCATCACAAAGCATTACAATACCACCATATAATAAAAAAATAGTAGGAAAAATCATCGACCATTATAGCGCATTACCATTTTTAGCAGCAGCACTAAAAAAACGAAAAATACCGGAAGGAACTGTTTGTACTTGGAAGTATTTAGCTAAAGTCTTAAAGGTAAATATCGTGGAAAAACCTCGTCCCATACCACCAAAGGTTACTCTTATCATGTAAGAATCAATCTTTACAAAAAAGGAGATTCGCTCCGTGATGAGTAAATCTCCTTTTTGCTACTAAGTTATTCTTTTTAGTCTATTATTCCAAAGTAAGGGACATTTTTCGAACAGGGTATATAAAAGTATTTTTTTCAGTAAAAATGTCCTTCACATTATAGAATTTCCTCAATCAACAAATAACATCTTTCACCTTTGACTTTACATTCGGACACCATAAAAAAATCGCTTATAGTCTTACTTGTTATAGCTTTAGGGGGATGTATATTCAATAGAGCATAAATTCTCTTTATTTCTTCTTTTGTATATTTACGAGTGTATTTTTGACCAACAGTAAATGAGTTCTTTATTAAGCGAATTACCTCTGTTCCGGTTGCCTTCTCACTGTATTGCTTCTGTATCATGGCTTCCGTGATTTTCTTTTTGGAATATTTGAGTTGTTCAATCACTTCCTTACCTACTGTATCATAAGCTTCAACAATAAATGAATCAGCCGCAATTAAATCCCGCTTGTATTCCAGCTCCATTTCAGTAACACAATCTCCCAACATCTCCAACTGGCGGACTATCTCCTTACGCTTGTCTTTAATGGATTGAGATTTATTTTCCCTCTTTAACCGCTCGCTATCACCCAACGGACAATAGTAGCCCGCATGATAAACAATAAAAGAATCACAGTTATCGTATGCTTTATATAGAGAATTTTCATCATAGAAATAATTTTTCATCAATTCCTCATCCATGTAGTTGTCTATTGCAAACCAATTCTCTCTCCCGTTCCTATCAAGCATCTTATTAAAAGGAAGACTTTCCAGTGCAGCACGGTAAGCATCACGGGAAGCCCTGTCTGCTGCACAATCATAAAAGTTCTTCATTGTTCGATATATCTCCTTGCTGCAAACAATATATCCTTTTATTTCTTCTTTGCTTCTTTGGGGCAATCCTTTTTGGTATTACTTATATAGGTAATTGACGAAACTCCATTTCTGAATCGTCCTACTATCTGAATTGCGTCCGTATATGGATCTATCATAGTATGTTCTGCAAAGTAGACATCGGTCAGCATTATAACATGAGGTTGCTCTTCCAACTCCATATCCACAGCATTGAAAAAGCGGCTTGTGAAAAAGTTGTACCGCTTCATTTTATCCTTGTTCCACTGTTCGTAAACATTACAAAATCTGTTCTTTTTTAGTTTATCAACACTTTTCGGAGCACAAAAAACAGCAGATTCTTCCAACAGGTCTAGTTGCTTCATCAATGAATATATAATATCGGTTGAATTGATAAACACACAAATCGGAAGTGGTGCAGCTTCCTCATTGTTTAGCTTGGATAGCACATTTTTAAATGCTTGCAGCGTATTATTCGTATGATGAAGCCAAATCTCCTTTTTATAATCGAAAGTCGGTTGTATTTCTATTGTCTGAAAGTTCTGTTCCTTAAATCGAGGGTCATTCAATTCTATCGGTGTAGCAGAAACCAGTGCTTTTTGGTCAAACTTAAAAAAATCATCTATCGGTAGAGTTATATCACTTCGGTAATCCGCATCCTTCACTAGCTTATGACATTCATCAAACAGAAGAAAACAAGAACAATGCACACTCATTTCCAGTTCTTCAAATGCGTCCTTTACTTTCTGAAAACTTTCGGGAGTAGTAAGTATCTTATAATACTTATTCTTACTCTTCTCCAAGTAGTTTACAATATCGTCAGTATATACACCTTCATATACTCCGAACAGATTATCATCTTTATGTTTAGGGTCATTACATTTACCGATAATAACAGGAACATTCGGCTCAATGATAATCGAGTTACGTTTTGCCGTGATTTCTCCATAGGTAGCACCAAGTCCGGTCAACTTCTTATAAAGAATTGTATTCGTGGGAATTTCGGGAAGAACTTCGGTAAGGTATTGCACCCTACCGAGTTCATTAAGATTAATTTCTATTGTCATCTTCCTCATTAACGTCTATCACATCCATTCCTTCATTTTCGTACTCTTCCTGCTTGATTGCATCAAAATCGGGTGCATCTTGCAACAAATTTCCAGGAGTTTTAGCTTCATTAATGAACTGGGACAATTCTTCTACTGGTTTTACATTTAACTTTTTCATAATCTTAAATTTTAATAGATTTATAAATATGAGGGAAGGAATTGCACCTTCCCCACGTTAATAATTCAATTATGCTATCAATTCTTTTTCCAATAAATAATCATATAACTCTTCTGTCCTTTCCAACCGGAAGAAAATCTTTCCTTTTCTGAAAAAAGCACTGGCAGTAATTTTCGCTCCATACTCACGAAACGTAGGAACAAATTGTAATGCTTTTCCCGCTAAAATCAGTTGCTTAAAAATTGATAGTTGAAAATCATTATCTTCTCCCTCACCATAAGCCGTAACACTATTAGGATTAAAACCAAAATCTTCCGCTTCTCCTGTTTCCAAATAAGTACGTAACCAACTTAATCCTTCTTGATTCAATATCAAACAGAAACCTTGAATTTTTTTGGATTCAATCCAAGCACATGGATAGTTATCCTTGTTAGTGTAAAACTTAACATTCAATTGCTCACCTCTTTTCATCATTGCCTTTACAGTTTGCATTGCACCTTCATTGTCATAAGACTTAACTACTTTTTTTTCTCCAAATTCTAAATTCATAATCTTCATTTTAAAAAATTAAACATTAATGAATCTCAAACGAGGTGCGCACCTTTGTTTTTGATTACGCTGCAAAACTACGGAGAAATAGAAGCGTATGAAATGAAGAAAAAAACATAAAGAAATCCCTTTTTTTATGCTTAATTCTTTATGTAATCACAAATATCATAATTCACAATATATCAACAAATTATATGTATTTGCACAATAATCATCAATTAAATAAAGGCTATCATTTTTTATCTTTATATGTTTTACCAATATGATTTTAAATGCTCAACCGTTGCAATGGTGTTTTATGCAACTGAGTATTGAGAATGGGGAACAGGTAGCCTTTACTCTCTACTGCATATCGCTTAATGATTTGTAAGGCTTCTTCTGACAATCCCAACTTGATGAGTTTACCTGTCTTTTGGCGAATTCAGTAAAATTGATGCCGCCACACAGATAGCTAAATATGAATATGTCTTTACTAAGTTGAACATATTGCTGCTTACCAATGGGACGGGCATCTGTTGAGAATTTCAGTACGTCTGCTTTAGCGATAGCCCGCTTCTCTGTACTTACATCAAACTTACTTATCCTGTAATCAGTGAATGGATAATCAGACTTACGTGCACATTTACTTTCAATGGCTTTATTGTATGCACTGCGTAGGGTGCGGAACATCAAGCTCATGGTGGTCTCTTTGTTGCCTTTGGAGCGTAGCCACTTCTCGTACTTGTTGAGCCATGCAACATCTATTGCACTAAATGGAATCTCTAAATTACCATTGGTAAAGACATTGATAGAGTTGTAGGAGCTTTTATAAATAAGCCTGTTCCCACATTTCTCATTAGCCATGTACTGCTCAATCAATTCTTGGTAGAACTGTTTGACTGTTTTGAGTTCAAACTTCCTATGCTCGTCATGAAGTAGGGTCTATCAACTGAGCTACTTCCGCAATTTTTTGTGGGCAAAGATGGATTCGAACCACCGAAGTCGTAAGCCAGCAGATTTACAGTCTGCCCCATTTGGCCACTCTGGTATTTGCCCATTCGCTCTTAAGATTCTATCTCAATTCTCTCATTGAGTAGGTTTGTTTCTCAATTGCGATGCAAAGATACGACTATTTATTGTAAACTCCAAGCAAAATCGATCATTTTTATTGCAGTAATTGCACATTCGTCTCCTTTGTTACCCAGTTTGCCACCGGCACGGTCTTCTGCTTGCTCCATTGTATTGGTGGTAATTAATCCGTAAATAACTGGTACATCGCCACTTGCGTTTAGTTCGGTAATTCCTTGGAGTGGCTCCCATGCAAACATAGTCAAAATGTGGAGTATCTCCTTTGATTACACAACCAATTGCAATAACTGCATCGACTTCGCTGTATTCGATAAGTTGGTTGGCGCCGAAAGTCAGTTCGAAACTTCCGGGTACTGTTTTTACCAGAATATTTTCATCTTTGGCTCCATGTTTTTTTAAGGTGTCTATGGCACCTTTTAGGAGAGCGCCGGTAATATTATAATTCCACTCAGATACAACGATGCCGAATTTCATTTTTTCCGCGCTGGGTACAGAACTGAAATCGTAGTCTGAAAGATTGTGATAAGCTGTTGCCATAAATAAGGAATTAAGAATTAATAATTGAAAATTAAAGGGAGAGGAGAGATAAAAGAGGCACGGACTACACGGATTCACGGCTATTGTGTCTTTCCGTGTTTTCCGTGTAATCCGTGCCTGAGATATTTTTATAATAAGGTATATTACTTCTTCAATAGTTTGGCTTGTTCGATATACTTATCGATATCCATTGCCTGGTATGAACGGAAGTATTTATCCTTGATAGTGGTATACGCCTGGATTGCATCGTCATACTTACCTTGCTTTACCAGGATTTCTCCAGCTTGCAGCAGGTAGATGGGGCTGAGGGAGTTGTTGTCGGCTTCGTTGGCGGCTTTCAGCAGCATGGAAGCGGCTTTGTCCAGTTGGCCGAGCTGCGCATAGCAGTTACCCATAGCACCTTTCATGGCAGGAGCTACCATTTGGTCGTCTCCGTCAAAGCTGTCCAATGCTTTCACTGCTTCGTCATATTTACCGAGGTGTGCATAGCAGAGACCCATATAGGCTTTTGCAAGATTGGCTGCTTTTGTGCCGCTGTATTCGTCTGCCACTTTTACAAATCCGGCAAAACCGATGCTATCACCGTTCAGTGCTTGTGCATAAGCGTCTGCTTCGAAGTATTCTTGCCCTTTGAATAAGGCAGCTTGTGCTTTTTCTTCACGGGGGTCTGCATAAAGGTTCTTGTACATCACTACACCGGCAATGATGATGATTACTGCTACTACAGTGCCGATGATTGCTTTTTTGTTCTTAATGAAAAAGGCCTCCGATTGTGTCAGTGCATCCTCCACGTTTAAGGCTTCATTCGTCTTTTTTTGTTCTGCCATTTTTATATAATCTTTTTGTTATTATTCTTATTTATCTATTTCGACCCGCAAAAGTAAGTTTTTTATAGCTATCAACGAAATTTAGCGGCATCTTTTTTTGTTTTGTATCAGAAAACACCGAAATTATTTCTACTTTTCAATAAGCCGGGCTTCACCTCTGTATTAAAAATAAGCAGGCTTATTTTGTACTGCTTTCGGTTTTGCATTATCTTTGTAACCGAACTCATCGTTACTATAATGATACTGAAACGTATATCTATACTCAATTATAAGAACTTGGAGCAGGTGGAGCTTTCATTCTCGCCCAAGTTAAACTGCTTTTTCGGACAGAACGGCATGGGGAAAACGAACCTGCTGGATGCGGTGTATTTTTTGTCTTTCTGTAAAAGTGCCGGTAATCCCATTGATTCCCAGAATATCTGCCATGATGCCGACTTCTTTGTTATTCAAGGGTTTTATGAGGCTGCCGATGGGACTCCTGAGGAAATCTACTGTGGTATGAAGAGGCGCCAGAAGAAACAGTTCAAGCGAAAGAAGAAGGAGTATACGCGTTTGTCGGACCATATCGGCTTCCTGCCTTTGGTCATGGTCTCGCCTGCCGATTCGGAGTTGATAGCAGGAGGCAGTGATGAACGCCGACGTTTTATGGATGTGGTTATCTCGCAGTACGACAAAGAGTATCTGGATGCTTTGATACGATACAATAAAGCTTTGGTGCAGCGGAATACCTTACTGAAGAGTGAACAGCCGGTGGAGGAAGAGCTCTTTCTGGTTTGGGAGGAGATGATGGCACAAGCCGGTGAAGTGGTGTTCCGTAAACGTGAGGCCTTTATCCGTGAGTTTATTCCTATTTTCCAGTCTTTCTATTCATTCATTTCGCAAGATAGGGAGAAGGTGGGATTAAGCTATGACTCCCATGCCCGCGATGCCTCTTTGCTGGAAGTGCTGAAGGAAAGCCGTGCTCGCGACCAGATTATGGGCTATTCGTTGCGCGGTGTGCACAAGGACGAGCTGAATATGCTTTTGGGAGATTTCCCCATCAAGCGTGAAGGGTCGCAGGGGCAGAACAAGACTTATCTGGTAGCGTTGAAGCTGGCACAGTTTGATTTCCTGAAACGTACCGGGACCACTGTTCCCTTGTTGTTGTTGGACGATATCTTTGACAAGCTGGATGCCTCGCGTGTGGAGCAAATCATCAAGTTGGTGGCAGGCGACAGTTTTGGGCAGATTTTTATAACCGATACCAACCGCGAACACCTGGACCGTATTCTGCATAAAGTGGGCAGTGATTATAAGATGTTCCGTGTGGAGCAGGGAACGGTTGCCGAAATGAAGGAGGAAGAGGCATGAAGCGCAATAATGCCGAACAGATAGGTGAACTTATCCGTCATTACCTCAGGCAGGAAAGTCTGGAGTCTCCGCTGAATGAACGGCGGCTTATCAGTGCGTGGCCCGAAGTGCTGGGGCCTACCATTGCCTCCTACACCCGTGAACTTTATATAAAGAACCAGGTGCTTTATGTGCACCTCACTTCTGCTGCTTTGCGCCAGGAACTGATGATGGGGCGCGAGTTGCTGGTGCGCAACTTGAATCGTCATGTGGGGGCCCAGGTCATAACGAATATCATATTCAGATGAGCATCCTCAGCTCATCTATTCTTTCAATCTTCAGTTCCTTCAATTCCCGGACTGCCCGGTCATAATACATCGGAGTTTCCAAATCCTTGTTGTCATGCGCATCCAGTCCGATGATAGCTGTACAGCCTTCATTGGCAGCGATTCGCCAGAACTCCGGGCACGGGTAGGTGGATAAGCCGTGCGCTTCATTGTAGGCTACATAGCCTATATTGTATTCCAACGGGACATTCAGGCGTGCAGCAGTACGGCAGATGTGCTGGCTGATGGTAGTGCAATGGTGGTCGAACTTCGGATAGGAGCGCATGAACAAGTCCGGATGGGCAAGGCAGGAGAATAATCCGCTTTCCATACCTTCGATGGCGCTCTCTTCGTAAAGTTCGAGCATGTCGCGGCTGTCTGTATGATGGCCGAAGTAGGGGAACTTTTCATCGGTGTGGTAGTGATGGTTTCCGAAGATGATATAGTCCAGTTGGTACTTCTTGGTTTGCTCTTTCAGCCAATGGATATATTGGGGGAAGTATTCACATTCAAGTCCTATTCTGATGTCTATCCGGTCGTGGTATTTCTCACGGAGCGTCTTGAGACTCTCCACGTAGCCGGGGAGCTCCTCGGGGAGCATCCGCATGTCGGCTACGTAGTCGGTACGGTATTTCCAGGGAGTATGGTCTGAAAACCCGAGTATCCGGTAACCGCCTTTGATGGCACTGAGCACATAGTCTTCGTCATCTCCGGTGGCATGCATGCAGCGTGTGGTGTGTGTATGATAATTAGTTTTCATTGCGTAATGATTTCATCCATGCGTATATCAAACGGTTCCGCAGGAACTTCTTCTACGAGTTGAAACGGGAAGCAGATGCCGGCTTTGTAGGCTGATGGGATGCGGGGCAGAAGCCGGTCATAGTAACCTTTACCGCGCCCCAGGCGGTTGCCGTTACGGTCGAATGCCACGCCGGGAACCGCTATGAAGTCTATGTCTGCATAGTCGGTAAATAGCTCGCCGGTTGGTTCTTCGATGCCGTATGCGCCAGGTTTCAAGTCTTCGGGTCCGGTGTACAGCCGCAGTTCCAGGTCGTCACCTACAACTACCGGAAGCAGTATCCGCTTTTCGCGGCTCCACTTCCGGATAAATTCGTGTGTGTCCACTTCGTCTTTGAGAGAGTGGTAGAGCAGTACGGTTGTTGCCGCCCTGAAAGCGGGGTGTGCCTCGAGGGCGGCAAGTATTTCAGCAGACTGACGCGTAGCGGAAGAGCTGTGTCGGGTCTTCAACAAAGCTACCTGCCTGCGCAGTTCTTTTTTCCTTTCCATCATCTTTTTTATCCTCTATGATTGGTGTTGCTTCCGGAGCTTTGGGGAATGCCTCGCCACGTTCCAGAATATCCAATGCTTTCTTGACGGTAGCATCGCTCTGGTTGATGTAGCGGATGTATTGCTCCCTTCCCAGTATGTTATAGATAATGTTGCCGTAAAGACTTCTTTCCAGTAGCTTGTAGGACTTGTGGATAAGCAGGTTGCGCCGCTTTACTCCCTTGGAGTCTGCAAAACGTACAAACTGCTCCACAATACTCTGGTGGCGAAGGTACTTCAACAAATCTTCTTCATTGTCGTATTCACTCAATTTCGCACGGTTGCGGTCGGTATACTGGAAGCTGAATTGCAGAATCAGTCCCTTGTTGCTTACTTCTATCAGGTAAGAAGATACTCCGGTTGTGTCTTGCGGAACGAATACGTCCGGCATAATGCCACCGCCGCCGTATACGGGTCTGCCCAAACCGGTAGAGTAACGCAGGTTTTCGTCCAGTTTGATGCTGTCTTTGGAGAAGAACTCGCCGTGTTCGTAACGGGTAATCCAGTCCATTTCGTATTTGCTGTCCTTGCCGTTCTCGTAGGGGCGCTGGATGCAACGGCCCGATGGGGTGTAATAACGGGCAATGGTCAGGCGGATGGCGGAACCGTCACTGAAGTCGATGGGTTGCTGTACGAGTCCCTTGCCGAAGGAACGGCGTCCTACAATGGTTCCGCGGTCATTGTCCTGAATGGCGCCCGCAAAGATTTCGCTGGCCGAAGCGGAACTCTCGTTTACCAATACCACTAGCGGCAGCTTCTGGCAACTGCCGGTACCGTTGGCATATTCCTCCATGCGGGGATATTTGCGGCCGTGGGTATATACAATCAACTTCCCTTCCGGCAGGAATTCGTTCACCATGCGTGTGGCGGCTTCCATGTATCCTCCGGTATTGTCGCGCAGGTCGATAATCAGGCCTTTGCACTTCTCGTGGCTCAGTTGGGCAATCGCATTCAGCAGCTCCACGTGTGTGGTGCGTCCGAATTTGCTGATTTGTATATATCCGTAGTCATCGTCGAGCATATAGGCTGCGTCAATGGTGTTTTGCGGGATGTCACCGCGTGTGATGGTGAAGTCGAGCAACTCTTTTTCCGTGGCACGCTTGACGCCTAACTTCACTTGGCTTCCTTTCGGACCTTTCAGGTTGCGCATGGCCTTTTCGTTTGTCAGGCCTTTGCCTGCAAAAAGACTGTCGTTGACCATTACAATGCGGTCGCCTGCCATCAGGCCCACTTTCTCGGACGGTCCGCCGGGAATCACGCTGTTTACGTGTATCGTGTCTTCTTGAATGGTGAACTGGATACCTATACCGCTGAAGCTGCCTTCAAGTTCGGAGTTTACCTCTTCCAGCTTCTGTGCGGGGATGTAGGTGGAGTGGGGGTCGAGTTCCGCCAATATCTGCGGCATGGCCTTCTCTACCAAATCGGTCATGTTGACGGTATCCACATACTGGTCATCAATAACACGCAGCAAGGCATTCAGCTTGTTGGACGAGCTGTTGATGATTCCCAGTTTGTTACCGGCAAAATGCCTGGCATAAAACGTTCCGATAAGAATTCCCGCGACTACGCTGATTGCGATGATGAGCGGCATAAAGCGGGAGGTATTTTTTGTACTCATGATGTTTATTTACTATTAGACTATTTACAATTTACTATTTGGCTGCGCATGCAACTTTCAACTTTCCATTTTCAACTTTTCATTATCCATTGAAATAAACACTACCTCGATGCCTGCCCGTTTCAAAAGTTCGATACCATCTTCCAGGCGGTATTTCTCGGAGTAGACTACCCGTTTGATGCCTGCCTGGATAATCAGTTTGGAGCATTCTATGCAGGGGGAGGCAGTGACGTACATGGTGGCACCGTTACTGCTGTTGTTTGAACGGGCTATTTTGGTAATGGCGTTTGCTTCGGCATGGAGCACGTATGGTTTGGTGACGTTATTCTCATCTTCGCATACATTCTCAAAACCGGAAGGGGTACCGTTGTAGCCGTCAGAGATAATCATCTTGTCTTTTACAATCAGTGCACCGACCTGGCGGCGTTGGCAATACGAATTTTCGGCCCAAATGCTTGCCATACGTATATAACGCCTATCCAATGCTTCTTGTTTGTCTTTTGTAGAATCGTCCATCATATTTATGCTTTATCGTTGTGGGGTGAATCCCATGACTCTGGTTGTCGGTCCGTCTTTAAAATAGAGGGTCAGTGAATTGGCATCCCCTTCATACTTGTACACGTTTTGCAATCCGGAGATGAATGCCTTGCCTAACGGGTCGCTTTCCGAACCGTTGATTTTCACATTGAGGCTTAGTGACTGTGATTTGCCATCGGCTTTCCAAGTTCCGTCAGCGTTTGAATGGATGCCGTGTCCTGTGACTGTTGTACCCATCAATTCTCCATTCACATCAGAACCTTCAAAATTCAAAGTGAAATTGCCTTCTATTTTAAGGAAGTCTCTGCTTTTTCTTTCAGCCTCTTCGTCTTTCCATAAACCGGAATAGAACTGTCTGTTGCTGTCTTTATTCGCGAGCCGACTTAGTTTCCATGGCTTCCCGGTGAATATTCCGATAACATCGTCCTCGTTGTCGCAACCGCTTAGCAGGGGGAGCAGCGAAAACATGAGCAACATGCAAAAGATGTTCCTTATAAGTCTCTTCATTTCTTTATTCCATTTCTGATTAATAATGCGTCGATTGTAGGCTCTTGTCCGCGGAAGCGTTTATAGAGCGTCATCGGATGTTCCGTTCCGCCTTTGGAAAGGATATTCTCTCGGAAGGAGGCGGCAGTCTCCGGGTTAAAGATGCCCGTCTGTTTGAATAGCGAGAAAGCATCTGCATCCAGCACCTCTGCCCATTTATAACTGTAATATCCGGCAGAATATCCTCCGGCAAAGATATGGGAGAACTGTGTACTCATACAGGCTTCTTCTACAGAAGGAAGAACTTGTGCTTTTTCCCAAGCCTTCTTTTCATAGGCTTTCACGTCACCTTCAAACGGGGTGTTGCGTGTGTACCAAGCCATATCGAGTAGGCCGAAGCTAACCTGGCGGAGGCAGGCGTATGCCGCGTTGAAGTTGGAGGAATCCACAATGCGCTGTACCAGCTCGTCCGGTATCAATTCTCCGGTTTGGTAATGGCGAGCAAACGTATGCAGGAATTCCTTTTCGATGGCGAAGTTCTCCATGAATTGGGAGGGGAGTTCCACAAAGTCCCAATACACATTGGTCCCGCTCAGGCTTCCGTAGGTGGAATTGGCAAACATACCGTGCAGGCTGTGTCCGAACTCGTGCAGGAAGGTTTCTACCTCACTGAAAGTCAGCAGGGCAGGCTTGTCTTGTGTCGGTTTGGTGAAGTTCATCACAATGGATATGTGGGGACGGCTGTTCTCGCCGGTCTTTTCGTCAATCCACTGTTCCTTGTAGCTGGTCATCCAGGCTCCCGAGCGCTTGCCTGCTCTGGGGTGGAAGTCGGTATAGAACACGGCAAGGAATTTCCCGTCTTTGTCGAAGACTTCGTAGGCATCCACATCCTTATGATAAACGGGAATATCCGGATTCTTCTTGAAGGTGATGCCATACAGCCTGGTTGCCAGACCGAATACGCCTTGCTTCACGTTGTTCAGCTCAAAGTAAGGACGGAGCAGCTCGTCGTCGATATTGAACTTCCGGTCTTTCAGTTTATGGGAATAGTATGCCCAGTCCCACGGCATCAGGACGAAATCTTCTCCTTCCGCTTGGCGTGCCAGGGCTTGCACTTCTGCATATTCCTGTTTGGCGGTAGGCGTGTAGGCCTCCAGCAGTTGGTCCAGCAGCTTATACACGGACTCACTGTTTTGTGCCATGCGCTCCTGGAGGTTGTATTCGGCGAAGTTGTCATAGCCTAAGAGTTGGGCAATCTCCATACGGACATTGGCCAGTTTCTTTACGATTTCCAGGTTATTGCTGGCGTTGTCATGCGTACACTTCGTATTGTAGGCCATATACAGCTCACGGCGCAGGTCACGGCTGTCTGCATAGGTCAGGAAAGGGCCATAGCTGGGAGCCTGCAAGGTGAATACCCAGCCTTCGACGCCTTTTTCCCCGGCTGTCTCTGCAGCGGCTTCTACCGCGCTCTCGGGCAGCCCGGCCAGTTGTGACTTGTCGGTGATGACAAGCTTGTAGTCGTTCGTTTCTTTCAGGTTGTTTTCACTGAATTGCAGCGTCAGCAGGCTGAGCTCTTTGCATAAAGCCCGGTATTTCTCCTTGGCTTCTCCCTGGAGGTTGGCTCCGTTGCGTACAAAGCCGTTGTAAATATCTTCCAGCAGCTTGTGCTGTTCCGGGTTCAGCGTCTCTTTGTCTTGCTGCTTGTAAACCGCTTTGATGCGTGCAAACAGCTCTTCGTTCAGGCTGATGTTGTTTTCATGCTCGCTCATCATCGGCATGATTTCCTTGGCCAGTTCCTGCAGGTCATCGTTCGTTTCTGCGCTGAGCAGATTGTCGAATACGGTACCGACACGGTGGAGCATTTCGCCGGACTTCTCATAGGCCAGCACTGTGTTGGCAAATGTCGGGACTTCCGGATTGCGGATGATGGCATCTATTTCCGCATTTTGGCGGCGGATGCCTTCGCGGACGGCGGGTACATAGTCTCCGGTCTTGATTTTGTCGAACGGGACAGTGCCGTGCGGCGTGGAGTATGTTTCAAAAAAAGGATTTTGAGACGATATAGTGTTCATAAAGCAAAGCAATATTAGAGTTAGTATAATCTTCTTCATCATTAAATAGGCTGATAAAAAACGAACTAGCTGCAAAATTGCAAAAAAAATAGGCGACTTCCGCAGAAGCCACCTATTTTTTATTATTTTCTAACTGTATATTAGCAGTTAACTGATGCCATATGAGCAATCAGGTCAAGAACCTTGTTAGAATAACCGATTTCGTTATCATACCAAGATACAACCTTAACGAAAGTATCAGTCAAAGCGATACCAGCCTTAGCGTCGAAGATAGAAGTGCGAGTGTCACCCAAGAAGTCAGAAGAAACAACTGCATCTTCAGTGTAACCCAGAACACCCTTCAATTCGCCTTCAGAAGCTTCCTTCATGGCAGCGCAGATTTCAGCGTAAGTAGCGGGCTTAGCCAAGTTGACTGTCAAGTCAACTACAGATACGTCCAAAGTCGGAACACGCATAGACATACCGGTCAGTTTGCCGTTCAATGCCGGGATAACTTTACCTACAGCCTTAGCAGCACCGGTAGAAGACGGGATAATGTTGCCGGAAGCAGCACGACCACCTCTCCAGTCTTTCATAGAAGGACCGTCAACTGTCTTCTGAGTAGCAGTTGTAGAGTGAACAGTAGTCATCAAACCGTCAGTGATACCCCATTTGTCGTTCAATACCTTAGCGATAGGGGCCAAGCAGTTGGTAGTACAAGAAGCGTTAGATACGAATTGAGTACCCTTAACGTAAGTCTTTTCGTTAACACCGCAAACGAACATCGGAGTGTCGTCCTTAGAAGGAGCAGACATTACAACATATTTTGCGCCAGCTTCGATGTGAGCTTGAGCTTTGTCCTTGCTCAGGAACAAGCCAGTAGACTCAACAACGTATTCAGCTTCTACTTCGTTCCATTTCAAGTCAGCCGGGTTTCTTTCTGCAGTGATGCGGATAGCCTGACCGTTAACGATCAATTTGCTGTTTTCAACATCAGCTTCGATAGTACCGTCGAACTGGCCGTGCATAGTGTCATACTTCAGCATGTAAGCCAAGTAATCTACCGGGCAAAGGTCGTTGATACCTACGATCTGAATATCGTTTCTCTTCATTGCAGCGCGGAATACGAAACGTCCGATACGTCCGAATCCATTAATACCTACTTTAATCATTTTGTTTAAACTTTTAAGGGTTTTATAATGTTTAAAAATAAACTTTCGCCTATAAATTGCATTTCTTTATCGAATTGCGGTGCAAAAGTAAGAAAATGTTTTTATATTCGTAGCCAAAATCATAATTAAATAATTGAAAAGATGGGAAAAAGTTCATTTTTACAGGAATTTAAGGCTTTTGCCATGAAGGGCAATGTGATAGACATGGCCGTCGGTGTGATTATCGGTGGGGCATTCGGAAAAATCGTCTCCTCCATTGTGGCAGATGTGATTATGCCTCCTATCGGGCTGCTGGTGGGCGGTGTCAACTTTACAGACTTGAAGTGGGTGCTGAAACCTGCCGAAATGGTGGACGGAAAAGAAATTGCTGCCGTGACCCTGAATTACGGTAATTTCTTGCAGGTCACCTTCGACTTCCTGATTATAGCATTCTCTATCTTCATGTTCATAAAGTTGTTGACCAAGCTGACTGAAAAGAAGAAAGAAGAGGCGCCTGCCGCTCCTCCGGCTCCCCCTGCCCCGAGCAAGGAAGAGGTGCTGCTGACCGAAATCCGTGATTTGCTGAAAGAAAAGTAATATCGAAGCGGAACTTCATAGGGATGTCAAAACCCTCTTGACGCTTTTTTAGGCGCGGAATTCTAAGACCTACATAAGTTTTTGCACAGGAAACTTGCGTAGGTCTTAGAATTCCGCGCCTAATATTATAACATGATGAAAGCGTTCATGGCTTTTGATACATTCCCTAATGCATTTAACTCTCCCCGGTACCGCCGGAAACTGTCCCTTTTTTATACTAAGCAGTAATCTTACCACAGCCGTGGTAAGAAAATAACATTGCTGTGGTAAGCAAGTTGCATAGCTGTGGTAAGAAAACAGCACGGTTGTAGTAAGAATAGCTTTTAGTATCCTTGTGGATAGTTCTAGCCTGAAATTAAAGCTGTTTTTAGTAAAAAAACGTTTTTCTGTCACATTATCCCTGATAATTCCTTTACTTTTTCTACTTTTGCAAATCATTTATTAAAGTCTATACGGATTTATATGCAAGAGAAGATTATTATTCTTGATTTCGGTTCGCAAACCACGCAGCTCATCGGCCGCCGGCTGCGCGAATTGAATGTCTATTGCGAGATTGTACCTTACAACAAATTTCCATACGGAGATGAGAGTGTAAAAGGAGTTATCCTTTCGGGTAGCCCCTTTTCTGTTTATGATAAGAGTGCATTCAAGGTAGATTTGAGCGGGATTCGTGGGAAATACCCCATTCTGGGTATCTGCTACGGTGCGCAGTTTATCTCCTACAGCAACGGTGGACGGGTGGAGCCGGCAGGAACCCGCGAGTACGGACGTGCCCATCTCGGTTCTTTCGATTCGGAGAATGTCCTTTTCAAAGGGGTAAGGAAGAATACCCAAGTATGGATGAGCCATGGAGACACGATTACAGCCATTCCCGACAACTTCAAGATTATAGCTTCTACGGACAAGGTAGCGATTGCTGCTTACCAGGTGTCCGGCGAGGAGATGTGGGGAGTGCAGTTCCATCCGGAAGTATTTCATAGCGAGGACGGTACGCAGATGCTGCGCAACTTCGTGGTGGACGTATGCGGTTGCAGCCAGAGCTGGAGCGCCGCATCGTTTGTAGATACTACTGTGGCCGAACTGAAGGAGCAGCTTGGCAACGACCGAGTTATCCTGGGACTGAGTGGCGGTGTGGATTCTTCGGTAGCCGCCGTGTTGCTGCATCGTGCCATTGGCAAGAACTTGACCTGTATCTTTGTGGACCACGGACTGCTTCGCAAGAATGAGTTCAAGAATGTGATGCACGACTACGAATGCCTGGGACTGAACGTGATTGGCGTGGATGCCAGCGAGAAGTTCTTCAAGGATTTGGAGGGAGTGACCGAGCCTGAGCAAAAGCGTAAAATCATCGGCCGCGATTTTATCGAGGTCTTCGATGCCGAAGCGCACAAGATAACCGATGCCCGTTGGTTGGCACAAGGCACCATTTATCCCGACCGCATCGAGAGCCTAAACATTACGGGCAAGACCATCAAGAGCCATCACAACGTGGGCGGTCTGCCCGAGGAGATGAACCTCCGTCTGTGCGAACCGTTGCAGTGGCTGTTCAAGGACGAAGTACGCCGCGTGGGACGCGAATTGGGAATGCCCGAACATTTGATTACCCGTCATCCTTTCCCCGGTCCGGGACTGGCTGTCCGCATCCTGGGGGATATAACACCGGAGAAGGTGCATACTTTGCAGGAAGCCGACGATATTTTCATTCAGGGCTTGCGTGACTGGAAAGTGCAGGATGCCGACGGCAACGAGACATCGCTCTACCATCAGGTCTGGCAGGCGGGCGTCATTCTTCTGCCCGTACAGAGTGTGGGCGTGATGGGCGACGAACGCACCTATGAACGTGCAGTGGCCTTGCGTGCCGTCACTTCCACCGATGCCATGACAGCCGACTGGGCGCATCTGCCCTACGAATTCCTGGGTAAGGTGTCCAACGACATTATAAATAAGGTGAAAGGTGTGAACCGCGTGACCTATGACATCTCTTCAAAACCACCCAGCACAATAGAATGGGAATAAGACCTACTGAAATTATTAACTTAAAAACAATATAGAAGAATGAAGCAGGATATGATTGTGATTCTGGATTTGGGAAGCCATGAGAACACAGTGCTTGCCCGGGCGATTCGTGCGTTGGGAGTATATAGCGAAATCTACCCGCACGACATTACTGCCGCCGAACTGAAGGCCTTGCCGAATGTGAAAGGCATCATCATCAACGGCGGCCCCAACAATGTGGTTGACGGGGTGTCCATCGACGTGTTGCCCGAGATTTACGAAGCGGGATTCCCCGTAATGGCTGCCGGACACGACAAGGCGCTGTGCGAAGTGAAGCTGCCGCAGTTTACGGATGATGTGGAAGCCATCAAGGAGGCTGTGAAATCTTTCGTATTCGATACTTGCAAGGCTGAGGCGAACTGGAACATGACGAATTTCGTCAACGACCAGGTGGAGTTGATACGTCGTCAGGTGGGCGACCGTAAGGTGCTGCTGGCACTGTCCGGTGGTGTGGATAGCTCCGTGGTGGCCGCTTTGCTGCTGAAAGCCATCGGAGACAAGCTGGTTTGCGTACACGTGAACCACGGACTGATGCGTAAGGGCGAATCGGAAGCCGTGGTGGAAATCTTTGGCAAGGAGCTGAAAGCTAACTTGATATACGTGGATGCTACAGACCGTTTCCTCTCCAAGCTGGAAAACGTGGCTGACCCGGAAGAAAAGCGCAAGATTATCGGCGGAGAGTTTATCCGTGTCTTTGAGGAAGAAGCCCGCAAGCTGGACGGTATCGACTTCCTGGGACAAGGTACCATCTATCCCGATATTGTAGAGAGTGGCACAAAAACAGCCAAGATGGTGAAGTCTCATCACAACGTAGGCGGTCTGCCCGAGGATTTGCAGTTTGAATTGGTGGAGCCGTTGCGCCAGCTGTTCAAGGACGAAGTACGTGCATGCGGTGTAGAGCTTGGATTGCCGTACGAGATGGTTTACCGTCAGCCGTTCCCCGGTCCCGGATTGGGAGTACGTTGTCTGGGAGCCATTACCCGTGACCGCTTGGAGGCTGTACGCGAGTCGGATGCCATTCTGCGTGAGGAATTCCAACTGGCAGGCCTGGATAAGAAGGTATGGCAGTATTTCACTGTGGTGCCCGATTTCAAATCTGTGGGTGTACGCGACAATGCACGTTCGTTCGACTGGCCCGTCATTATCCGTGCCGTCAACACAGTGGATGCCATGACCGCTACCATTGAGCCGGTGGACTGGCCCATCCTAATGAAGATTACCGACCGTATTCTCAAGGAAGTGAAGACCGTCAATCGCGTTTGTTATGATATGTCTCCGAAACCCAATGCGACTATCGAGTGGGAGTGAGATTGACCAATGATAATGATAGCCTCACCTTAAAAACGGTGGGGCTGTTTTTTTTATAACAAAACAACAAAGAATAGAACAATGAAACTTTTATGTATGATTGCTGTCTTTTTGTGCATCCCCTGGGTAGCCTCTGACGCACAGAAGCAGGACTGGGGAAATTTGAAACGCTATGCAGAGGCAAACAAGGAACTGGTACGGAAGGGAAAACAGAAGGACCGGGTGGTTTTTATGGGCAACTCCATCACGGAAGGATGGGTGGCAAACGATGCCGCTTTCTTTGAAGACAACGGTTATGTGGGCCGTGGTATAGGCGGGCAGACTTCTTCCCATTTCCTGCTCCGTTTTCGCGAAGATGTCATCAAGCTTGCTCCGGCGCTGGTCGTGATAAATGCAGGTACCAATGACATTGCGGAAAATGCAGGCGCTTATAATGAAGAATACACTTTTGGAAATATAGTGTCTATGGTAGAGCTGGCACGGGCCAATAAGATAAAGGTGATTTTGACGTCTGTGTTGCCTGCCGCTGCCTTTGGCTGGAATCCTTCGGTGAAGGATGCTCCGCAAAAGATAATGCAGCTGAATGCCAGAATCCGGAAGTATGCCCAGGAAAACAAGATTCCTTATGTCGACTATTACAGTGAGATGGTGGAAGGCGACAATAAGGCTCTGAACTCCTCGTATACCCGGGATGGGGTACACCCCACTCTAGAAGGGTATAAAGTGATGGAAGCCTTGATAAAGAAAGCGATAGACAAGGTGTTGTAGGAAATCTCGGTTCAGGTGGCCTATAAGAGCTTTTCTGCGTCGGGAATCATCATCTCGCCTCTGTGCAGTTCGAGCAGGCCTTTCTCCTGCATGCTGTTCAACGCTCTTGATACTCCCATACGGGTATCATTGACCACCTGAGCCAATTCTTCCATTTTTATTTTCAGTATTTTCCTGCCTGACGGACGTTCGATATGTGTCAGGATAAAGTTGCCGATACGTTTCTCAAGGTTGTCGGTGCTTTCTGCCCAAAGACGGCTGTTTAGGCTTTGGGCGCGGTTGCTGATGATATTCATGTAATTCAGGCGGAATATGTCATATTTGAACAATTCGCTCATGACGAAAGCCTTGCTGATGCTCACTGTGTGGGTCTCGGTTTGGGCGGTATAGGCCGAGACGTAGGAGGTGCTCATCCCGAACAGAGATTGTGGCTCGATGACATAAGGTGCCTGAAAATATTCCGTGGAGCTGTATGATGTATTCGCAGATGAAGTACATGAGGAGATTTCACCTTTCAATACGAATATCAGTTGACTGCATGTGTCACCGGCTTTCACGATAACTTCGCCGGCTTTATGCTTTGTAAAGCTCAGCTTGACTTTCCCCAGGATATTGGTAAAGTCTTCTTGTGCGAGTCCTTGAAAGAGTGGCAGTTGCAGTAATGTATCAAACATTGTATTCATAATGCTTTTTCTTCTTGTTTTGAAACAAAAGTAGATATTATCAAGGTGTACTGTAAACTCTTTGCCCCTCTTTTTGTTTTTTTTATTGTTTCTTAAACGTGCTATTCAATCCTTGTAGACGAATCCTCATCCTTCTCCTCTTCCTTCTTATCGTCCTCATCCTCATTGTTTTCCTCATCTTCGTCTTCCTCTTCGTCTTCCTCTCCGGCAAACGGATCGGGCCGTTGGGGACCGTATTCCATAAAGCCTATGGCGCATAGCGTGCCTGCTATGGCTCCGCTAAGGTGTCCTTCCCAGGAAGTGGTGGCTTTGGCAAATTGTGGGAACATATTCCATACCAGGCCGCCATATAGGAACGTTATCAACAGTGAAATGGCGATAAGCGGTACATGTTTGCGCAGAATGCCGCTGAAGAACAGAAAAAAAGCCAGTCCGTATATGATGCCGCTGGCTCCGATATGCCATCCCGGTTTCCCTATAAGAAAGGTAAGCGCACCGCATCCTATCCAAATGGCAAAGAAGATGTAGGGGGCTATATGCCGGTAGAAATAGAACAGACACCACATCAGGAAAAAGAGTGGAATCGTATTGGCGAACAGATGCTTGAAACTGCTGTGTACCAGTGGATGTGCGAAAATTCCGAACACGCCCCGCTGTTCCATCGGATATACTCCCAGTCGTGTGAAGTTCCAATCCATGCCTGTCTCCAAAAACTTTAAAATGTATAAAATGAATAGCAGGAATAGGGGTATAACCGCCGCCAATGCCATTCTGCGTATATCATGCTTCATATTTCGTACAGTGATTGCTATTTTTGTACAATACTACGGAATATTTGACGAAAACCGAAAAAAAACTGACTTTTTATTTTGCCTATAAGCTTTAATTCGTATTTTTGGGCATCGCTACATGGCTTGTAGCGCATATACCGAAATAATTAACCTTTAAATAATGCACAACTATGAGTTATTTACGATTTGACAAGACCCTGATGATTAATCTGCAAGAATCTTTGCCAAGGGAGATATTGCGGACGAATAGGTCGGGAGCCTATCATTGTACAACAATTGTAGATTGTAACACACGCAAATATCACG
>VOFH01002981.1_pt1 | contig 27858 bp, 57 predicted proteins | sample 5384091 | NCBI WGS metagenome assembly VOFH01 (sample SAMN12384727, study PRJNA508395) | human gut metagenome | isolation source: healthy gut G | host: Homo sapiens
TTGGCAATCATATCATCTTTATACCCTTTGGACTTCAGATACCGATACAGGTCATCGCTGTACTTATTCGAATAACCCAGACCGAACGCCTTAATGGTCTCATCACTAAGCTTACGCTTTTTAAAATATTCAGTCCGACCGCACCCCGGCTGCTCTTAAGCTGTATATAATAATACTGTGCTGCAGCTTTGTTGATCTCAGAAGTATCGCTCTGGTATCCGCACGTTCTTTTGCTTCTCTGGAATACTCTTCCTCCGGAAGTTCCACTCCTGCCCGGTCTGCCAGATATTTCAACGCTTCAACAAATGTATAATTCTCATACTCCATCAGAAATGTAAATACATTTCCTCCTGCCCCGCATCCAAAGCAATAATACATCTGCTTCTGTCTGCTGACAGAAAAAGAAGGAGACTTTTCATTATGAAACGGGCACAGGCCAAAATATGAGCTTCCTTTTTTCTGCAGTTTTACATAAGTTCTTCTTAGCGTTCATTCCGCCTTTAATTCTTGCCATTCTTAATCCTCCTTCTATCTTTCCTGCCAAATCTTAGAGATATGGTAAAACTTTCTTCATGTTCTTTACATTTGTAGAATCTGTGATAGTTGACTGTCTAAGATTTCTCTTTCTCTTAGTAGACTTCTTTGTTAAGATATGGCTCTTGTAAGCTTTGTTTCTTTTAAGTTTACCTGTAGCTGTTTTTTGAAGCGCTTTGCAGCAGCTCTATTTGTTTTAATTTTTGGCATGATGTTTTCCTCCTTAATATAGATAATTTATTTTTAACGTTTTTCAGTTAAAACCATGCTCAGGCTTCTGCCTTCCAGTTTAGCCGGCTTTTCAATGACAGCAACATCTTTCATCTTCTCAGCAAAATCGTCAAGAATATGTTTACTCTGCTGCATATGAGCCATCTCTCTACCGCGGAAACGAAGTGTAACCTTTACTTTATTTCCTTTTGAGATAAATTTTCTAGCATTATTCATCTTCGTGTTCAGGTCGTTGGTGTCAATATTTGGTGAAAGACGCACTTCCTTAACCTCGACAGTTCTCTGTTTTTCTTTGCTTCTTTTTTACTTTTCTTGCCTGTTCGTATCTGTACTTACCATAATCGATAATCTTACAAACCGGCGGTTTCGCTGTCGGTGCAATTTTAACCAGATCCAGTTCTGCTTCCTGTGCCAGCTTCATAGCCTCTCTTGATGACATGATGCCTAACTGTTCCCCATCCGCGCTAATCACGCGTACCTCTCTGTCGCGGATTTGTTCGTTAATCATTAAATCGTATGTATGATCGGTTTCACTTGCACGAGTGTCCCCAAAACTGCTGCCGCTTTGGAAATACGTCCACCTCTCTGCAGATGATTCAGATCATCCACTGTAACATTATGGCAAACGTGAAGCTTGTTCTCTTCTGCCCACTTTGCGATCTCATCAATCGTCTTGCCTTCTTCTTTCAGCTTAAGAGCATAGTACAAAAGCAAGCCCTTCCCAGGCAGGCGCAAAGTGTATCGATCACGATAATCTTTGCTTCCGGATAATCCTCCGCCAGTTCTTCCGCCGCGATTCGCATACTATTGCATGTTCCGCTTAATCCGGAAGAGAATCCAAGATGAAGTACATCTTTTCCTTCCTTCACAAACGGTTCAAGCATCTCGCGTGCTTCCTCCGATTGATCTGAGAAGTCACAGACATATGGCCTTCTCTTAATTTCTGAAAGAACTCTTTTGCTGTCAATCCTGACATATCTGTGTAAGTTTCTCCAGCAATCGTATATTTCAACGGAAGAACCGGAACATGTCTCTCTTCCAGCCATTCCTTCGGTAAGTCTACAGTACTGTTCACGGTAATAATGAACTCTCTCATGTCAATAACCTCCTGCTCTCTTTCTTCCGGAAACCACCACTACATTCCATATAGCAGACATGTATTTTCCGGATAAGCAATATTTTTTATATCATACCACCTTTTATAATAAAGAGCAAAGATATATTAACAAAATTAAGATTTTGTCAGTTAATTTTACATTTAGATAATTTCTTCCTGAAAGTGTTTTTTATTAAACACGAGGAAACATAATACCAAAATACATCCCCAACAAATCCATACGGATTAAACACTGCAGTCAGTACAAGAAGCATCAGTCTCATAAATTTTAATGCATATCCAAGTTCGAAATTCGGCTGTGTATAATTTGCCACTGCCACAAATGCCATATATAGCATTACCTCTGAATTGAACCAACCGGATTCTACCGAAAATTCTCCCATCACAATACCGGCGATCACACTCAGTGGAGTACTGAGCATCGTTGGCGTATTCATCGCAGCCAGCCGTAAACCATCAATTGACAGTTCAAGCAGAAGAAACTGCCAGATCAATGGAAGATTGATCTGATCACGCACCATTACAAATGAAAAACGTCTGGTAGCCACTGCGGATTCTGCATATATAATAGATACAATGGTGTAAAAAACACCGTTGCGATTGTGATCAGGGTTCTGGAAATCTTCAGATACATTCCGGTCAATGTCGGAAAATAATAATCATTTGCCTCTTCTATCATATCCAAAATGGACGTTGGAAGTATCATTGCCGACGGCGAGTTATCCACCAGAATCACAACCTTTCCTTCCAAAAGACAGGCTGCTGCCGTATCCGGTCTCTCTGTAAATTTGAACTTTGGGAAAGGATTGAACCATTTTCTCTTGAAAAGTGCTTCTGCAAGACTCTGCTGATTCATTCTCAGGTCATCTACCTCAAGTTTCTCAATCCTTGATTTTATATTGTTTAAAAGTTCTTCATCTACACGGTCTGACATATAACAAACTGCTATGTCCGTTCTGGAACTCTGACCTGCTTCTGTCATTTCCATAATCAGATGTGGATCTCTGATCCTTCTCCGCATCAGTGCCGTATTAAATACAATTGTCTCTACAAAACCATCTCTGGAACCACGAAGTGATTTATCTTTATCCGGCTCGTCTACACGCGGGCAGGATAACTTCTGCAGTCCATACAGAGTGCCGCATCATAGCCATCTACAAAAACACCGCTGTACCGGAGAGCACATTTCTCAGAATATCATCAAAACATTTCAACACATCCACTTCTACATAAGGAATCTTCTGTTTCGAAAAAGTTTCCGCATCCTGTGGGAGATCTTCTGCTGTAATAGAAAGAAAAGAATCCATAATCTTTAACATTGCTTCATCTTTTTATAAATCCATCAATGTAGTAGAATACCGATTCTTTTCCACTGATCTCCATCTCCCGGCGGATAATGTCAAAGCTTTTCTCCACCGGAAGGGTCTGATCCATATATTGAATATTTTCTTTAAAAGAACAACCGACTTCTTTTTTAATCTTTCTGATCATAAAAACCTAACCCTCTTTTTTTCTGCCTCTTATTTGCCTTGGCTTCACTGAGTTTAGGTTTCCCTTTTTCTTATAAATTATTCTGTCAGCCTTTTATTTCTTTTTGTTGTACTTCCAAATCCACCATTTCTTACTTCTGTCACGTCATCATCTAATGTAATTCCGTACTGTACGAAGATTCCCTGCATAAATCCATCTCCTGCTTCTACTTCTACGGTTTTTCCTTCATTAGAATCATTTGTGATCTTTGCAAAGATCTGTCCTTCATTGTCGGAATAATAATAATCGCTGTCGATAATTCCTACTGTATTATTCAGCTGCAGTCTGTACTTGAATCCTAGGCCGCTTCTCGGATAACACTTCAGTACCCAGTCCTGTTCCATCCATACACGGACTCCCGTTGGAATCTTGACGGTCTCTCCGGTTTCAGTGTGATTTTCACCGGTGCAAAGAAGTCATATCCTGCACTTCCGGCTGTCGCTCTTCCCGGCAGTTTTAAAGACTCGTAGATTGCTTCCATCTCTTTTTTCTTCCGCTGTCTCAAATGTGTCTTTCCACCCTTCAAAGAACTTTTCTTTACTCACTTTTTTCAAATCTTGCAATTGATTCATCTCTGTTAATAACCTCCAATTTATTTTCACATTTTATCTGTTTTCTCATTCTTCTTGTCTCGTATACAGGAAGTCTATTCTTTCCTGCCCGCAAGCACTGTAATTCATTATTATAAAATACTTGAAAGCAAAAAACAAGTTGGTGAAATAATTCTCTTGAGATATTCTGTGTTTAGAGTATAATAGATTTTATAGACACGAAACAGAAGGTGAAAGTATGCGAACAATGGACTTTACTACAGAACAGCCGGATTGCTGCTCTGTCGGGGATTATTTGATATTGTCGAACATGAGCTTCCCACTTCCTATTGGTATATGCTTGAGCATGCCTACGGTGCAAGCACGAATTTCAAGAACCGGGAACGCTTAGGCCCGCAAAGGCAAAAGTCATTAAGATCTGGAAGGACGACAGATTCAACTATATCACCCTGGAATTTGATGAAGAGGATGTGAAATGATGTACAACAAAGATGATGTTATATATATTCTTGAGAATAACACAACAATCCGTAAAGGAAAGATTGCACGCAAGCAGGGGGATAACTATATCATTCAGCTGATTGGCTCCTGCGGCGCACTGACAATGCCGGAAGATCAGCTATTTGAATCTGAAGAAGCTGCTGAAAAGAGCCGACAGCAGATTGTTGAACAGCGCGGATGTACAGAATGATTTCATATCTGTAAAACCGGATCCTTTCGACAACTGGATTGGGCGATAGGAATTGGTTTCAGAGTTGTTGAGAATATTCGTAATCGGAAACAGGATAAGAAAAGCACCTTCGGAAGAATAGCTTCCGAAGGTGCTTTTTGTTTTTCTTATCGTTATACTAAAACTCTCTAATCCAATCCTTTAGCACGGTGTTCCATACAGATCATAAGGTGTCACCTGATATACGTAATAATTCAACCAGTTCGTATACAGGTTATTTGCAATGCGCTCTCCAGCTCAGCATTGGTTTTTCTCCGGATCGTCGTTCGGATAATAATTCTCCGAATCTGTGGATTCAATCCTTTCCCCAGATCTCTCTTATACTCTGAATCCAGTGTCATTCCTATCATACTCCGGATGTCCCATTACAAAGATCTGACGACCATCCTGCGCCATGCAAAGATAAACTCCTGCCTCTTCCGAATCAGCAAGGATTGTGATACTGTCATCTGCCTCCAAAAGATCTTGCGGAACTTCTGTATGTCTTGAATGTGGTGCAAGGAACATATCATCAAACCCTCTGACGATCGGAATCTTACGGTTTCTTACGTGATGCCAGAACAAACCTGAACGTTTTTCAGGAAGCAGTACCTTGTCAATTCCATAATGATAGTAGATCCCTGCCTGTGCTCCCAGCACAGATGAAGTGTAGACACAACATTTGTCTTTGTCCACTCCATAATACGTTTCAGTTCTTCCCAATAATCTACATCTTCAAACGGCATCTGCTCCACCGGAGCTCCTGTAATGATAAATCCGTCAAACCTTTTATCCTTGATATCATCAAAAGCTTCATAGAACTTATAAATGTGACTTGTTGATGTATTCTTGGACACATGGCTTGTCACTCTTACGAAAGTAACATCCACCTGCAGCGGTGTATTTGAAACGCCCGCAGAATCTGCAACTCTGTATCTTCTTTTAAAAGGCATCAGGTTTAACAGTCCGATACTGATAGGACGGATATCCTGATGTGCTGCACGCATTCATCCATCACAAAAATATTCTCTTGTTCAAGGATTTCTTTTACAGGTAAATCATTTTGTACTCGAATCGGCATATGGCTTATCTCCCTTTTCTTCTTTAATATCTTTTTTCTCTTCCCTTTCTGTATATAAAGATCCGTCTGAATGTACATATCCGTGCTCCATCATAGCACTCTGTATCTGTAGGAAGCTTCTTTTTTCTTCAGGATACAATTAACCAGCATACTTACGATATAATAAATCACCGCAAATGTCGGTACACCAAGGAGCATCCCGGGATACCAAATAATCCCCCTGCGATCAAGATTGAGAAAACAACCCAGAACGAGGAAAGTCCTGTCGAATTTCCTAAGAATCTTTGGTCCCAGCACATTTCCATCAAACTGCTGAAGCAAAATAATAAAAATAACAAAATAAACTCCCTTTCACCGGATCTGCAAGAAAGATCAGCAACGCACTTGGAATCGCCCCAATATAAGGTCCGAAAAATGGAATGACATTCGTCACACCTACAATTACACTGACCAACAGCGTATATGGTATATTTAAAATCGACAGCCAGCCCGAAAAGCAAAGTACTCCAATAATTGCAGAATCCATGATCTTACCAATAATAAATCCACCAAAAATCTCATTACTTTTGCTTCCGACATGCAAAATCAGGTTCGCCTTTGTCGGTCTGAAAATTGCATAAACGAGCTTCTTTGCCTGGCACATGAACTTTTCTTTACTGAAAAGGACATAAATGGACACGATCATTCCAATGATAAAATTCAGGATTTCACGTACCATCAGAATCACCCCTGCAGTAAGCTGCGTCATCCATTCATTCACTTTATCCATCAGATCTGTCCGCATCCAATTCTGGATAAAAGTCGTTGCCTCTTTCATCACATTTTCAAGGATCTTACCGACTGTGGAATCTGAGGAATGCATTTCATTAAATGCTTTTACAAAACGGTTCATCTGACTCGGTACATTGACGATCATATCCCGGATACTGGTATAAAGCTGTGGAATCATCATATTCAGCAAGGCTACAATTACCGCCACAAGCAGAACCAGTGATACTAAAATTCCCACTCCTCTTGAAAAAGTTTTTTTCCGTTTCATCTTCGGACATTTTTTTCAAAAAACGGAACTAATTTACTGTCAATCACCTTGACGATCGGATTCAGCAGATATGCGATCGCCAGTCCGTAAATAATCGGTTTCGCAACCGATAGAAATGACTTCACTGCATACGATATCTCGCTCAGACGCAACAACGCAAAATAGAATAAAATGCATGCCGCCACCACAAAGAACATCGCCATACTTTTAATTACCTGCTCTTTAAAATTTGAAGATCTTCTTTTTCTGAGCCGAAAGTAACTGTTCCTTTGGTGAAAGCACAGTGTCCGACTTATCATATTCAGGAAATTTTTCCCCGGCTTTCTTTTCCTCCATCTTTTTCCTTCCTTTCCTTTACGCATATGTAGATTATAACGCGGCTGACCTATAAGAGTCAACCGCTGAAAAAGGGCATATGAAAAAGCAAAATTCTTTCACATACCCTTTCAGGATCACCATACACTTCATTCCATGACCGGTAATCTCTTCTGATTCATTTTATCTTTCCTTTTTTCAAATATTAGCGGCACTGGAAAGTCGCACACTCTGTGCCTTCACAATGACAGGCATCACTGCCTTCCACACTGATCTTTCCTGCATGACACTGACAATCCTCATTATACATACATTCTGTTGCCTTACAGTCAACACTACAAAGATCAGAAGGAGACCGGTCTGAAACTGCTGCATTCATATAACTGCCTTCTTTTCTCTCCTGAAAGCTGTCGCAACAGGTCTCCCTGTGCAGTCTTTGCAGTATCTCCTCCCACCTGAATCTTGTCCAAATCGCACAGGAACTTGTAGTTGTGCACACATGTCTGTACCGGTACATTTTAAATCCGGCATACTGATTACCTCCTCTTATTTACAGAATCAGTATCAGTATGCCGGACTTTAGAACATTTTATACATTTTTTATGCATTCTTTCCACAGCAATATTTATATTTCTTTCCACTTCCACATGGACAAGGCTCATTTCTGCCGATCTTTTAGCCTTACGGACTGTGCCTGACTGTTTCTGCTCACGATACAGCTTTTTCTTTGTATCAGCATCAAAGATCTTATCCCACTGCGGCAGTTCATACAGCCAGTCAGCTTTTGCATCTACCATGTTCTTGTAAAGCATCTCTTTATCAAAAACTAAAGTAACATCTGTATTCTCATCCATCGTCTCGATCGGGTTCGGAACTTTCAGACTGTCATTAATTCCATCCAGGAATCCTACCATCGTCATCACGTCCTGACCATATTTCTCTGCGAGTTCCTTTACAGTTCCTCTTACTTCCTCTTCCGGATTGTCAAGAAGCTGCTCATATATTTTTTTCTCAATCGTAAAATATCTGCTCCAGAATGTCTCCAGTTCATTCTTGGAAAGATTTCTGTCATACGCCATATCACGCCACTGATCTAATAAACTTTTTCGCTCATTGTATATTGCTCCTTTGTCTCTAAATAAATAATTCGAATTCAATCGCTTATTCATTATATAACAATTTCCGTTTGCCGTAAACTGTTTTTTGTGTATACTGAATATAGTTGATCCTTTTATTTTCAAAAGGAATCGCTCATTACACGATAATTGATTTTTATTTTTAGAAAGGTTCTACAATGAAAAAGGCAAAACGTATTCTGGCTCTGATCGGTGTCATATTTCTTGTCGCCATGTATCTTAGTACTCTTATCTTTTCACTGATCGATTCACCGCTCGCTTCAGATCTTTTGAAAGGTTCGGTTGCAGCCACCATTCTTGTACCTGTCGTTCTTTACGGATTTGTTCTGTTCTCCCGCCTTTTCGGGAATGACCATGATGACAGAAATGATTAGCTCTCAGACATAAAAAGATATCTGCCAGTTTCAATGCACTGGCAGATTTTTTCTCCAGCCCTCCCAGACCGTCTCCGGTTGCCTTACTACTTGTCTTTTCTTCAGGTATTCTTCCATTGATATGATGTTTATCGGTTTTTCCTCACTGTTCTTACGCATCGGTCTACCTCCTCTTATCAGATTGCCGGATCAAATTCAAATCCCCGGCTTTATATTATATTTCACTCTCTATTAAAATATGATTCAAATAATGTTAGATAAAAGTTAAAACAGGGAATATCTCTGCTCTCCGGCACAGATATTCCCTGCTTTTATTATAGATTCATATGCTTTTTGTTATAGAAATTCTTATATATTACGGTAAATAATGTCATCTCTTCCCGGTCCGTTACTGATCATCGTGATCGGATATTCGATCTCTTTCTCGATGAATTCAATGTATTTACGGCAGTTTTCCGGAAGATCTTCGTAGTTTTTGATTCCACGAATGTCTTCTTTCCATCCCGGAAGAACTTTGTAAACCGTTTTTGCTTTCTCAAGAAGATGTGTTACCGGGAATTCTGTAGTAACCTCTCCGTTGATCTCATAACCAACACATACCGGAATCTCATCCAGATATCCAAGTACATCGAGTACTGTAAATGCTACATCTGTTGCTCCCTGCATTGCAGCCATATTTGGAAGCAACACAGTCAAACCAGCCCATACGTCTTGGACGGCCTGTAGTAGCACCAAATTCACCGCCGTCACCGCCACGTCTTCTCAGCTCGTCCGCCTCATCACCAAAGATCTCACTTACAAATGCACCTGCACCTACAGCACTGGGTATGCCTTGCAGACTGTAACAATCTGCTTGATCTCATATGGCGGGATTCCTGCACCGATTGCACCATATCCTGCCAGGGTAGAGGAAGATGTAACCATCGGATAAATTCCATGATCCGGGTCTTTCATAGATCCCAGTTGTCCCTTCAAGTAAGATCGTCTTTCCTTCTTTCAGTGCCTCATGGAGGAACAGAGATACATTCGCTACATATGGCTCCACCATTTTTTTGTATTCCATCAGTTCGTTATATAACTCATCAGGATTGATCAGCGGTTTGTGATATAAATGCTCAAGCAGTACATTCTTCTGCTCTGCCACACGTACAACTTTTTCCTTCAAAAGTTCCTCATCAAACAGCTCACTTACCTGAAACCGATCTTTGCATACTTATCTGAATAAAACGGAGCAATACCGGACTTTGTAGAGCCGAATGACTTTCCTCCAAGTCTTTCCTCCTCATATGCGTCAAAATTCTTATGATAAGACATTACCATCTGTGCTCTGTCGGATACAAGAATCTTCGGCATCGGAACGCCCTTTTCTACAACAGACTGTACTTCTGCGAAAAGACGCGGAACATCCAGTGCCACACCATTTCCAATGATGCTGGTCGTATGACCATAGAAAACTCCTGACGGCAGTGTATGCAGTGCAAATTTCCCGTAATCATTCACAATCGTATGGCCTGCATTCGCACCACCCTGAAAACGAACAATAATATCAGCCTCTCTGGCGAGCATATCTGTAATTTTGCCCTTTCCTTCATCGCCCCAGTTCGCACCAACTACTGCTTTTACCATTTGAGCGGTACTTATAAATTCTACCACCTTATGAATTATACTATACTTTTGCAGGGATGTAAAATATTATTTTCTTTTTTTTACATTTCCTCTTATTGTAATCCCTCTGAAAAAGTATTAAAATGAAAATCAGCCTGATTACAGGTCATAAAGCAGATTATCTCATCAGAAAGGAGACCCCGGAATTGAAAAAGGGATTTAAAGTATTTTTGACACTTGCAGCCATTGGTTCTTTTATCGGTTTTATTCTTGCATACTTTTGCAAGTCTTCAACCAAGCAGGATATGGAATCTCTGGAAAATGAAGAAACTGATTTTACAGAAGATTTTTAGTCTTGACGGAGATCTGAAACCGGTCTCTGATCGTGGATATGTCTCCCTTACCAAAGAGACTCAGGAAGGAACTGACAGATAAGATTCTTTGCCACCATGGTTTAAAAGGTTCACGAAACTATTTACCATTTCCCCACAATATCAATCAGCCCTGCTGTTCCGGTTCACCGAGGGCTGTTTTCTCTCTTTTATTTATTTTGGAAGTTTAAATGAACTCTTCAGTGAAACAATCCTGTTAAATACCGGATATTCTGCCGTAGAATCCTTCGCATCGATGCAGAAATATCCATTTCTTACAAACTGGAAACTGTCATAAGCCTTTTGCATCTGCAAAACTTGGTTCTACATACGCATCTTTTATTACAGTAAGTGAATTTGGATTCAGATTCAGTGAACCGTCTTCTTTATTGTATACACCTTTTTCCTCATCTACAAGATTCTCATAAAGTCTTACCTCTGCTTTTGTGCATAAGGTGCCGGAACCCAGTGAATCGTTCCTTTTACTTTACGTCCTGTGAATCCGCTTCCTGCTTTTGTCTCCGGGTCATACGTGCAGTGAATTTCTGTTATATTGCCGCTTTCATCTTTCACAAAACTCTCACACTTAACAAAATAAGCATTCATCAGACGTACTTCATTTCCGGGAACAGACGGAAATACTTCTTCGGCGGCTCTTCCATAAAATCTTCCGCTCAATATAAAGTTCACGACAGAACGGAACTTTACGCTGTCCGAGTTCTTCGTTCTCCAGATTATTCGCAACATCCAGATATTCAACTTCTCCTTCCGGATAATTGTCGATCACCAGTTTGATCGGATTCAGCACCGCCATCATACGGGATTTCTTCATCTTCAGATCTTCCCTGATGCAGTATTCAAGCATCGCATAATCTACAGAACTCTGGCTCTTGATACTCCACATAATTCAATAAACATTTTGATAGATTCCGGAGTAAAACCACGTCTTCTCAGAGCTGCAATAGAAACCAGCCGTGGATCATCCCATCCGTCTACGATTCCGTCTTCTACCAGTTTCTTAATATAACGCTTTCCAGTTACAACATTTGTCAGATATATTTTGCAAACTCAATCTGCCTTGGTGGATTCTCGAACTCGCACTCTTTTACGACCCAGTCATAGAGTGGTCTGTGATCCTCAAATTCCAGAGTACAGATGGAATGTGTGACACCCTCAATGGCATCCTCGATGGGATGAGCGAAGTCGTACATCGGGTAGATGCACCATTTGTCCCCGGTGTTGTGATGTTGCATATGGGCTACACGGTAAATAACCGGGTCACGCATGTTCATGTTCGGGGATGCCATATCGATTTTCGCACGCAGTACCTTTTCGCCATCCGCATATTTTCCCGCACGCATATTTTCAAAAATTCAAGGTTCTCTTCTACAGAGCGGTTACGGTATGGACTCTCTTTACCAGGCTCTGTCAAGAGTTCCACGATATTCTCTCATCTGCTCTGCTGTCAGGTCACATACGAATGCTTTTTCCCTTTTTGATCAGTTTTACAGCACACTCGTACATCTGGTCAAAATAATCTGACGCAAAATACAGATGATCGCCCCAGTCTGCCCAAGCCACTGGATATCTTCTTTAATAGACTCAACGAACTCCGTCTTTTCCTTTGTAGGATTTGTATCATCAAAACGCATATGGAACGTTCCGCCATACTTCTGTGCAAGACCATAATTCAAAAGAATTGATTTTGCATGTCCGATATGCAGATATCCGTTCGGTTCCGGCGGGAAACGCGTACATACGTGATCATAAACGCCTTCTGCCAGATCTTTATCTATTTCCTGCTCTATAAAATTCTTTGAAACAGCTTCGTTCTCCATCTTATCCTCCTAATAACCTATAACATTCATGAAGAATATCTTATCACAAAACCGTTCTATCCACAAGTACAAGAATTTTTCGATTCTCTGCTGAATCACTTCCAATGCCTGCGTAATAATCGCTGCATGATCTACTGCGACCATTCCGCCTTCTTTTACTTTATATTTCCGTTCTCTTACCAACCCCTGCCGCTCTTCTTTGCAGATCACCGCCCTGATTTTCAGTCCCCGGTCCTCATTTTCCAGTTCCAGTGAAAAATCCTCTTCTTCTTATCACTGCTGCATCCGTCGTGATATCCTTCGATTCCCCTTTTTTAATTTCACAGTAAACCATGCCGCATCCGCTGCATCATCCCCTGCCTTTACTCGCACTTCTTTTTCATTCACCAGGAAAAATAAGCTGTCGTTATCACTCTTGCCCTCGGATCTCTCTGATAATCTCCATAACAGGCAAACTGTTCCACCGGAAGTCCTTTCACCCCGGTCTCCCTCCTCCAGTTCCCTTCGTGCCGTATCTTCCAGATTCTCATACAATTCCACAAATCCGCCGGGCAATGCCCAATATCCGATACTTGGATGATTCTTCCTGCAGACCAGAAGTACTTTTAATGCATCCGTATCCGGCTTTTCACCTGCATAAGAAAATAAGACCATATCCGTCGTCGCACAGGGATTTTTATACTGATACGGATCATACTCCTTCAGAAATTCTTCCAGCGTCTGTCCTTTTCATTCTTCTCACCTGTTCCGTAAAAGCTGGAAATATCATCCAAAAATGATGGCATTCTCCTCATCCTCTCTTTCTTCTCTCCATCTCTGATACAGTGCTTTCTCCCGTCTCTTTCTTTCATTCCGTTCAAAGAACCGGCTCATCTCTGCGATCATACCTGAGAGATAAAAAGCACTCTTCCAGGTCAACTGAAGGATTATTTTCCCGGACATCATAATACTGGATCCCGATCAGTTTCCGATTTGCCTCTTTCCAGTCCCTGTCCAGGATCTCAAGCAGATACTCCACATCCTCTGCTTGCACGCATAAGAATAATTCGATATTATTCTTCATCCTGTCAAAAATCCCATAAAAATACGGTGGACTCGTCTCCATTTTCCAGATAAAATCCAGTAAATGTTCCAACGTATCCTTCAGTCCCAGCAATTCCACTTTCTCATATTCCATATTTTCCCTTTCCGAGTAACTTATGCTCTTTCAGGAAACACCTTTGATTTTCTTTAGTATAACATCCTGCCATAAAGAAAGCTATCACTATCTGCGTGTGCAACAAAATGTGAAATTTCTTTTTGCAGGTTGTGTAACCTGCTGAACATACGCTTTCTCTCCCCGGACTCCTCCGGGGATCTGCTTATCTTATCCGGAGTTTCTGACCGACTTAACAGAAGTGACCGTTGATGTACATCTGTTGGATTGCCTGATTCGAAGCAGCATGCGTAGGCATGGAGCCATAGGCAGCCTTATAAGGATCATAGCTTTTATCAAGGTTGTTTGCCTTTGCAAAAGCCTTTAACTGTTTGATAATACGGTTTGCGTATTTTGGATTATTTTCCATAACCCATGCTTCAATGCCGGAGGTATCGAAGATTGTCATGTCAGCAAGAGCCGGATTCAGTTTTTGGCAGATCGGTTCGGTCAGATCAACAAGATGATCGAACATAGATTGTAAGTCCAATAAGAAATCCTGTTTAAAGCGAGTGAATTTTGAACCATCTGGTACAACATCAAAGCCACAGAAGTCACGCAGTTCCTGAGAGTATTTCAAGAACACAATCAGGAGCGTGTCAGCCGGAATTGAGAAAATACGCTGGAGCAGAAGTGCTTTGAGCATTGGATAAAGCTGGTGGATGTACAAAAAAAAAGGGATAGGGAGAAAGATGCAGTCAGAGGATTCACATTTACATTTACATTTACATTTACAAATGGAGTCTATGGTTTGTTGGGGAAAATGGAGCAGGAAAACAACATTAATGCGGTTGATTTGCGGAATTTTACAGCCGACAAACGGAAGCATTACCTGTGATAATATCCGTATATCGGATATGGGCACAGAATATCGCCGGTTATTGGGATACTTGCCACAGGATTTTGGATATTATGGAGATTTTACCGCAGTTCGTTTTTTTGAATTATATGGCGACTCTGAAAGCACTTCCGAGAGATTATGCAAAAGGAAGGGTAGAGGAATTGTTGGAATTGGTTGACTTGAAGGATGTCAAAATAAAAAACTCAAAACATATTCTGGTGGGATGTCTGAAGAATCGGTATTGCACAGGCTCTTTTGAATGATCTCCACCTAGTCCATGTATTCATCACCAAGGATTTCTTTCATTTCATCCTGTTCCGCTTTCCATTCTACAAACATATTAGCAACACTTTTCGGTAAGAAAATTTTACGTACACTGCTTTCTGTCTTTGGTGTTTTCAGAATACGGACCGTAGAATTCTTCTTATGAATTCTATTGTTTATGTTATTCCGCTGTATCGGAAGAAGATATCAAAGCACTGATTTATTGATTGTAATTATATTTTTTCACTCTGCAAACCCGGAAGTTATATCATCACTTTGCTGCCAGATCCTATAGACCTGATACAACATTGATCGGATTTCCTTCCATAAACTGCTTTATATTATCCGCCAGAATAGAAACCAACCGCTGTCTTGTCTCAAGTCCTTTCCATCCCATATGTGGCGTCAAAAGGACTTGATCCATAGTATAAAGAGGGCTGTTCTCTTCAGGTGGTTCAGTTTCCTGAACATCAACTCCGGCTCCTGCAATCGTACCATTTTCCAATGCTTCTATAAGAGCAGTCTCATCAATAAGTGCACCTCTTGAAGTATTAATGATAAATGCTGATGGCTTCATAAGTGATAAAGAGTCTTTGTTGATCATATGTTTTGTACTTTCCGTCAATGGACAGTGCATAGAAATATAATCACTATTCTTGAGTAATTCCTCAAGCGATACATAGTGGATCCCCTTCTCATCCTCTCTCGGTGTCCTTGTATATACAAGTATGTTCATATCCAAAGCCTGTGCGATCTGGATAACTTTTTCTGCCAATGTGTCCTGCACCTATAACACCAAGTGTTTTTCCGTTTTACCTCAACATGCGGAACCTGAAGATTTCTGGTAAAATTGTCATGATTTCCGCATGCCAGTATCATCATATACTGTAACATCAGAAGATAAAACGGAAAAATCCAACTTTCCATCAAAATTCATTCCGGTACAGCAAGCCAGACAAATGCTATACCAAAACGCGGTGCAAAAATCAAAGCAACCGACAGACGGATTGCCAGATTCACCATATTTGCAATAAGGAACGGACGCATGATTCCAAGACCACGAAGGACTCCATCGGTTGCCATTTTGATTCCCATAAAGATGAAGAAGTAACCGATCCATCTCATATAACCCTCGGATACCTGATAAGCCAGGGCAGTTCCATCTTTACCAAGGAATAACGAGGAAATCTGAGTATGCAATGTTTCAATAACTATAAAAGCAAGAACTGCAAAACATACATCTAACACCAGTGCCGCATGATAGCCTTTTTTGAGCCGTTCGATTTTCTTTTGCTCCAAGATTCTGGGATATATACGGCGAAATCGCATTGCCGATGGATACAAAAATCAATGAAAAAACATTCTCTACCCGCATTGTCGCCGCATACCCCGCTAGTGCCTGTGTACCGAAAGGATTTACAACAGCCTGCACGATCATCATACCGATAGACACTGTAGACTGCTGAAGAACCGAAGGTACAGCAATTTGAAGCATGGAATATAACTCCTGCCTGTCAAACCAGTCAAAGCGACTTTTATATCGACGCATCCGGCTGAGGAAAAGCAAAAGTGAAAATACCGCAGAAATTCCCTGTGCTATAAGAGTTGCAAGGGCTGCACCCGAACACACCGAGACCAAGTCCGGCCACCATCCAAATATCCATAAAAATATTTAAGATTGACGAGAATACCAAGAGTCCCAGTGGGATTTTGATTCACCAATGGAAGTAAACATCGTTGGAAAGAATGTTGTACATAAACAAAAATGGAAAGCCCACGAAATAGACCCGCAAATACAGCACTGCGTCATTCAGTATATCACCAGGAGTTTGTAACGCGCTCATCATCCAATGGGAAAAGCAAAAGCCAAAAACACCAAGGACTATACTTAGAATTAAAAAGCTAAACAGAGATGTTGACACGATGGTCTTCATTTTTCCATACTCCCTGGCGCCGAAATAGCGGCTCACGAGCACACCTGCGCCGACGCCGGCTCCCATCGCCACGCAGATGAAAACATTGGTCAGGGCAGCGCAGGCGCCGACCGCTGCAAGAGCAGAGGAACCCACAAACTGGCCGACGATGATGGAATCAGCCATATTGTATATTTGCTGAAAAAACTGCCGAGAATCATCGGCATTGCAAAACCGTCAGCGCTTTAAGAGGCGTATCTGTGATCAAATATTCATCTTTTGACATTATCATATAACAATTATATATAGTTACAGCCGCTAAGTCAAGCCAGAGTTTATGTATTTCAGCAACATAAATGATGGCAGTATTCTGGAGAAAAAGGTATAATTGAAGAATATACAACTATAATAACAAAAGATCAGTGGTCTGTTTCTGCTCGAGACAAAACCAGACATCTGTCGCAGGTGACAGGATACACGCAGATTTACCGTGTTGATGTGGATACAATCTCACTGCACACAGGCTCGGCGGTCACGCTGATAGCAAAATCACTGCATAAAAATGAACCATTTCTATCCCTACTTTACATACGCTATGCTCACTGATTATGACAGTATTCACAAAAGCTGGAACAGAAGTTGAGGATAAAAGGCTCGGTAGTAAGATCAAAAAAAGAGATTCAGCTTCTTGCAAAGTAACCTACGGATTTCCACGGATTGTGATTTTGAGCAAGAAAAATCCCCGGAAACACCGCATTTTCAGGCACTTCCGGGGATTAAGTTCAAAAGCTGTCTAGGGGACTTGAACCCCCGACCTCCGCCTTACCAAGGCGACGCGCTACCGACTGCGCCAAGACAGCACATTGCGTCCAAAACCGAACGCAATCATAAATATACACTACTCTGAAAGAAAAGTCAAGAAAATCTCTTATAATTGTTATAATCATTTTCTTACATCTTATAATTTTCCGAATCAAGGACAATCGTAAACGGTCCGTCATTCAGCAGACTCACTTTCATATCCGCACCAAACCGGCCGGTTTCTACCCGTTCCACACTTTCTCTGCATTTTTAATAATATATTCATACAGGGCATTCGCTTTTTTCCGGAGAACCTGCCTCGATAAAACTTGGACGATTTCCTTTTCTGCAGCTTGCATAAAGCGTAAACTGCGACACAAGAAGCAGACTGCCTCCCACATCTTTCAACGCAAGATTCGTCTTTCCCTGCTCATCTTCAAAAATCCGCAGACCGGTCATCTTCTTTACCATCTTATCTGCGATTTCCTCCGTATCTGATTCTGCCACACCAATCAGAACCAGGTATCCTTTCTCTATCTGTCCAAGAAGTTCACCATCCACCCGGACAGCAGCCTCTGTGACTCTCTGTATTACAAATCTCATATCTTGCTCTCCTGCTTTTTATCTGTATTTACTGTCTTGATATATACAAGCACAATTCCCACAACTGTAAGCGGCACACAGAGGAAAATCAGAAGCCCCAGCATCCAGTCCGGCATAATACTTGATTCAATATCAATCAGTACAGTTCCGAAAAGATTATAGAGCAGATGCATCAGCATAGATGCAAATAGTGTTCCATAACGATACGCATACATATCCAAGTGCCAGTCCGAGAAGCCCTGCATAGATTCCCTGAACTAAATTTTGATGAAAATGCCGAAGCAGACTGCCTGGATCACATTGGCGATCATCCAGTGCATTCCGGTTCTCCTCAGATATCCCATAATCAGTCACGGAAGATCATTTCTTCCACCAGCGGAGGGAGAATCAGCGTGCTGACTACCCACATCAGCGAATACTCCGTAATTCCCGAACTATCAATCATTTCCGTATAAGTTTCCATTGCCTGTGGAAATAACTGGTTGATTACTGCCATCACCAGACTCGTCACATGCTGGATTGAAAATGTAAAAATCACGAGGATCAGACACCCTGTTATATCTAACTTTTTATTTTCACGGACAGGGAATTTTCTAATACCTTTCTGATCCACAAATGCGAAATAATACCAAAGTCCAAAAATAGCCAGCGGAATCAGATAAACCAGTACAGAATAGAAATTCATATGATACATCAGATAATCGTAGGTCATATTCACTCCATTTGCTCCCTGAATGATTCCCTCCACCGATGGACGCAGATACAGCCAATACGACCGACATTCCATCAAATACTGCCATCGTTAATCCAAATACGAGTATTGCAAAAAACAATTTTTCCCTTTATTCATTTGTATCTCCTCTGAAAGAGCTTATTCTGATTTGTCAAGCATCTTTTCTGCCTTTGCTTTGATCCTTTGCAGGGCATTATCAATTGACTTCGGACTTTTGCCCAGAAGCTCTGCGATCGTCTTATAATCCGTTCCCATTAAATGCAGATACAGCACATGGTTCTCCAAAGGACTCAAAGTATCTTTCAACTGTTCAATAAAAACTTCCGTAAATTTCTTCCCCAAATACAGCACTTCGGGTCATTATCACGAACCGGCTCAATGGTATCGATCAGAGGGGTTCTTCTTTCCTCTCCTTCCTGACCACTGTCATCATACAGCGATACATATGAATTTAACGGTATGTGCTTTTTTTTCTTTTTGATGCCTCGATTGCGGAATACATCTGTCTTGACACACAAAGTTCCGCAAAACTCGCAAAAAAAGCTCCCTGATCCGGGTCATAATCCCGCACTGCCTTGAACAGCCCGATCATCCCTTCCTGGATCAGATCTTCGTTCTCCCCGCCAAACAAATACATCGCCCTGGCTTTTTTCTTACCATTGCTTTACTTCATCATCAGATGATCCATAATTTCGGTCTCCATTACGGAAATCCCTGATAAGCTGCTCATCCGTCACTTTATCATATTTTTCCATCGGTTCTTACTCAAATGCTCCTGCGTCTACTGCCCTTTTATGATTCTCTGCCTTACGATCTCATATGCAAGAACTCCTGCTGCCACCGATGCGTTCAACGAATTGATCTGACCTTTCATCGGGATTCCTGCTACAAAATCACAGTTTTCTTTTACCAGTCTGCTGACTCCCTCCCCTTCATTTCCGATCACCAGTCCGATCGGTCCTGTCAGGTTCAGATGATACATCGGCTCACCGTCCATATCCGCACAGACAAACCAAAGCCCTTTTTCTTTCAGTTCTTCCATCGTCTTAACCAGATTCGTCACTTTGACAACCGGGTATAATTCAATGCTCCTGCTGAAGTCTTTGCAACCGTTGCAGTCAGTCCCACTGCCCGGCGTTTTGGAATGATCACTCCATGCGCACCTGCCAGATTTGCAGTACGGATAATTGCTCCAAGATTATGCGGGTCTTCAATATTATCAAGGATCAGGATAAAGGGATCTTCTCCCCGTTCCTCTGCAAGTGCAAACATATCATCAACCGTTGAATATTCATACGCTGCTGCATGGCTACCACTCCCTGATGCTTTCCGGTCTCAGAAATCTGCGACAGTCTCTCTTTTGTCACAAAATTCAACAGGGCATCATGCTTTTTTGCTTCTCTTACAATCGTTCGCACCGGACCGTCCTGACACCCATCCAGTACAAATACTTTGTCGATCGGTTTTCCTGACCGGAATGCTTCCAGTACTGCATTTCTGCCTTCAATAACTTCAGCGTATGGGAATTATCCTGTCCCGTATGGTTCTCTGCTTCATGATATCTCTTATTTTCCCGCATTCTTTGCTCCTTCATTTCTTTCTGTATCAAATTTTTTCTTCCATGGCCTCCAGTCCGATCGTCACCAGTTCTGTCAGTCTTTCATATTCTTCACTCAGATAAAGATGCCCGATCAGAGCTTCAAAGCCGGTTGCTCTTCTATAGTCCGTGATCGACTGGTTTTCGCCGGTGATACACTTCTTGCATTCCGCCCCCTCCGGTAAACTGCATGTTCCTCCTCATTCAGATGCTCCTGCATGAACCGCATCATATAGGACTGTGCCGATGCCTGGACATACCGGCTCGTCTCCTCATGAAGACGATGAACCGGCCGGTTTCCTCTTCCGACGACCATCGTCTTTACGATCAGATCAAAGACACAGTCTCCCACATATGCCAGAACCAGTGGTGAACACTGCTTCGGGTCAATCTGCTTCATCCCCGGAATTTTCCTGATAAATGGTTCCAATCCTGTACCTACGCTTTTTCCATTGTACTCCTTCTCTTGTATCTTTTAAGATGATTCCCTTTGCCAGAAGTTCATCTCTGATCTCATCTGCTCTTGCAAAGTTCTTAGCTTTTCTTGCTGCCTGACGTTCTTCGATCAGTGCTTCAATATCAGATCAAGGATCTCATCTTCCTTATCCACAATAATTCCCAGAACATCCGTCAGTCTTACCAGACGGTCAAACAGATTCTGCAAGATATTCTTTGGAACTGGCTCCGTCAGTTGTCGTATTCATATATTTTACAAGTTCAAATACTGCTGAAATCGCATCCGCTGTATTAAAATCATCATCCATTGCTTTCTCAAAGTTTCTCGACATATGCTATCGATCCGGCAAGTTTTTTCTCTCATCCTCACTCATATCTTCCGTTCTTGCATTATTGATGAGGAATTTCAGGTTCTCTGCTGCTGTTGTAATCCTCTCCAGCCCATTTTTAGCAGCTTCCATCAGTTCTGCACTGAAGTTCAGAGGACTTCTATAATGTGCACTGAGCATGAAAGAATCTCAGAACCTGCAGATCATATTTTTCAGAAATTTCTCTTACGGTAAAGAAATTTCCAAGAGATTTGGACATCTTGCGGTTGTCGATGTTCAGGAATCCATTATGCATCCAGTATTTTGCAAACTCTTTTCCATTTGCAGCTTCACTCTGTGCGATCTCATTTTCATGATGTGGGAATACAAGATCCTCGCCGCCGGCATGAATGTCGATCTGCTGGCCTAAGTATTTCTTAGACATCTCTGAGCACTCGATGTGCCATCCCGGACGTCCCTCGCTCCATGGAGATTTCCCATGCCGGCTCGCCCTTCTTTTTCGGTTTCCAGAGAACAAAATCCAGTGAATCTTCTTTTTCATCCTCACCGCTCACAAGCAATGCACGTCCACCGGACTGCAGATCATCCAGATTTTTATGGGACAGTTTGCCGTATTCTTTGAACTTTCTTGTACGGTAATAAACAGTTCCGTTCTTTTCATAGGCATAACCTTTTTTCGATCAGAGTCTCGATCATGCTGATCATTCCACCGATTTCCTGGGTTGCCAGAGGATGCTTCGTTGCCGGCATTACATTCATGCCTTCCATATCTTTTTGCACTCTTCAATATAGCGTTTGGAAATCTCTTCTGCTGACACACCTTCCTCAGTTGGCTTTTTTGATGATTTTATCATCTACGTCTGTAAAGTTGGATACAAAATTCACATCGTAATTTTATATTCAAAATATCTTCTGACCGTATCGAACACAATCATCGGACGTGCATTTCCAATATGGATGAAGTTGTATACAGTTGGCCCGCACACATACATCTTTACTTTTCCTTCTTCAAGCGGTACAAATTCTTCTTTTTCTTTGACATCGTATTATAAATCTTCATTTGCTGCGTCTTCCTTTTTTTCTTCTCATAAGCATTCTTTTATATTCATACATTTTCCATATCCTCCAACTGCTTGTGAAGTTGAATATTTTCCTGCTGGAGTTCACGGATATCATTGCAGTACCGGATCCGGCAGATGGATCTGATCCATATCGCTTCGCGGAACTTTCTTATTATCCATCTTTACAATTCTGCCCGGCACACCGACCACGGTACAGTTCGGAGGAACTTCTTCAAACACAACGGATCCTGCCCCGATCTTGAATTTTCTCCAATGGTAAAAGAACCAAGTACTTTCGCCCCTGCACTGACCATAACATTATCTTTTAAACGTCGGATGTCTCTTTCCCTGTTCTTTTCCTGTACCCCCCAAGTGTTACGCCCTGATACAAAGTCACATTATCTCCGATGATCGTCGTTTCTCCGATGATCACACCACTTCCATGGTCAATAAAAAAGCCCTTTTCCTATCGTCGCTCCCGGATGGATTTCAATCCCGGTCTTTCGTGCAGCCCTCTGGGAGATCCATCTTGCCCAGAAGAAATGCTTTTTAGATACAGCTTATGTGCGATCCGATAATTCAATATGACTTTAAAACTCGGATAAAAAATACTTCCATATTCGATTTGATCGCAGGATCACGCTCCCGTATAACCTGAATTTCATCTTTCACATACGATAATATGCTCATTTTCCTCTCTCTAACACCCTATTCAAAAGTTTAAGAACAACAAAGACTCCGTCTCAAAATAGAGACAGAAGTCTTCTCCGCGATTCCACTCTAATAAAAGAATCCTCTTCTTTCACTTAATACACTTAACGCGTGTCAACGTATCCCGCTACTTACTCTTTCGCAGGATCAACTCCCGGGGCACTTCACAATCTTCATAACTTAAGGATGCTTCCAGCCGATGACACCCACTCTCTGGCAGCCTGAACATAGCTACTCTTCCCGTTCCTGGTCTTTTTCTTACTCACTTACATGATGTCGGGGCAAAAGCTCCCGACTTTGATGCTACAGTTGCTCCGTGCTACGCACTCCCACAATCCTACTCACTTACATTATCTTATTCAACTTTTCAGTTTTTGTCAACCGCATTATACAATCTCATTTAAGAAAACCCGGTTCAGTTTACAGATTTTCTCCAGTTCTGCCACCAGCCGCTCTGTTGCCATTACATCCGTCCGCTCTGCGATCTCTCTGATCGGTACAGTTCCAAATAAAAGCTGGGTCAGTGCATCGATCGGAAAAACTCCCTCGGAATCTTCCGTCTCACTCACACAAAGTTTATCTTCTCCCCAGTCACTTTTCATTCTCCATACACCACTGTTCTTCTGAAGCAAAGGATCGATCACCGCAAAGGAGCAGTCTACTTTCTCTTCCTCAGGAACTTTCATCGCAGACAGGAAAGTCGGCAGATGCGTAATCCGCGCCATGATGAGGCTTCTCTTCCGTCCTCACGCCATGGACATTTTCCCACAATTCCGCATTTTCTCCGTACATCCCAGGATCTTCACCAGTTCCTTTTCTCTTCGCAGTTCTTCCACCGCCTCAGGAATGCATCCTCTTTTTCCTGCAGGATAACCGGTTCAAGGATCTCAAGAATGTCCTCTCTTGCATAAAAAGAAGACACCGACTAAATCTTTTTCTTCAAAGATCAGCCGTACTCCACCGGATTCGCTCTGCTGTTCCAGAATTTTGGTCTGATAATATACGCTGTCCCTCACTGTGCAGACTGCCCATTTCGGGGATTCATTTTTTTCAAAAAACGCAGCGATCCTTTCTGCATCTCCCAGTTCGGCATCCCGTGTAACTCTTTCCTGTCTTCCCCTGTCTCTGCTTTCTTTTTCGCCGGTTTTTATCTCTTTTTAAGGCAAAGAAAACGTCAGAGTCCAGTTCCATCTGTTTCTGATGATATATATATCGAAAATCATACGGGCTGTAAATTGCTTCTGCTGCCGGCATAAGAAAAGTAAAAGGATGCTTTTTCTTATTTTCCTCTTCCAGTGCCGCGATCAGAAGCTGCCGCATATACCCTCTGCTCCGGTACTCCTTTTCCGTTGCGACTCCGACAATATATTCCGAATCAAAAACCGAATCTTCCAGTTTCATCCGGTATGGATTCTTTTGCAGCATGGAACGGATTGCTCCGTCTTCTTCAACTACATAGATCACATTCTCTTTTGTCCTGATAAAATAATAATAATCTACAAATGTCTGACTGTCTTCCTTGAAAATCTTTTCCCACAAAAATCGGGTCTTTCCATGTTCTGCAGATTCCAGTTTACGGATCTCCATCCTCTTTTCCTCGTCTTTCTGATCTCACTGATTGTTCATTGCACAACAGCCTCCACCCTGCAGCCGGTGCTGCAACATCTATACTGCTATAATTGGTATATTTCTCGATTGCACAGATTGCCTGAGAAGAAATCCCTCACCTGTTCCGGTAAAGCCCAGGCCCTCTTCTGTCGTTGCCTTGACATTGATCTGATCGGTTTCCACGCCAAGTGCCTTTGCAATATTTTCCCGCATCTGATCAATATATGGACGCATTTTCGGACGCTGGGCAATGATCGTCGCATCAATATTTTCAACCACATATCCATTTTCATCCAGTAATGCTGCTACATGTTCCAGTAATTTGATACTCGAAATTCCTTTGTACTGTGGATCTGTATCCGGGAAATGTTTTCCGATATCGCCAAGTGCTGCCGCCCCAAGCAGTGCATCCATGATCGCATGCAGCAAAACATCTGCATCCGAATGTCTAAAAGTCCCTTTTCATAAGGGATCTCAACTCCGCCAAGAATCAGTTTCCGGTCTTCTGTCAGTTTATGAACATCATATCCCATGCCTACCCGCATTTTATTTCACCTTGTCCCTTTCTGCCGGATTTTCTCCTTTACCGGCTTTTGCCTCGGTCTCCGCCTTTTCTTTATCTGCCTTTTTTCAGCCGTCACTTTTTCCTTATCTGCCCTTTCCTTATCTGCTATTTTTTCTCCGGTGTTCACCTTGTTCTCTTTTTCTGCCTCTTTTCTTTCATTCCTGTCCGGTCCTGCCTCTACCATGACTGGTCCTTTGATTCTTTCTTCGCATGGGATATTTCTGCCTCCTGCCATTTTATTTCATTTCCATCCGCTTCTGAAACTGAAAGCTCTTCTTCGACATTCTTCTCTTTTTTTCATCTCAGCAAACACTTTTTTGCCGCAAGAAATGCATAGACCGCTCCGACAATGACAAATATGCCACCGGCTGCTCCCATAAATCCTGAATTAGCCGGATTCTTCTGAACAACTTCAATAAAAATACTTACTCCAAGATAGATCAGATATACCCTAATACAATTCTGATCACATTTCCGCCTTTTTATTCATCTTGATCTCCTTTTTTCTTACGTTCTTCATTTTTGTATCTTCATTTCCGGAAAACGCAGATACCCGTATGCATTGGTACTCCATCCCGCATTGCCCGGGATTTCAATCTTAAATGCTCTGGTAATATGATCCAGTATCCGTGGTTCTCCGCCTGCTGTCTTCTGATAAAACCCAATGCTGGCATAAAAGATTCCCTTCTCAAAGAGCTGTAACGGCATGCTCATTTCCACATCCTGCTCACCAGTCACAGGGGAAATCAACCGGTTCTGACCAAAATGTTCCCAGTCCCGAATCACTGTCCGTACGCAGCGTCAGACGGAACATGACATTTTTCAAAGGGCTGCGTGGTCCTGACTCTGATCCTCAAATCCAGTGTTTCTTCCTTGCAAAAACCGGAGTGATCTTTCCCTTCATGGTCAGATGTTCCATAAAGAGTCCCTGATTCCGCTGAAGGTTCAGAATGCGGGCGGCACGCTGCTTTTCTGCCAGATCCATGTCAGTCTCATTTTCTCCAACTGCATGATCCATATACACTGCGATGGCACCCTCTACTTCGCCGTCATAGATCACTTTTCCCTGATCCAGCACAATACATCTGTCGCACAGTCTCCGGATCGTATTCATATTATGGCTTACATATAAAACCGTTCTGTTCTCCTTTTGTGCAACTTCCCGCATCTTATCCAGACACTTTTCTGAAATGCCATATCACCGACCGCCCAGCACTTCATCCATGATCATGATCTCGCTGTCAAGATGTGCTGCCACAGAAAAAGCCAGCTTTACAAACATACCGGAAGAATATCGCTTGACCGGTGTATCAATGAACTCCCTTACCTCCGAAAACTCAATGATCTGTTCCATTTTGCTTCTGATCTCCGCTTTTGACATTCCAAGAATCGTTCCGTTCATGTAAATATTTTCTCTTCCGGTCATCTCTCCATTAAAACTGGTTCCGACTTCCAGCATGGAAGTCACTCTTCCATAGAGGTCAATCTCTCCTTCTGTCGGTGCCGTCACCTGTGCCAGCAGTTTCAGCAGGGTCGATTTTCCTGCACCGTTACTTCCAATGATCCCACATTTCACCCTGACGGATCGTAAGATCAATCCCGTTCAATGCCATAAATTTTGTCCGACCAGCCGTTCATCCTGCCCAATTTTTACATTTGGATCTTCTCTGCCCCCTTTCTTGCAAACCAAGACTGAAGATCTGCCTGCAAAGTTCTTCCCCGATACTCCCAAGACGATACTCCTTTTTCACCCCTGAAATTCGGATCGCCAGATTTTCCTTTTCCATTCCGTCCTCCTTTACACCGTATCCATAAATGTCCTTTCCACTTTATTAAATACGACTATTCCTCCCAGCATTACCAGTATTGTAAAAAGAAGTGAAACTCCGATACTCACCGGAAGAATACTTCCTTCCCCCAGTAAAATATAGCGGAACATTTCCATCGGAGCAGTGACCGGGTTTAATAAGATTATTTTTTCAGGATTCCTTCAGGTAAAATGCTCATTGGATAAACCACCGGTGTGCCATACATCCATAGTGACATTCCAAAGCCCACCAGTACTGAAAGATCTCTGTATTTTGTCGTCACACTGGAGATCAGAATCCCGACTCCCATCCCCATGCAGCCAAGCCATAGTAAAAGTAAAAAAAATCAGAAGAAGAGCTTCCCAGTGAGGACTGACAGCCCCTTTCCATATATAATATCCGAGCAGAATCACTACCAGCAGCATTTGGATTCCAAACCGGATCACACTACAGAGAACATTGGAAATCGGAACAGTCAGTCTCGAAAATACACTTTTCCGAACAAGCGTGCATTCGATGTAAACGTTGCCGCATTTCCATTCAGACAGGAGGCAAAATAACTCCATAATGCATTTCCGCTCAGATAAAATAAAAGCTGCGGAATCCCGTCCGTTCCAAGTTTCGCAATATTTCCAAATACAACCATATACATAACACTGGTCAACAATGGATTGATAAAAAGCCATAACGGACCTAAGATCGTCTGCTTATAACTTACCGTAAAATTCTTCTGCGTAAATAAAAGATCAGTTCCCGATACTGCCATACTTCGTTCAACTTCAGGTCAAACCAGTTATGTCTTGCGGAGATGTGCTTATGATACTTTCTTTCGTACAAAATATTGTTCCTCCTGATTCTCTCATCTTTTCAAGTATACACCATCCGGTATCGCAAATACAACAGTGATCATTCGGGACGGATGCAGCTTATCAGGAGGCAACA
>VOFH01001966.1_pt1 | contig 27854 bp, 36 predicted proteins | sample 5384091 | NCBI WGS metagenome assembly VOFH01 (sample SAMN12384727, study PRJNA508395) | human gut metagenome | isolation source: healthy gut G | host: Homo sapiens
GGGGCGTGCGTGCGGGCGCGGCTTACCCTCTTGTAAGGTTTCATCGCGGTTTCCGGTCGTCCGCGCCGGGCGTTGTAAAATTGCCGAAAGCGAACATGCGATAGGAGGAACGTGCCAAGCCTCATCTACATCATCGAAGACGATGATGCGCTGCGAAACGAGCTGGCCCATCTGCTCGAGCTGACGGGGTTCTCCGCCGCCGTCTGCACGCGCTTCGACACCGCCGCGGCAGACGCCCTCGCCGCCGACGCCGACTGCGTCGCTCGACCTGAAGCTGCCGTGGGGCACCGACGGGCACACCATCTGGACCGACATCAGATCGCGCAGCGACGTGCCCATTATCATGCTGACCTCTCGAACAGCGAGTTCGACGAGGTCATGAGCATGAACCTCGGAGCGGACGACTACGTGACGAAGCCCTACAGCCCCGCTGTCCTCATCGCGCGCATCCAGTCGATCCTCCGTCGGTCGTCGACGTCTCACGACGACCTGAGAATCGAACGCAAGGGGTCGTGCTCGACATCGGGGCGGGCGCGGTGAGCTACGGGGCGAAACCGCCGAGCTCACGCGCAACGAGCTGGAGGATCCTGCACATATCCCTCATGCGCAACCCCGGCATCGTCATCTCCGCACCGAGATCATGTGCGATCTGTGGAGTCCGACGCCTCTTCATCGACGACAACACGCTTCACCGTGAACGTCAACCGCTGCGCAAGACGCTCTCCAAGCTCGTCCCGGCGACTTCGTCACAAGACGCGGGTACATGGTATGAGCGAGGACCCCGCCGCAACGGCCCCGGACGACGACATTCCCCCGTACACCTTCCCCGCGCGACCGCTGGGGAAGCGGCGCTTCGTCGGCGCCTCCTGATCGCGTTTTTGCCTCATGCCCCCCGTCCCGGCATCGGGCTTCAGGCATGCTGTCGTCGTTCGCCTGCCTTCTTCGTGCACGCGTCGCCTCCGCCCCTCGACCATTCCCGCCGGGCATCGTATTACCGCGACGCCGCCGAGTACGTCAGGACGGCTCGGCGCCATCCGCCAGTACGCGTCGCTCGTCGAAGAGCCGGATTCTCGAAGGCGCGTCATGCATCGCGCGATCGACCGCCCGCCTACGTCGCGGAGAAGGACAAACGCCGCGGAGCGCGAGCAGGCACGCGCGCATCGCGAGTACATCGAGCTGTGGATCCACGAGGTGAAAACGCCCATCGCCGCAGCGAAGCTGATGCTGACGAGCATGCACGGGACGCAAGCCGCCAAGCTGAAGGGCGAGATGGAGCGCATCGAGACGCAACGACCAGGCGTCTACGCCGCGCGTTCGACCGCTTTGACCAACGACTACATCATCGTAAGTCGGTCCCGCTGGCCAACGCCGCACGCGTCGCCTGCAAGAAGAACATGCACGCGCTCGTGGACGCGAGCGTGTCCCTCGACATCTCGATCGACGAGATGTCACGGTGAAAGCCGACGACTGGCTCGTGTTCATGCTGAGCCAGGTCATCGGCAACGCCGTCAAGTACGGGGCGCGCTCCGTCAAGATCTCCCTCGCACGAGGAACCCGAGACGCCGCGCGCGGGCGCACCGTGCTCGAAGTGAAAGACGACGGGTGCGGCATCCCCTCCGCCGACGTTCCGCGCGTGTTCGACCGAGGGTTCACCGGAGAAAGACCGACGCGCAACCGAACCGCGACGGAATGGGGCTAGTACCTCGTGGCGACCATCTGCGAGCGCATGGGCTCGGCGTGGAATCGCGAGCGAGGGGGTCGGGACCCGCGTCCTCCCCCATGATCGCAGGCGCGCACGCAGCGAAAGCCCGTCCGGCTGCTCGCCGCGGACAACGCCGACGTCGCGGGACGAGGCGGGCTCTGCCCGCAAGAGCCGCGCGGATCGAAGAAGCTAAGCTTACCCCACCGTAAGATAAGCGAGCGGGTTCGATGGATGGACGAAGACGCCCCCTTCTACCATGGAATCATGTTCAACTACGAAGCGAGGCACACCATGGCGGAAACATTCGCAACGCCCCCGCCCGCAGATGCGCGGCGCCCAGGCGTTTTCACGTGACGCTTACAGCTCGACCCAAGGACCCGTTCTCAGCGTGCGCGACATCGAGAAGGTGTTCGGCTCGCGCGACTCCATCACCCACGCCCTCGCAGGCGTGAGCTTCGACGTCGACCGCGGCGAGTTCGTCGGCATCATGGGCCCGTCGGGATCGGGGAAAACCACGCTTTTTGAACTGCGTGTCCACCATCGACACGCCCACCGGCGGCAGCATTCTCGTCGCCGGACGCGACATCACCGGAGCGTCCAAGCGTCAGCTGGCGAAGTTCCGCCGCGACGACCTGGGCTTCATCTTCCAGGACTCCAACCTGCTGGACACGCTCACCGGCTTCGAAAACATCTCGCTGGCCCTCACCATCAAGCACGAGTCGCCGTCGAGCATTCCCGCGCGCATCGAGGCGATCGCGAAGAGCCTCGGCGTCGAGGGCGTGCTGAAGAAGTACCCCTACCAGATGTCCGGAGGCCAGAAGCAGCGCATCGCGGCCGCACGCGCCATCGTGGCGGACCCCAAGCTCATCTTGGCCGACGAGCCCACAGGCGCCCTCGACTCGCGCAGCGCTCAGATCATGCTCGAAACCCTCGACATGATGAACACGCAGATGAACGCCACCATCATGATGGTCACGCACGACTCGTTCGCGGCCTCGTTCGCCAGCCGTATCCTGTTCATCAAGGACGGCGCGGTGTTCAACGAGATTCGCCGCGGCGACACGACGCGCGAGGATTTTTCACCCGCATCATGGAGGTCATCGCGTTCCTCGGAGGTGACGCGAGCCATGCTGCTTAAACTCGCCGCGCGCAACATCCGCCGCTCGGTGAGGGACTACGCCATCTACTTCGTCACGCTCGTGTTCGGCGTGGCGGTGTTCTACGCGTTCAACTCCATCGGAAGCCAGCAGATTCTCTTCGACATCAGCCAATCGAGCGCCCAATCCATCTTCAACACCACGCAGACGATGCTCAACGGCCTGTCGGTGTTCATCGCGTTCGTCTTAGGGTTTCTCATCGTGTACGCGAACCGCTTCCTCATCAAGCGGCGCAAGCACGAGTTCGGCACCTACCTGACGCTGGGCATGAGCCCGCGCAGCGTGTCGCTCATCGTGCTCGGCGAGACGACCATCGTCGGGTTGGTGTCGCTGGCCGTCGGCCTCATCTGCGGCATCCTCGCCTCTCAAGCGCTCGCGTTCGCCACGGCGGCGCTGTTCGGAATGCGCATGGCGGGATATCAGTTCGTGTTCTCCCCCGACGCCCTCTTCGCGACCATCGCGTGCTTCATCATCATCTACGTCGTGGTGGCGCTGTTCAACCTGCTCGCCGTCAACCGCTTCAAGCTCATCGACCTCCTGTCGGCAAGCTCGCGCGACGAGAAAGACCCCGTGCGCAACCCCTGGGTCTGCCTCGCCGTGTTCGTCGTCTCCATCGGCGTGCTGGCGTTCGCCTACAACCGCCTGATCGTCAACGGCTGGTCTACCTCGACGACCCTGACTTCTACCTGGCCACCGCAGGCATGCTCGTCGGCTCGCTTCTGTTCTTCTGGTCGCTGGCCGGCTTCGTCGTCAACGTGCTGCAGCGCGCGCGGGCGTCTATCTGCGCGCGGGCTCACCGTGTTCACCGTGCGCCAGATCGCCAGCAAGGTGAACACGGCGTTTCTGTCGCTGTGGGCCGTGTGCGTGCTGCTGTTCTTCTCCATCACCATCTTCTCGACGGGCATGGGACTCGATCGAGGTGTTCTACGGCGACCCGAGGAGGCGAACCCCTCCGCTGCGACCATTTCATCCGAGATCTACTTCGCCGACCCGTCGATATCGCGCACCCCACGTCGGAGACGCTCGACGAGCGCGCCCGTGCGCTTGAGCAGAGCTATCCGGAGGTGTACGCCGACGGATCGACGCACAACTGGGACATGGGAGCGCGCCTGAGCGAGAGCCGTGCCCGATGGAGCGACGTCGTCGCCAAGTCCGCGCAGATCGACCGATGGGAGGTCCCCGGCACGACCTACGGCCAGCTGCTCGAGAAGGTGAACTCGTCAACCGGAGATGCCGACACCGACGAGGCCATCAGCCCGAACAACCTCGCCGTCGCCTCGCTTTCCCAGGTGAACGACCTGCTCGAACTGCAGGGGAAAAGCCCCTCGAGCTGCGAGACGGCACGATCGTGCTGGCGAACAACATGGCGATGACCGAGAACCTCGCGCGCGACATCGCGAAGTGGGGCGTCGTGGTAGACATGATGGGTCGTACGTTCACCATGTCCGAAAACGTCGCCGACATCCAGATCCAAAACAACGCGATGCTCGCCACCGCCGTGCTGTTCATCGTGCCCGACGAGGTCGTCGATGAACTGCGCGGCAAAGGGGCCATCCCGCTGTCGAGCTATCTCAACGTCATGTACCCCGACGTCATGGGCAACGCCGAGGGAGACGCGGCCCTGAAGGCGGGGCTCGCCGAGGAGTTCCCCGTCGAAGGCAGCGAGCTCGAAGGCGGCACCGCCCACGCCGACGACGTCTTCGGACGGGGCTGTGGCCCATCACCAACCTCATGACGTCGCTCGAGATGACCTCGCAGGCCGGTGGGCTGCGCATGCTGATCACGTACCTGGCCGTCTACATCGGGTTCGTGTTCCTCATCGCCACGGCCGCCGTGCTTGCCATCCAGCAGCTCTCCGAGGCCGCGGACTCGCAGGAGCGCTACCGCCTGCTCGCGCGGCTCGGATGCGACGAGCGCATGCTGTCCCGCTCGGTGCTCGTGCAAGTGCTCGTCTACTTCCTCAGCCCCTCGCCCTCGCCGTCTGCCATTCGGCGTGCGCGATATCGGTGATGTCCGACTCGCTGTTCGACCTGCTCGGCGTCGAGGTGTTCGGCCCCATCCTGATGGCGGGCGCGTTCATCACCGTCATCTACGGCGTGTACATGCTCGCGACCTATCTGGCCAGCCGCGGCATCATGCGCCAGGCCGTCAGATCGCGCTAACCGGAGGCTCCCGAGCTTCAGGCGTCAAGCGCGAAGTCGCAAGCAAGCGTGAGAGCGGCCGCATCTTCGCCCCGCAAGCGAAAGACGCGGCCGCCTCTCCATGCGAGGCGGCCTCCGCAGGGCCCGTCGTGCAGCAGAATCGCCTGTCACGTGGTTTTCACCGCCGCGCGTGCAGGCGACACTATACTGAATGCGATCATCGACCGCGATACGAAAGGGAGCCCATGGAATACCAGAAGCTGCAAGACGAGATCAAAGCCGCCATGAAAGCGCGCGACGCCAAACGCCGCGACATCTTGCGCCAGGTTCACACCGAGCTGAAAGCCATCGAGGTGAACGAGCGGCGCGACGTCACCGAAAGCGGACGTCGACGCCATGCTCAAGCGCGTCATCAAGCAGACCAAGGAGACGCTGGACGGCTCCATCAAGGCGGGCAACAACCAGGAGCGCACCGACACGCTGTCCGCGCAGGTCGCCATCCTCGAGGAGTACCTGCCCAAGCAGGTGTCGGGCGATGAGCTGACGGCTCTCATCGACGAGGTGCTCGCCGAGACCGGCGTCTCGACGAAACGCGAGATGGGACGCGTCATGGGCGCGCTCACGCAGAAGACGGGCGGCAACTTCGACAAAGCGACGGCAGCCGCCGAGCTGGGACGCCGTCTCAGCTAGCGCTCGAGGTCCGGCAGCCCCCTGAACGCTTGCGACCCGTCGCCCTCCTGCAACGACCGCCCTCGCCGCGAGTTTAAAAAAAGGCCCCGCCAGCCGAACCTGCAGCGCGCCTCCCGTCGATCGGGACGCGCGCTGCACGGTGAGCTGCGGGCCTTTCCTTGCCGGCTGACGCTTAAGCTCGAAGGGCGCAGCGAGGCGCCCTTCCAAATCGATTAGTTAACGCCGAAGAAGTAGTCGATCTCGTCATCCCAGGAAGACGGGACCATCGACCACGTGTTGCCGGATTTGACGATGTCGACGGAGAAGTAGCCGTCGTCTTCCATGTCGGCGCCCTCGATGGACTCGATGAACAGCTCGCCGATGCGGGCCTTGGCCTGGTCTTGCGTCATGCTGTTCACTTCGGGGGAGTTCGAAAGGGCGTCGATCTTGTCGGCGAAATCGCCCAGAACGTCGAAGATATCGCGGACCTTGACGTCATAGGCGACGAACCCGGTGCCGTCGCTCGCCGCCAGGACCATGATGGCCTGGTAGTCGAAATCCTGCAGCATCAGACGCGCCACCTCGTTGGGATCGACGCCGCACTCGGCAAGCGTCAGATCAGACGCCTCGTAGAAGCCCCTCGTCGATCAAGGCGGCGATGCTCGAGACGACCGCGAGATCGGCGTTGCGGAGCTTCTCCATCTCGGCGCCGACGACGTCGCACGCGACGCGCTCATCGTCTGTCATGGTCCCGCCCTCAGGATACGCGCGCGAGGCAGACGGCGTCGTAAGCGAGGAGGAGGGAGCGGAGTTCGACGACGAGCTCGAGACGGAGGCGGCGGGCGAATCGATCTCGTTCATGACCTCGTTGAAGACCGCCATGCCGAAGAACATGCTGACGACGAACATCAACACGGCCAGCACGATGCCGACGATGCCGCAGATGCGACCCGCCTTCGCGGTTCCGGCGACGCCGCCCGATTTGATGTAGGGAACCCGCCAAGACGATGGCAGCGATGCCGAGGACGACGCTCAGAAGGGGCAGTCCGCACAAGACGATGGCGGCGATGCCGCAGACCAGAGCGCCCGTGGCCTTCCGTTGCCCGTCGGTTGAGGCTGTCCGTAAGGGGGCATGGGCTGACCCATCGGAGGCTGGCCGTAAGGCGGAACCTGGCCCTGCGCGCCGTCGGGGGGCGCGACGGGAGCCGGCGCCGCGTACGGGTTGGCAGGCTGGGTGGGCTGGGTGGGCTGAGCGGGCCGGGCCGCGCCGAATCGCCCGCGTACGCCTGCTGATACGGGTTCGACGCAGGCGCCGCAACGGGGCTTGCCGGGCTGGGCCGTCGCGTACGGGTTGGCGGGCTGAGCGGGCTCGGCGACGGGCTGGGTCGGCTCGACTGCAGGCTGGGCGACGGGCTGGGCCGGCTCGACTGCAGGCTGGGCGACGGGCTGCGTCGGCTGGGCCGCAGGCTGAGCGGGACTCGTGACTTGGTTGACGTTTTCTCATCCATGGGTGTTCCCTTCGCTTTCATGGATAGACCGCCCCGTCTACTCCCCCTGTCAGCGACGGCGGCGCATGCAAAAGAGGGTCGAACCGTCAATTCGGCTCGACCCAAATTCTAGCTGAACGGGCTGCGTTTCCCTTCGTCAATGCCGACGAAACGCGACCTTTTTCGAACGGCGGCGCAGGCCGAACGCTCGCTGCGGCGACGCTACTCGGCGGAGTCGGCAACGCTCACGCGACCGCGGAACGTGCGGTAGACGATCACGTGGTAAACGAGGACGAGCGGCAAGCCAATGCACACGATGACGATCATGTAGAAGAGCGAAAGCTCCGACGCGCTCGCGTTCATGAGCGTCAGCGTCGGGCCGACGCTGCCCTCGGAGGCGACCACCAGGTTCGGGAACATCGAGCACGCCAGCAGCCCGGTGAGCGAGAACGAGCTCACGCTCTGGGAGAGGAACGCGCCGAGATCGCAGCCCTTGACCTTGCCCAGGTAAAGGGCGGCGACGAGGCCCGCGACCACGAGGATGGCGAACAGGTAGCGAGGCACGGCGAGCGCGGGATCCATCTCGGGGGCGATGAGCACGAGCGCGTACACGGACACGATCGCGAACAAGACGAGCGAGACGATCTGCAGCGGCATGCGCAGCTTCGCGGCGCGAGCCTGGATATCGGAGGGCTTCTGGCGCCTTTAAGGGCGAGCCACGAAGCGCCCGCCGCCATGAACATCGACAGCCCGAGAAGGCCGGTGAGCAGCGTGAGGGGGTGATCAGGCCGAGGAGGGGAACTCCTGCGTAGTCGCCGTTCGCATTCATCGGGATGCCCGCGAAGATGTTGCCCACCGCCACGCCGAGCAGCAGCGCGGGAAGCAGCGAGCCGACGAAGAAGCACACGTTCCAAACGCCGCGCCACTTCTTATCGCCCGCCCAGAACTCGAAGGAGACGGCGCGTACGATCAGGCCGAAGAGCACGAGCATGACCGCCAGGTAGAACCCGGAGAACGTCGTGGCATAGGCGTCCGGGAAGGCGGCGAACAGCGCGCCGCCCGCCGTGAGCAGCCACACCTCGTTGCCGTCCCACACAGGGCCGATCGCACGGCGCGCAATCGCCTGCTCCTCTTCGTCTTTTGCGACGAAGGGATACAAGACGCCGACGCCCAGATCGAATCCGTCAAGGATGAAATAGCCCGCGATCAGCACGAAGATCAGGAAGAACCACAAAACCGTGAGGACAGTCATTACCGATCGCCTCCTTTCTCATCGGCTTTCCCTTCGGCGGCGTCAGCCTCGGCCTTCTTCGCCGAAGCGGGGGCCGCAGAGGCGGCGGGGGCGAACGCGGGGGCTTCGGAGACGTCTTCCGCCTCGCCCTCGACGACAGGGCCGTCCTTGATGAAGCGGCTGATGACGCGCGCCCAGCCGACGAAGAGCATGAGGTACACGGCCAAGAACAGCACGATGGTGATGAGAAGCTCGACGGGCGTGACCGACGCCGACGTGCCGTCGGCGGTCAAGAGGAACACGCCGTCGGGACCGGTGACGGAAGGATACACCACGTACGGCTGACGGCCGACCTCGGCGGTCATCCAACCCGCCTGGATGGCGATGAGGGGGAACAGGGGCGAGACGAGCAGAATCCACTGCAGCCACTTCATATCCTTGATGCGGCCCTTCTTACGGGAGAACAGGAGCGCGAGGATCACACACAGGAAGATGGCGCCGAACATCGCCACCATGAGGTGGTAGCTCTGGAACACGAGCCCCACGGGCATGTCCTCCACCACCATGTCGCCGTACTCCTCGGTCTGGGCGAGCTCGTTGAGGCCGGGTACTCGGTGTCCCAGGTGCCGGTTGCAAGGAAGCTCGTGCCGCCGGGAATGGCGAAGGGGGTGAGGACCTTCTGGTTCTCCTCGTCAACCCACCCGAACGCGTACAGCGGGGGCACCTCGGAATCGTACATGCCCTCCATCATGGCGAGCTTGGTGGGCTGCTCGTTCCACACCACCACGGCGGAGGCGTGCGCGGTCCCCAGCATGACGCACGTGGCCAGGATGCCGACGACGGCGCCGACGCGCATCATCTTCATGGCGGCCTGCTCATGACGCTTCTTGATGAGGTACCACGCGGCGACCGCCATGGCCACGAACGCGCCCATGATGAGCAGCGCCACCACGGTGTGCCCGTAGCGGGACACGAGCGAGGGGTTGAACGCGGCGGCGAAGAAGTCGGTGATGACGGCCTCGGTGCCGTCGGCGTTAAGCTCCGCGCCGGCCGGCGTCTGCATCCAGGAGTTCGCGATGAGGATCCACAGAGCGGACAGACAGGAGCCGAACCACACGAGCCACGCCGAGACGACGTAGAACAGGTGGCTGACCTTCTTCCTGCCGAAAAGGAGCACGCCGAGGAAGACCGACTCGAGGAAGAAAGCGAACAGAGCCTCGGCCGCCAGCGGCGCGCCGAAAATATCGCCGACGAAGCGCGAGTAGTCCGCCCAGTTGGTGCCGAAGGAGAACTCCATGGTGATGCCCGTCGCAACGCCGATGGCGAAAGTCGCGGTGAACATCTTCACCCACATCCTGGACAGCGCCTCGTCCTCAGGCAGCTTCGAGCGAAACGCCTTTGTGACGAAAAATGGCCATGATAAGGCCGATGCCGATTGAAATCGGCACGAAGATGAAATGGTAGCTCGCCGTGAGCGCGAATTGCAGGCGCGCTAGCAACACCGGATCGGCAAACAAGTCCATGCCTCTTCCCCTCCTTTGCAGTTTGATGCTAAATTGATACTATATTAGTGTCATTATAGTATCCCTATCTTCCCAATGGTAGACGAACGGGTGTTATTTTTGAAACTTTTAACCGACGTCCCGCGCCGACGCGAGGCTGCGGAACGAGCCCCCCGTTTGGATCCGTCTGTCAGCGCGGGCGCCCGCCGGCCCGCAGGCTTGCCTCCCCTCCCCGAAACGATGCTACAATGTCGATCTGAGCAGGGGAAACGCGCCGCCTGCACCTACGGGGGACGAAAGGGAGGAGAACCACCATGCGTAAACTCAAGATCGCCGTCGTCGCGCTCATCACGGTCACCGTGCTCGGCGCAGGCATGTCGCTTGTCGGGTGCTCGAGCGCACCCGATCCCGAAGAGGCCGTTCGCGCCAGCCTCGAGGCCGAGCTCGGCGTGTTCGAAAGCCCCAGCCAGGAACAGCTCGATGAGATCGTGGCCGAGGTTGCGGGCTTAGACGAGTTCGCCACATACGGCATCGACGCCGGCGAATACGTCAAGACCATGCTCGACGGCTTCGCCTACAGCATCGACTCCATCGAAGTCGCCGAGGACGGCAAGACCGCCGTGGGCAACGTGACCATCACCTGCAAATCCATCGTCTCCGCCACGGAGAAGGCCGAGTCCATCACCGAGGAGTGGGTGATCGAGAACGCCGAGAGCCTCGCCACGATGACCGATGACGAGATGAACCTTGAGATCGGCAAGCTCCTCATGCGCGCCATGGCGGAGTCCGAGCCCGTGACCAGCAGCTGCAGCCTCGACTACGAGCTGGTCGACGGGACCTGGACGCCCGCAAGCACCGCCGAAAGCCAGCTCATGGAGGCGTTTTACGCCTAAGACCGAGCCCCCGTCCAAGCGGCTTTCCCTCAGACCCCGCGAGGCTCCGACGGCCTGCGCGGGGTCTTCTCGTTTTTGCTACACTTTTCCCATGACGCTCATCGACGACATACGCGCGTACCGACCCGCCAACGAGCAGGAGCAAGCGGACAAGCCCGTGATCCTGCGCGCGCTCGAGCACGACCCGAACTGCTTCAACCGCAGCGCGCAGGCGCATATGGCGTGCTCTATCTGGGTGGTCGACCTCACGCTCACGCGAACGCTCCTCGTTTACCACAACATCTACGACTCATGGAGCTGGATAGGCGGCCATGCGGACGGCGAACGCGACCTGGCCGCCGTCGCGCTGCGCGAGCTCGCCGAGGAAACCGGCGTGCGCAGCGGACGCCTGGTGCCGTGCGGACCCGGAAAGATCTACTCCGTCGAGGTGCTCACCGTGGACGGGCACGTCAAACGCGGGGCGTACGTGAGCTCGCACCTTCACCTCAACGTGACGTACCTCGCCATCGCCGACCCCGACGAGGGCATCAGGACGAAGCCCGACGAGAACAGCGGGGTGCGCTGGGCGCCGATCGAAGACGCCGTCAGGCTTTCGACGGAACCGTGGATCAGGGGAGCGCATCTACCGCAAGCTCATCGACAAGCTGCTCGATCCCGCCGTACGCGCCGCCGCGCTCGACGTCGCGCGCGCGTTCGGCCGCTGACTCCAAGGCGCGCAGGAAACACGCCGCGCCCGGACGCGTTACGACGCGAAGGGCGCGACGGCGCAATGCGGACGGAGAACGATCAGTAATAGCGGTAGTAGGCCGCGCAGCTTTCCCTCGCTCGACACCATGCACGGGCCGACCGGGTTTTCAGGAGAGCACACCGTGCGGAACAACGGGCACTCGTTCGGGGCCATGACCCCGCGCAGGACGTCGCCGCAACGGCACCCCTTGTGCTCGACGGTCGGCTCGACTTCGGGCGCGAACCGAAGCATCGCGTCGAACGCGGCGTACTCCTCGCGGATCCGGTAACCGGACCCCGGGATCTCGCCAAGCCCGCGCCACGTGGACGCGCAGGTCTCGAACACCTCGTCGATGGCGGCGAGCGCGACCGGGTTGCCCTCGGGCATCACGCCGCGGGCATAGGCGATCTCGATGTCGGCGCGTCCCTCGTGCAGCTGGCGCATGATCATCGCGACGCCCTGAAGCGTCGACCGGCTCGAACCCGGTGATGACGCCCGGCACCCCGTACTTCTCCGCCAAGAAACGGTACGGCTCCACGCCGATGATGGTGCTGACGTGCCCCGGCAAGATGAGCGCGTCGCCTTTCAGCTCGGGGTCGTTGATGATCACCTCGAGCGCGCCGGGCATGTTCTTATGCGCGCCGTACACGCTGAAGTTCGCAAGCCCCGCGGCCTTCGCGCGCTTGATGGCCATCGCGACCAGCGGCGTGGTGGTCTCGAAGCCCACGCCCACGAACACGATTTGCCGATCGGGGTTGTCCTGCGCGAGCTTGAGCGCGTCCAGCGGCAGTAGACGATCTCGACCGAACGTCCCGCAGCTTGCTCGGCGAGCAGGCTCGAGGTCGATCCGGGCACGCGCGTCATATCCCCGAACGTGGCGATGGTGACCCCGTCGACGCGGGCGAGGGCGATGATCTTGTCGATGTCGTGATTCGACGTCACGCACACGGGCACCCGGGGCCCGAGGCGAGGCGCACGCCCTTCGGCATGAGCGTCCGAATGCCGTTGCGGGCGATGGCGACCGTGTGCGTGCCGCACACCTCCATGAGCGTCGCCCCCCTCTCGGGACGAGCTCGCGGATGGATTCGACCAAGCCGCGAGCAAGACGCGGGTCCTTGAACGCCTTGAGCTCCGACTGGAGATCGACCGTAGCAGTCATGGCATCCTCCTCGTCGCCGGCTTTAGGCGACCTCGTCGGCGACCAAGTCGGGGAACTGCTTCACTATCTCGAGCGTCTCGGCGGCGAACTCGGGGTCGACGACCTCGATCGCGAAGCCGGCGTGCACCAAGACGAAGTCGCCCTCCTTCGCCTGAGGCGTCAGGTCGATCGAGATGGAGCGCGTCACGCCGAGGATGTCGACCGTGGCAAGGCCGTCCTCATCGAGGCTCGTTATCTTCGCAGGAATCGCTAAGCACATGTTCTTCTCTTTCGCATCGATGCGGCAGGCGAGACGAGGCCCCGCGCCCTTTCTTGCGCCCATGCTACCACAGCCTGGCCGAAGGACACGCATCCGTCGTTCGGCGGCAGATCGCGGTTGACGGCGACGCTGAAGCCGCCCGCCTCGAGGCGGGCGAGGGCGTGCTCGACGAGATAGCGGTTCATGAACACGCCGCCCGACAGCGCGACGACGTCGATGCCGTAAAGCGCGCGGGACAGCTCCGCCACCGTCGACACGGCTCCGACGATCGCGTCGTGGAAACGGCGGGCGATCACGGAGACGGGCACGCCCTGCACCATGTCGTCGAGCAGCGCGCGAAACGTCGGCTCGGCGTCGAGCAGCAGCACCGAGGTGTCGTGCGCGGTGCTCTCCTCGGTCGCCGTGTTCTTCGTCACCGCGACGGCGTAGCGGGCAAGCGCCTCCTCGTCGTCTTGCGATCCCGCCGCCTCGGCTGCGGCGGAGCCGCCCGCGTCCTTGCAAAGCCCGAGATGGAAGACTCGAGCAGCACGGCCCCTCGCCTTCGTAGCCGGGGGCGACGCACACGCCGAGCAACGCGCTCGCCGCGTCGAAGAGCCTCCCCACCGAGGAGGTCATGGGCGTGTTCAGCCCTCGGTCGATCATCGTCTCGCAAACGCCGGCTTGCTCTCCGAGAGCCTCGAGGGGCGCGGGCGGCTCCAGGATGGTCGAGCAGGTCGAACTCCCACAGCACGCCGTAGGCCATGCGCAGCGGGTTCTTCACCGCGGCGGCGCCTCCGGGCATCGGAACGTAGGCGAAGTTGGCGAAGCGCGCTCGAAGTCGAGGCTGTTGGCGATGAGGCACTCGCCGCCCCAGATGGCGCCGTCGACGCCGTAGCCCGTTCCGTCGAACGCGAAGCCGCACACCGCGCCGGGCAAGCCGTGCTCGCCGATCACCGACGCGATGTGGGCGTGATGATGCTGCACTTCGACGAGGGGAAGGTCCTGCTCGTGCGCCCACTTCGACGTGAGGTACTCGGGATGAAGGTCGCACGCGACGACGCTCGGCGTCGCCTCGAACAGCTTTTCGAAACGCCGCTTGGCGGCAAGCCACGCATCGTAGGTCAGGGCGTTTTCCATGTCGCCCACATGCTGGGACACGAAAGCCTCGTCGCCGCGCAAAAGCGCGAAGGTGTTCTTCTGCTCGGGCCCGACGGCGAGCACGACGGAGGCAGGGCCGCCGACGGATTGCGCGCGTTCGGCGCCTGCAGGCTCGACGGCCGTCCCCGCAGGACGCGCCCGGGCGTCTATCGCCACGGGAAGAGGGGCGTATCCGCGGGCGCGACGCACGAACTGGACCGCACGGCCCGCCGAGCCGGCGTCGATCACGCGCACCACCGAGTCGTCGAACCGCGTGAGGATGGCCCTGTTGTTCCCCAAAAACGCGTCCGCCACGTCGGCGAGGCGCTCATAGGCCTCCTCATCCGTCGTCACGATAGGCTCGTCATGGACGTTTCCCGAGGTCATCACGAGCATGGGCTCCTCGACGCCATCCCAGGCGGCGGAGAAGTCGTCCATGAGCAGATGCTGCACCGGCGTGCAGGGCAGCAATACGCCGAGTTCGGTGAGGCCGTCGGCGAGCTGCGAGGCGAACGAGGCGTCGGCGCGCTTGCGAAGCAAGACGATGGGACGCTGCGCCGAGGTGAAAGCAAGGCCTCCTCCGCCTCATCGGCCTCGCACACGGTGCGCACCGCCGCGACGTCGCGCATCATCACCGCGAAAGCCTTGCCGTCACGGCGCTTGCGCTTTCTCAGACGCGCGATGGCCTCGTCGTTTCGGGCGTCGCAAACCAGGTGGAATCCGCCCAGGCCCTTGATGGCGACGATGCCGCCTTCGCGCAGCAGCGAGACGACGCGGGCGAACACGGCGTCGGAGGAGGCGCGGCCCGAGCCAAGGAGAACCTCGGACGGAGAGGTCGCCCCCGCTGCGCGAACGTCACGACCGGACCGCACTCGAAGCACGCATCGGGCTGCGCGTGAAAGCGGCGATCGAGCGGGTCGCCGTACTCGCGCGCGCAGCTGTCGCACATCGCGAACTCCCTCATCGACGTCGAGGCGCGATCGTAGGGCAGCTCCTCGATGATGGTGAAACGGGGCCCGCAGTTGGTGCAGTTGATGAACGGGTAGCGATAGCGTCTGTCACCCCGGTCGAACAACTCGGCGAGGCAATCGTCGCACGTCGCCAGATCAGGCGAGACGAGCGTGGTCTCACGCGAGGCGGCATCGTCGGAGAACCTGATTTCGAAGGCGGTGAAGTCCTCGAGCGGCACCTCGGCTATGTCGATCTCGCGCACCTGGGAGGCCGCGGGCGGGTTGTCCGAAAGCTCGAGCACGAACTCGTCGAGCAGCTTCGACTCGCCTTCGGCGTGAATGTGAACGCCGTCGACGGCGTTGAGAACCCATCCGTTGACGAGGTACCTTTTCGCCAGCCGGTAGACGAACGGACGAAACCCCACGCCCCTGCACGATGCCCTGCACGTGAATATCGAGCGCCTCGATCATGTCGCACCCCTCAAAATCGATGCGGCACGCGCGCCGGAGCGTCGCGTGCCGCAAACGTATACGTATCGCGCGTCGAGAAGCCTAGCACCCGGAGGGCGAGGCTTTCCACCCGTCGGCGGACGATTAGCCCTGATCGGACTCCGCCGTCTCGCAACCTGCTCAGCCCGCGCGGCGGCTCAGGGTCCGCAGGAGCGGACGGTGCGGTCTCCACCACCGCGCCCTCGGCTCGCGCCTGCTCGAGCTCGGCGTCTTCCGCCGCCTCCTCGGCTTCGGCGAGCGCCCGGTCCACGATGATGTCGGCGATGATCTCGCGGACGACCATGGCGAGCATGCGCAAGGTCACGCCCGAGTTGTCGGGAAGATGCAGGTGCACGCAACGACGACCGCGCTCGGCGAGCGTGATCAGATCGCCCGAAGCCTGCGCCTTGGCCAGCGCGCCGAGCGATTCGGCCTCCTGCGGCAAGGGGATGTCCTTCAGCTCGTCTGCGGACAGGATGAGAAACACCCCGCAGTTCGGACCGCCCTTCTGAAGCTGGCCGGTGGAATGGAGGTAGCGCGGCCCCACCTCGAGGCACGAGACGACTCCGAACGCCTCGGCGACGTCGTGGCGGACGGACTCGAGCGCTTCGCGCCTGCCCTCGCCCGTGAACGGCAAAAACGCGTTGAGCGCGAAGAAGTCTCCCGGCTGAACCGAGGAAAACAGCGCGTACAGGCTCGACCGCAGATCGTCGCAACCCGAAAACGCAGGAGCCTGGCGCACCTCGACGATGCCCATGTTGACCTCGTCGGTGAACGCCTCCCTCGTAGTCGGGCGCGGGCTGGCCTCGCGCAGGATGTCGAGCACGACGGCTTTCGCCGATGCCACGTCGGGCTGGTCGAAAGGACACACCTGCATGAGATAGCCGCACATGGCGATGGCGTACTCCCACATGACGAAGTGCTCGGCCAACTCTTCCACGGTATCGATGCGGTAGTTCAGCCGCGGGATAGCCGGGTCGATGTAAGCGAGGCTCATCTCGAAGTTGCGGCGCTCGTCCCACAGGTCGGTCTGGGTCTGGTACATGATGACGCTGCGATCGCGGGGTCGGCGTTGAGCAGCAGCGCGTCGAGCTCGATGTTGGGAAGGATGCCCTTGCCCTCTTTGCCGATGGTCTCGGCGACGAGCTGCTCGATCAAAGGCCGAGGACGCGCCCGCGCTTCGGCGTAAGGAACGAGAACTTGTTGCGCCCTGCAGGTAGTTGTCGTAGAGGCGGCCAGGCCGATGGCGGGATTGTCGATGGCGTCCTCGCTGCAGCGCTCCTCGGCCTCGCGGGCATGGCCGACGAACGACCTCGAGGTCGATGCCGGCGAGGGCCGCGGGCAGAAGGCCGAACACCGACAGCGCGGAGAAGCGGCCGCCGACCGTCGGCTCACCCGAGAAGACGGCGGCCACCCCTCCTCGCGCGCCTGCTTCTCGAGGTCGGAGCGGGATCGGTGACGGCCACGAGATGACGCACGACCTCCTCTTCGCCGAGGACCTTCGAGAGGCCCCTCGCGAACGGCGCACAGAAGAAGGCGGGGCTCGATGGTTCCGCCGCTTTTCGACAGATGACGACGAGCGTGCTCTCGGGACGGCACGACGCCAGAAGCTCGCGCACGCGCACGGGGAGTCGGAGTCGAGCGTCTTGAACGAGACGCGGTTCTTATCGACCTTGTTGTATTTCGTGATGGTCATGGGCGCCTGAGTGGAACCGCCCTGGCCGATGAGCACGACCGTGTTGACGCCGTCCGCCACCACGAAATCGGCGAACGACTGTATCTCCTGAAGCGAGCAGGGCGGGTTAGACGCAAGATCGACCCAGCCCATGAACTCTCGGCGACCTGCTGCGCCTCGTCGGAAAAAGCCGTACAACGTAGCGTCTTTCGCGTGAATGCGACTCGCCACGCACTCTTTCACCAGCGTCTTCGCCGATGGATAGAGCTTGTCCATTTCTCCGGAAATCATCGTTTCCTTCTCTCGAAAAAGGCTGAAAAGCCGTGAAATCAACTGTAAATTTGACTTATTCTATCAGAGTGTCCGATGAGGGGCGAACGCCTACGGCCGCTCTGTGTCGGTTGGTATGGACGCCGGCCCCCGTATTCAGCCGTTTGTTAGAGACGACATGCTCGAACCTGCGTCTTTGAGGGATCTGCCGCGTTTCGCTTCGCCCACGCCACCGACATCGATGCTGCGACGGGCTGCACCGTCGTCGTCGCGCCGGATGGCGCGACCTGCGGCGTCGATGTCCGCGGAGGCGGCCCCGCAACGCGCGAGACCGACCTGCTCAAACCCGAGAACATGATCGAGAAGGTGCATGCGGTGGTCATTTCCGGCGGATCCGCCTTCGGCCTCGCCTCGTCGTGCGGCGTCATGGACGCGCTCGCCGAGCGCACCATCGGATTCGAGCTTGCGGGCATGCACGTGCCCATCGTGGTGAGAGCGTGCCTGTTCGACCTTTTGGTCGGCGCCCGAAAAGCGACTTCGCCGCACTTGGCGCCCGAGCCGCCGAGACGGCTCTCGCAGGCAGTGGCGACGCGCTCGAGGGGGAAACGTCGGCGCAGGATGCGGCGCCACCGTCGGCAAGATGCTGCCCCGAGCAGGCGATGAAATCGGGGCTCGGCGTCGCAGGCGTGAAAGCGAACGACCTGGTCGTATGCGCCATCGTCGCGGTCAACGCGCTCGGGCAGGTTCGCAGCGCCGACGGAACCTGGATCGCCGGATGCCACGACGCGAACCGCGTCATGGACCCGCTCGAGGTGGTCGCCGCGCGCGCGGGCATGGCGGCCGCGGCGTCGGAGGGCGCGCAGGCTCCCTGCACGAACACGACCCTCGGCATCGTGGCAACCAACGCCGACATCACCAAGGCGCAAGCCACCAAGGTGGCCTCGACTACCCACGACGCCTACGCCCGCGCCATCAAGCCCGTCCACACCACCAACGACGGCGACACCATCTTCACGATCGCCTCGGGGACGTGCCCGCCGACGTCGACACCGTGAGCATCCTCGCCGCCGAGGCGATGCAGCAGGCGATCGAGCGCGCGATCACCGAAGCGCGGGCGCCTACGGCCTTCCGTGCGCGGGCGACCTCGCACGTTAACCGCAGCTTCCGGAAAAGAGAAAGGGCCGCCCCGACCCGCCGGCTACGGCGATCGGGGGCGGCCCTTCGATCAGGCGAAACGAGGCGGGGTTACAATCCCAACGCCTTCTTTCAGAGCGGAGACGCGGCGGCGCGAGACGGGGATCTTCTCCTCGACCCCGTTGAGCGTCAGCAGCAGCGTGCCGCCCGAAACCGATTCGATCTCCTCCACCATCGAGAGATTGACCAGGTAGCCGCGATGCACGCGGAAGAACCCGTGCCCGTCGAGCCTCTTCTCGAGGGTGGCGAGGCTGACCGTCGAGAAATAGCGATCGGTGTCGGTCTGCAGGTAGGCGTAGTCGTCGCGGGCCATGACGAAGCGGATCTTGTCGATGCCGATGAGGATCTTCTTGCCGCCCTTTTCCACGGGGATGCGCTCGGACTTCTGGGCTGCATGTGAAGCGACACCTGCTCGCGCACGCGCGATGGCCTGCGCAAGACGGTCCGTCTCGACGGGTTTGACCAGGTAGTCGATCGCATTGACCTTGAACGCGTCGAGCGCGTGCTCGCTGTACGCCGTTACGAAGACGACAGCAGGCGGGAACTTGAGGTGCTGAAGGGCCTCGGCAGCTGAAGACCCGTCGCCTCGGGCATGTTCACATCCATGAACATGACGTCGCAGGGATACTCTTTCAGCTTCTCGATAGCCTCGCGCACGCTCGCAGCCTCGGCGACGACGTCGACTTGGCCGACCTCGTCCAGAAGAAAACGCAGCTCGGAGCGCGCAGGTGCCTCGTCGTCGACGATGATTGCCTTAAGCACGATAGCCTCAAACGGTATGATGTCGGTTTGATCGCTCCGTATTATAAACTACATAACTACCGTTCGCCGACAGGGCGAATATAAATGTGTGATTTTTTGTTAATCGGTGAAGTGCGTTTCGAATCGCCGACACGCGCGAAATTCCCAGGTGAAATGCTTCTCGCGAAGGCGACGGACCCCGTCGCCGCCGATGCTGGAAAGACGACGGGATCCGTTTTCCCGGGCCGATTCGCCCTCACGCGAGAACGGGGCTACTGCGCCAGGTCGAGCTGCTCGAGATCGTACAGCGCGAGCGCGTAGATCTTAAACGCCGTCTTCAGCTGCTCGATGCTAACCGCCCTCGTCGGGACCGTGAATTCCGCCCGCCCAGTCGGGCACGGGCAGCCACGGCATCTCCGGGCCGAAAGCTCGCACCGCGCGAGAACTGCGCGCGTAGGTGCCGCCGCCGATGGTGAACGGCTCGGCGCCGCGCCGTGATCTCGTTGTACGCAGCGAGCAGGGTCTGGATCTCCGGGGTGTCGGGCTTCACGAGGAAGGGCACCATGAGCAGCGTGTTCTCGAACGTCGCGCCGATGGGATCGGTGTGCTCGCGCATCGCCGCGGTGATCTCGTCGGCTGTGATCGACGTCGGGAAACGCGAATCCATCGTCTGAACGAACCTGCCGTCTTTCATGGTGACGGTTTCCGCCGATGACCGTCAGCGGGCGAAGTACTGTCCTCGGTCTTCAACCCCACGCCCGAGCCGTCCGTCGCCGAGCAGCTTCTCCTGAAACTCGAGGAACTTGCGCTCGTCGTCGCCGCACAGATCGTTCGCCAGCAGGTAGCGGACGATGAGCTCGATGGCGTTGATTCCGCTTTCGGGGTCGAAGCGTGCGCGCTTTTCCCCGATGCCTCGATGCGCACGGCGCCGTCGCCGAGATCCGTCACCGTGATGCGCTCCGCCTCGGGCAGCGCCGCGGCGTCGGCCCTCACGACCGCATGCGCGATCCCGGAACCGCGTTGGTCGCGGCGCCGCCCTCGAACTCCACGATGACGGGGTCGGAGATCGGCCCGGAGGTGATGTCGGCGTCAAGCCACCCTTCTCGCCGTAGCACACGGGAAATCTCGGCGTCGGGCGTGAACAGAAAGGTCGGGTCATCGAAGCGCTCGCGGTAATACGGAACGTCGTTCATGCCCGATTCCTCGTTCGCGCCGAAAAGGAAGCGGATCGTGTGGTTGAACCCAAGGTCAAGATCGGCCAGGCACTTCATCGCGTGAAGCGCTGCCGAGCGAGGGCCCTTGTCGTCGAGCACGCCGCGGCCGACCAGGAAGCCCCTCCCTCTCGGTGACCGCATACGGCTCGTGATGCCAGCCGGGGCCGGCGGGAACCACGTCCATGTGGCCGATGATGCCGATCTGCTTGCCCCCCGCTCCCGCGAGGTCGGCGTAGCCCATATACCCGTCCACGTCGCACGTCGAAAAACCCATGCCCTCGGCGATGGCGAGAACTTCGGTCAAAGCGGCTTTCGGCCCGGGCCGAACGGCGCGCGGGCGCCGCCGCCTCGAGGTCCTCGATGCTCTCGATTTTGACGAGACGCTCGATATCCTGAACCATTGCAGGCCAGTTCTTCTCAAAGGTAGGCGTCTGCAGCGGCGATGATGTCTTGACGGTTCATAGCGCTCCTTATCTTCAGAGGGGAAACGTTGCAGCCATTATGGCACGCCTCCGGACAAAGGCGAACCGCTGCGCGACTCTTGAAGAAATGTTGACGCCCGCCCGCGACGCGACAACCCGGGTTCGTTCGCCGGATCCGCTGCGCGATCGCCGGGTTCGTTCGCCGGATCCGCGCGTCGTCGCCCGGCGACGCCCGCCCGCGATGCGACAGCCGAGACGCCGATCCCGACGCGCCCCGCACCGCCCGACTTCCCGGCCCCGAGGCGAGCGGCTCCTGAAATCGTGAGGATCGTGCGAAATCGCCGCCTCGCGCCTTTTGTCCTCGACGGAAGCGACGCGTTCCGCTATACTGCAAGACTGCGCCCGGGTGGCGGAACGGCAGACGCGTCGGTCTCAAAAACCGATATCGAAAGGTGTGTGGGTTCGAATCCCACCCCGGGCACCACTTCTTTCGGGGAATTCCCCCGCGATCACCTCTCCTGCACAATCGAATCAATCCTCATCGAAAGCGTCGCAAGCGATGCGTTGTCTTCGCACGCGCAAAACGCGCCGAGACGAAGCGAGACGGCCATCCCGAAGAACGCCTGGCCCCGTACGCGCGAGAGGGCGGGACGATTTCGCGCAGGAAGCGGCAGGTCCGCGCGCAAGAAAAACCCGCCTCCCCAACAGGGAAGACGGGTTTCGAAAATCCCAAGCGGAAAAGCCGGGGCGTCGACCGCCCGCAAGCTCGTCCTCGCCGCGTCCGCAACCGGCCCTTCGAACGCGAACGCGGATCTCGGCGGTCGATCGATCGCCGCGCGTCGAACGCGGCGGCGGCGATCCTACAGCGCGAACTCCTTCTCGCCGTTGAACACCGCGAGCGCGTCCTCGACGGTGTAATCGGCCAGCGTGATGGCGCTGATGGCCTTGGTCAGGCGAACGGCCTCGTCAAGCGAGCGCTGATGAATGTTGCGCCCCGTCGCGTTGCCGCACGCGCCGCCGACGTGGATCTGCTCATGCAGCTGCGTGAGGAACGTCTCGGCATCGACGGTGGAGCCGCCAGCGCACACCAAACCCGTGCGGCCGGATGCCATGGAGGCGACCTTGAGCGCCTCGGCGGGGGTGCGACCGTCCTCGGGCTTCGGCGGGTTCACCTTCACGAAGTCGGCGCCGAGGCAGAGAGCCACGCCGGCGGCACCGGCGATGAGATCGGGATCCTTCTCAGCAGTGACGGCCTTGCCGCGAGGGTAGATCCACAGCACGACGAGCAGGCCGTTGGCATGGGCCTGGGCGATGAGCTCGCCGGCCTCGGCCATCATGGTGGACTCGTACTCGCTGCCCAGGTAGATCGTGTAGCCGATGCCCACGATGTTCACGCCGGCCTCGCGCATGGCCAGCACGGCGTCCAGGTCGTAGAGCTGCGGCGAGTAGGGGTCCTCCTGGCTGGCCTTGACGAGGTTGGTCTTGGAGTTCATCTTGATGAGGTAGTTGATCTCCGGGTAGTCAGCCGCGTATTGCGCGATAAGACCGCGCTGACCGGCAAGCACGCCGCAGACACCCTGGCTGCCGATCTTGAACAGATGCTCGGGCTCGGCATCGGCGATGTCGATCCCCTCGCCGTAGAAGTCCTTGTTGAGGTGCTCGATCTTCTGATCGCACGCGAACAGCATCAAGCGCCCGGTCTCGCGCGTAGCCTTCATGTAGTTGGTGATGTACACGTCACGCATATCGGGCATGACGTCGACAGGAACCTTCACCTGATCACGAGTGATCTTCGGCATGTCAATCCTCCTTTTGGGATTCGCTTGGGCGCTACGGGCAACCCCGCGCCCTGACAACGCCCTCCATTGTACCGAAAGCGCCGGCCGAACCGACGCCTCCAGGTTGAACGGACTGATTTTCCACGGCGGGCTTACACCTCCTCGCGCGACGACAAGACGACGGTTTATCGTCTCCCCGGCTTTTCCCCCGTCGCTTTCGTAATCGCGCAACTCGAGGTTGTTCTTCCCCGTGGCGCGCTCGATGGCCTTCATGATCTTGTCGTAGAACAAGATGCAGACCACGGCGATGCCGCCTGCGACCAAAAAGATTATCAGGCTCTGCACGACATCGCCCTCGACCAGGCCCGACGCGGCGTAGGTGGAGACCAGGATGCGGGGATGCGGGCGAAGTTCGAAAGCAGCAGAAACGTGCGCAGGGGCATGTGCGTCAGAGGAACCAGGTAGGTGAACACGTCTTTGGGCATGCGGGATGAGGAACAGCACGAAGACGATGATGTTGAGCTTGCCCGAGCTCTCGAACGCGCGGAACTTGCGCATATGCTTGTCGGACACCATGGCCTGGACGAACGGAGCGCCGAGTTTGTGCACGAGCATGAACACGAACGCGCTCGAGACGACGCAACCCGTCAACACGATGAGCGCGCCGACCCACGGCCCGTATATCATGCGGCGGCGACTTGGACCACCTCGCCCGAATGAAGGCGACGACGATCTGAAGAAACTGGATGGCGAGCAAGACGAGGAAACCCACGGGACCTGCCTGGCGCACATCGTCGATGACGCGGTCGAGCCCCGCCGGGCTCGAAGATCTCGTGAACGTAAGGCCAGATGAGCACGCAGAGCAAGATCATGATGCCGAAGAAGGCGATGAGGCCCGCGAACTTCAAGATGTCGGCGAACGTCGTCTTGCGCCCGCGAACCGACGTCTCCGCGTGCATGCGCTCGCTGCGCGAAGGACGCTCCGCATCCGTCGCGAAATCGCCGGCCGACGGCGCGGACCCGGCGCCCGCGTCGGTCAGCCCTGCGGCGTCCACGGCGTCCACGACGTCGATGGCGCGATCCTCTTTATCCACTTCGCCGGCCCTACTCATGACGCGCCTTGTCATATTCCTCCTTGAAAGCGGAGAACATCCCGCCGGCCTTCTTCAGATGAGCGCCGACCTTCTCGGCGGCAGACCCCGAGGGCTGCCCGCCCTTCTTGCCCGAAGCGGCGCCCTTCGCGGGAGCGCCGGCTTCGATGACCACGTCCTCCTCGAACTTCTCGTCGATGAGCGAAGGATCAGTGATCACGTTGCCGTCCTCGTCGACGAACTCGATCTCGTTTCCGCCTTCGTCGAGATAGACGTACTCGACCTCCTCCTCGCCCGCATCGAGGCGCTCGGACCCGCTCTCCCGCTCAGGCTCCTCGAGGCCGCGCGCCTTGTCGTACTCCTCTTTGAACTCGGAGAACATGCCCGATGCGCGCTTGAGCTGACGGCCGGTCGCATACGCTCCCTTGTTGACCGCCTCACCGGCGACCGCCGCCGCCTCGCTGACCTTCGGCTTCACCGATTCCACGGCGTGATGAGCCTTGTCCGCCACCACGGCGGTCGCCTCGCCCGCGCGCTCGGCGAGTCCGCCCTCGACCACCAGCTCCTTCACCGCGTCGTCGACGAGGATGGCGCCGCGCACCGCGTCTTCCTCCTCGTCGTTGGTGAAGACGAGATCGGCGCCCATGCCGTAGCGAAAACCCTTGATCATGGACACGGGGATGTGGCGCTGTCCGAGCAGCGTGTTGGCCGTCGCGCCCTGGGTGACGTCGAGCGAGACGATGGCGCCCGTCTTCGCGTCGTAGCTGATGGAGCCGAAAGCCGAACTCCGTTCCGTCCTGGCACATGACGGGGCAGCCCCACCCACAGCACGCATTCGTCCCAGTTCACGCCGAGCGCCTTGCACGCGCCCTTTGTCGGTCGCCTCGGGGCGCATCGCGCACGACGATGGCGCACGTCGACCAGGTCGTAGCCGTTGTATGCGACGAAGAGGTCCTTGCGATGGAACATCCAGGCGACGTCGGGGCGCTTCACGATGAAGCCCACGCAACGCTTCTCCTGGGGATGGAACACGCACGCGCGCACCTTGCCCATCTTCTTCGTGGCGTCGGGATCCTTCTTGCGGGGCTTTTCGATCCAGACCTTCATCCCCGTCAGATCTTTGGTGTTGATGAGCTGCTGGGCCATGGGGGGTCGCTTTTCTTGCTCGCGCATCATGCGGCCTCAGCCGCCGATGCAAACATGACCAGGTCGGACACGCCGGCCTGGTCATGCGTTCTTCGGTCATCTCATCGTAGAAGACTCGCCTCTACTGCTTGTCTGCGGGCTCCTCGGGCTGGGCCGCGGGCGCGGGCGCGGCGACGGTCTCGACCGCTTCGGGCGCCACGTCGATGGGCTCGGCGGGAGCCGCGGCCTCCGCGGCAGACGAAGCCTCGGCGTTTTTGGCCACCTGCGCCGCGATGCGCTGACGCGCCGCCTCGATCTTCTCGCGGAGCTCGTCGTTCTTCTCGGTGAAGACGGGCTTCGATGGAGCCGGCGGCCTCCCTGGACGCTGTCGACCGCGGCATGGCCGCGCGCGACGACCTCGTCGGCGATCTCCTGGCTCTTCGCCGTCACATCGCCCACGACCTCGCGCCTTTCGCCGCAGCCTGATGGTAAGGAAGTTCTGAGCGATCGGACGCCTGGGCGCTCCAACCCTGAGCATCGTCGAGAACGGCGTTCGCACGATCCGCAACCATCGCGCGGGTCTCGCGACCCGAGCGGGGCGCGGCGAGAAGAGCCGCGATAGCGCCGACGGCGCCACCGATGAAATACCCCCGAACTTGTTGGCCATAACTGCCTCCTCAGAACAAGTTGCTTTCATTGCGCTCATTATAGGGGAGCCGCCGGCGAGCACTCAGAAAACACGAGCGCTCTACTTTTCGGTAACCGACGCGACAAGCCCGCGACATGTACGACGACGATCGCGGGAAGAACGCGAAGGCGAGGCGGGCGCCTTCGCCAGCATGCGGCGCGCGCCTATCGCGAGCCTTCCGGAAGAGGCTATGACGAAGGGCTCGGCTCGATCGATCCCTGAGCCTGCCTCCGAGCCTCGCCCTAAAACGCCACGCCGCGCTCGTATGCCGTCTCCACCAGCTCGTTCAGCACGGCGGAAGGCTCAAGCCCGCGGCAGAACACGCCTCGGGGGAACAGCGAGCGGCTGGTCATGCCGGGGACACGTCGACTTCGAAGCAGCGCGCCTGACCGCCGTCCCAGATGAGGTCGATGCGGCCGAGATCACGCACGCTGTAGGCGCGGTACACCTCGAGCGCCGCGCGCTCGATTTCCCGCGCGGATGGACTGCGCCACGCCCTCGTCGGGCGACAGGGACTCCCGGCGAACGGGGCAATGGTACTCCACGAGCCCCTCCTTGATGCGAGCCTCCGCATCAGCCAAAACGGTTCTTCGAGACGATCTCAACCGGCGGAAGCGCATAGGCGTCCCAGCCGTTGCCGAGAATGGACACCGAAAGCTCCACGCCCTCGATCCACTGCTCGATGTTGACCGCGTCGTCGTAGGACAACGCGTCGAGAACGGCCTCGCCGAGCTCCTCCTGCGAATCCACGCGATGCACGCCGAGGGCGGATCCGCCGTGCGCGGGCTTGACCGCCACCGGATAGCCGCCGATCACGCGGTCGGCGACCAGGTCGAGCGCCGTCGCGCGCCCATGCTCTTGAACGCGTCGCGCGCGATGAACACGCCCTGCGGCCAGGACGCCACGCCGTCGTGCTCGCGGAGATGTCGCGGTACTTCGCCAGCGAGGAGTGCAGCGCGTCTTTGTTCCACGAGCGATGGCACACGCTCGCAGGCGAGCCGACGAACGGAATGCCCAGAAACTCGAGCAGGCTCTGGATGGTGCCGTCCTCGCCGTGCTTGCCGTGCAACGCGTTGTACACCACGTCGGGGACGCTCGCTGCGCAGCGTGGGCACAAGCTCCGCGTTGGTGTCGAGCGGAACCACGCGATGCCCCGCCTCCTCAAGCGCAGCGCAGACGTTCTGCCGCTTTCCAGGGAGAACTCGCGCTCGAACGAAGAGCCTCCCATCAAAACCGCAACCTTCATGTTGAACTCCTTCTTCGTAGAAAGGAACCGATAGCATAACCAAAAAACCCAACGCCCGCTCCGGACCGCCCCGGCACCGGGGGCATCTCCGCCCGCGCGCGGGATCGACCGCCGTCAGCGAGGCGGAGCCTACAGAGCCCCGCCTCGATGAACACGCGGTACAGCTCGAGGCGATCCTCGATGACGATTAGCAAGGCGGCGGATGGCCTCGGTGATGTTTTCGGGGGTCTCGTAGCTGAAGTTGATGCGCATGCAGTTCTTGCCCTGCTCGCCGTCGGGGTAAAACGAATCGCCCGGCACGTAGGTCACCCCCGCGTCGAGCGCTTCGGCCAGCATGGAGCCGGTGTCCACGTACTCGGGAAGCGTGACCCACACGAAGAACCCGCCCTCGGGATGAGTCAGGAAGCCTCGGGCGGGAAGTGCTCCTCGAGCGCCGCGAGCATCGCGTCGCGGCGGACGCCGTAGGTCTTCACGAACTTCTGAAGCGTGCGCTGCCACGGCGTATCGGTGTAATGCTCGACGACCACCTGATCGAACGAGCTGCCGCACAGATCGGTGCCCTGCTTCACCAAGTTGATCTTCGAGATGACCGACGTCGGCGCGGCTATCAGCCGAGTGCGCAAGCGGGCGCGAACACCTTCGAGATGGTCCCGAGGTAAATGACCTGGTCGTCAAGCGCCTTCAGCGGAATCTGATGGCCGCCCTCGTAGCGAAAGGCGTCCGTAGGGGTCGTCCTCCACGACGAGGAAGTCGTACTCGTGCGACAGCTCGATGAGGCGCTTGCGCCGCTCAGGCGTCATGGTGACGCCGCCCGGGTTCTGGAAGTTCGGAATGGTGTAGCAGAACTTCAGGCGTGGATTGCCCTTGCCGATCTTCTTAAGCTCGGCCTCGAGAAGATCCATCCTCATGCCCTGGTCGTCAGAAGGAA
>VOFH01000082.1_pt1 | contig 27839 bp, 29 predicted proteins | sample 5384091 | NCBI WGS metagenome assembly VOFH01 (sample SAMN12384727, study PRJNA508395) | human gut metagenome | isolation source: healthy gut G | host: Homo sapiens
CCACTGTTTATTGTTTCTGGCTTCAAACACCTTCCTGTCTATGTCCTTTGCAAGCTGACTTTCAGGTTCTCTGCCATCAAAATAATCTAACAACATCTGTAGTTCTTCGCTTATGCCATCTCTGTTACCTTTGGTATTTAAGAAAATCTTATGAGTTCCATCATTTAATTTTATATCCGAATCATCAACACATATATTCTCAAATTCATAAATACTTTTCTTCTTTTCAAAGAAATCAAAGGTACAAATAAATATTACATAGCTTGTCTTTAGTATATCATAAGCTTGACCTTTTTCAATTAATTTCAAGTCAATTATGTCCTGATAATATCGTGACCTCTTCGGTAGCTCCTCATAATTTGTCGTTTGCATTTCAAGATTAAAAACAGTATTTTTGTCATCTTCAACATAGATGTCCAATCTTATTGACTTTGAACTCGGTGCAATCTGAATGGTTTCCTCATAATCAAGATATTCAATATCCCTTATCTTAATGTTTAGTATCTGCTCTAACACCGGTTTGCATATTTCTTTGTTTAGACATTACTTTGGCAAACATAAATGCATCTGTTATTCCTAATTCTTCATATTGTTTTTGATGGTGTAGTTGTTTCTTCACCTGTGCCAGGTGTTGTTGTTTCTTCTGAACCTGGTGTTGTAGTTGTTTCTTCAGGCTTCTTAACTTCTGCCTTGATTACTTGATTTCAGCAAGACCAACTGCTGTTGTTGATTCTGAAACTTCGTCAACTACGAACTTAACGTTCTTAACTTCTTTGCCTTCGCCAAGACTGATTTCCTTAACTGCACCATCATTTGGAAGTTCTCCAACTTCAAGTGTTGTTCCATCCTCAAATTCTAAGTGAGATTTTGTGATGTGGTCATCTGTATTAGGTCTGTCATAAAGTTTAATTGTTGTAACTTTCTGTGCTTCATCGTATGCAAGATTTAACCAAGCACCTTTTCCTTCATTCTTTGTTACCCATTCAGCCCATGGGAATCTTGTATGCTTGTTAGCAAGTCCTGTTGCATAACCATCTGCAATACCGTCAACTGCCTTAACTGCACTCTGGTCATCCCATCTGCTGTCACTGCTGTTTTCACTTGATGCTGTTACTGTAGCAAGTGAACCAATACTGTTTGTTTCATGCTTGTAGAATACTTCATTAACCTTTGAGAATGAAGTAATCCAATTGTAGTATTCTGTTGAATACTTACGAAGTGCCTGATCCTTTAAGTTATACTTAAATGGTCCCTGACGCATGCTGTATGGAGTTAATACGTTTTTCTCTTTCGCTCCAGTTAAGCATTGTCTTTTTCTTCAAGACCATCAAGGTGCTGCCAAGCTCCTAAATATGTGTTAAGTTCTTTGCCCCAACCGTAGTTACCCTGATCTTTAGGATATACTTCATCAGTCATATGGCTATGGATAATAGCTTCGTGAACTGTTGGCTGAATTTATCGTTTTCCTTCTGGATATTCTTAATAGCTTCATTACCGAATAATCCAAAGTATGCATGGTCATAATGCATATCGTATCTTGATGTCATATAAACATCTGTTGGGTTAACACTCTTCATTACACTTTCAAGGTCTGCTAAGAAGTTAGCACGTGTGTATGAAGCATGTTCTCCTGTCATAAGATAATGATAATCATTTCTTACACTTTCATCACCATATGTTTTTGTTACACCATTTCTTGAAGATATAACTTTATTATCATCTGCAATGAAAATATTATATACAAAACTGTCTGTAAATGCTGTTGTGTACTGTCCAACACCCATACCACCGTTATCTGCATAGCCTAAGAAGTACAAGTGATCTGTTGGTACACCGATTGTATTTAATGCATTTACTGTATCTCTGATTCTTAATTTACCATGGTCTACACCACTGTAATCTCCGTTTGTTGCATATACAACGTAAACTTCTGTCGCCATTTGCAACAGCTCTGTTCATAACACCACCTGCCATTAACATTTCATCATCTTCGTGAGGTGCCATTACTAAGATTCTCTTATGATGTTTAACTTTTGCGTCAACACCGTCAAAGTGTACTTCTGAAACTTTTGCAGTCATACCCTTTTCGAATTGGAACTTAATTCCTGTAATTTCGTCTTTTGATGCTGATACAACTTTTCCTGAATCTTTTGAATCACATGAACCTGCTTCAACCCATCCTTCAGATGTGTTAACCAATACTTTGTATGGTGCAGCTTCGCCTTCAAAATCAACGCTGAAGTTTTCAATATTGTATTCTCTGTCTAAACCGATTGTTAATGATGGATTTTCATCATCAGCATCAGGTGTCCATGTTGTGTTTGCATCTCTATCTGTAACATTTTCTCCATCCTTAGATGATGAAACTGTTACCGGCTGGCTGTATGCCAAGTCAATATCAATGTTCTGTCCTTTTCAGTAAGAACAATCTTGTTTTCTTCTTCAGGATTGATTACTTCTTCACCTAAAACTTTTACTTCACCAATTGCAGGCCAAACTGCTACTCTTGACTCTTTGTGAAGTGGTAACTGTGTTAATGTTACACGAACATATTGGTATTTGTTATTTGCATATTCTGCTGCAATCTTACCATACTGTTCCTTTGAGAAATCAGTGTTAGCTGTATTATCCCATAACATATCCCAGCTACTCTTATCATTTGAACCTTCTACCTTATACTGCCATGCCTGACCGTAAGCCGGTGTTGTTGCCGCCTGAGCATCTTCAAGTGTAGGAAGTACTTCATGTTCAAATACTAAGTCAAATGCCTGAATCTGCTGAGCCTTACCAAGGTCAACCATCCACCAAGCACCTTCTTTTTCTGAATCTCCGTCGCCTACCCAAAGTGTTCCGTCGTTTCCGTCAATTGCATTTGCAGGATCTCTACTTACTGTTGAAGCTGTTGCTTCTCCATCAAGTGCAAAGTTAGTAAGTTCTTTTTGGTCTGTATACGTTAAACTCTGCTACTGCAGGCCATGCATCTTCAATAGTATCTCCAAATGTAAATCTAACATATGAGTATTTCTTTTCTGTTATAGATTCATCTAAAGTTACTTTCTGTGTAGATGCAACTTCTTCATTTGCTGTCTTATCCCAGATAACATCCCAGTTAGTCTTGTCTGTTGAAGCTTCTACTTTATATTTCCATGCTGATTTAGCTTTATCACCACCGAAAGTAACATCTAATTTTTCGATATTATAACTTCCGTCTAAATCTACAACAAAGTTTGCTCTGTCTTCTGTAACTGTATCACCCTGATTTGACCAACCATTTGAAATCCACATTGTTGTTTCATCACCATCCACAATGTTTGATCCTACGCATCCAGGATCCCAATCACTCTGAGATGATGTAGTTACAGTCTTATCAAGTGAAATATTAGTTTCTGTATCTGAAATTCTTTTCTTCTTTGATAAAACAATGTTATCAAACTTAACCTGATCTACACCATTATCTGACTTAATCACGATGTATGTTGCAGGAACCTGTTTCTTAAAGTTAGTTGTAAATGTCTGCTTCTTGCCTGTTACCGTAAATGTCTCGCTTTCTTCTCCTGCTTCAACCTTTACAGTAGCTGTTCCTTTAGCACAATATGCTTCAAAACTTGTTAAAGCATACTTGTCAGGAATAGCTATTTTGTTAACCTGTTCTTCATTAGTATATGAAGTAGCCCATAATTTACCGTCTGTTACGTTCCAACCACGGTTACCAGAAGTCACAGTTAGAATATACACCTGTTAATGCTCCGTTATTGCAATCATCAAAATCTAATAAAATCTTTCCTTCACCAAGGTCTTCTTTAATACCACTGTTGTAGCTGTTATCAGCACCAATGTTTGGCTTAACAAATGATTTTACTTCGTTTCCGTAGAAATCCTGTCCGCCATTGTCGATAACTGAAATACCCTGGTCAATAACTGTTGCTCCATCTTTAAGTTTGTATCCGTCAACAGTACCATAAGTAATCTTAAATTCGCCGTTAACGTCTTCAACTGTTGCGCTTGTTCCTTCTTCTAACTTAACATAGTCGCTCTTAACTGCTACCCTGGCATTTTCATCGTCAGCTCTTCTATTGTTAAGGTTTGCTCCACCGTAAGCATTGTTATTTACAACACCCATATAACGTGAATCCCAAGCCTGTGCCTTATTTACTCCGTTGTCATCTATCTTTTGAGCTTCTGTTATAATGACATTATTTCTAATTTTAAATCTATCAGTAGAAGTTACTGCTGTTGTATCATCCCAGCTACGTGTAATAGATCCATCATGGTCTGCATCCATATAAATCAAGTTGTTATATGCATCCAAGCTTCCATTACCGCCCTGACATAATGTTAATACAGCACCACCGCCATAACGGTTTGTACCATATCCATCATTAACACTGATGTTATATCTGTAGTATGTCTGATATGATGTTCTAATGCACATTCAAAGAATGAACCTGATGGATTGTCATGTGTATAGTTGTACTGAACATAATTTAAGTCTGCATAAACGTCAGCGTCAAATGCCTGTGAATCTTCCTTATCACCGGAAGCTCCTGAACCAAACACTTCGTTGTACTGGCAGATTGTTTTCTGACCATGTTCCCACCAAATAGGAACGTTTCCGTTAGGACCACTGTTACATCCATTTGCAACATTATATTCAATAAGTGCATTTTCATAATCTGATGGGCAAATAGCTGCGTTACCTACGTTTTCGCAGTAATTGCTACGAATTACAAGATTTTTACTTCTATATGTTCCACCGCCACCTTCAGTAATTCCACTTTCATCAGGGAATGTTGAGCTTCCCCATGTTGAAATAAAGTTAATACCGTAATGGTTTACATTTTTTACATAGTTTCCTTCTACAGTAATGTCTTCCCAATTAGTAGCTTTCTTGTTACCACGGATAGCATATACAATACCACCACGACCGATACCTGCCTGCTGACCGATTGGAATAGAAATTACGTCATGAACGTATGTATTCTTTACATTAATTTCATGAAGTGTTCCTGCATCCTGTCCCATAATCAAGATACCATATTTCTTAATATGATCATCTTTAGTTTTTGTATGGTTTGTTACTTCAATAGATGTGATTTCCCAGTATTCCTGATTATAGAAATATACTGCTGTGTTAAATACACGATTCTCTAAATCATCACCTTTGTCTCCACACCAGCTATCACCATTGATAACAGGTCTGCCGTCTTTAACGTCACCATATGCGTCAATTGTAATAGGGTTTCCTTTTTTCACCTGAACCCTTTGGACTTAAAAGACCGCTCCATGAGCAACCTCTTTTAAATCTAAGCTTATCACCCGGCTTGAAAGTAGTTGCATTAACTTTTTCAAGTGACTTCCAGGCTTTTGTTTCACTAGTACCGTCATTATCGTCATTTCCGTTTACGGAATCCACGTAATAACTAATGCCTGTTGTTGCCTTAGTAGCTGACGCTGATACGAATGTACCGTTGCCAAGTACTGTAGTAACTATCATTGCCAAAGACAACAATAGGGCAAGCATCTTCTTCTGCTTCATAAAGTACCTCCTTTTTATTTAACCGATTCTTGTCGGTTACCCTTTCAACTTTATTTGTAGTTCCTATTAATATATTAGAAACTAAAGCACATCTTTAATTAACTTTCCTGCTTCCTTATCAACAATAACTGTTACGTTATTGTGTAACTGTAAGATTGAAGCCGGAACCTTTGGAGTTACCGGACCGAAGAATGCATCTCTTATAATCTGTGCTTTCTTCTCACCATTTGCAATTAATAAAATATGTTTAGATTGCATGATTGACTTAATCCCCATTGTGAATGCCTTTTCAGGAACTGCTTCACCTTCATCGAAAAGTCTCTGATTAGCATCAATTGTGCTCTGTGTAAGCTGTACACAGTGGGTAGTTTTTCAAAAGATTCACCCGGTTCATTGAAACCGATGTGTCCGTTTAAGCCAATACCTAAAAGCTGCATATCAATATTTCCAAGCTCCTTAATAATGTTTTCATATCTTGCACATTCAGCTTCTTCGTCTTTAGCCATACCGTTTGGAAGGTATGTATTAGACTTCTTAATATTGATTAAGTCAAAGAGGTTAGTATCCATGAAATATCTATAACTCTGCTTATGATCACCTGTTAAGCCCTTATATTCATCAAGATTAATAGTACTTGTCTGTGAAAAATCAATGTCTCCCTTGTTGTACCACTCAACCAACTGCTTATAAGTACCAATTGGTGTTTCACCTGTAGCTAATCCAAGTACTGCGTCAGGTTTCATAATAACCTGTGCTGATAAATAATTAGCTGCCTTTCTGCTCATATCTTCATAATCATTAGCTATTATAATTTTCATTATTTTCCTCCTTGCATATTAAATATGTATTGAAATGATAAACTCCCTTTTTATTATTAGAATGTTTATTTTTTATTTACTCTGGTCAACTAAGAACTGAATGAATCTGTCTACACCACCGCCTAAAATCTGAATCTTTTCAGGTCTTACACCTTCTAATGAAGAAACATCAGAAAGAAATCTCCTGCTTCTGTCTTTGGTGTAAGCATAAAGCTGTCACTTCCGTAAAGACCTTCCTGTATTCCTACGAACTCGTCTCCCCAGAAAGAACAATCTTCTGCTTCGATTCCTTCATCCTTAAATGATTCAAGGATTGTGTCTACATTGTCACTCTTACATGAAATACCAACTTCAAGATACTTAGCATCACATGTTGCGGATACCTTAAGTCCAAACTCTTCTCCAACCTTTTCAGATAATGAAACTAAATCCATTATTCCGTTTTCTAAACCATGTTCTTCTAACATAGCCTTTAACTGTGACATTTCATCTTCCTGCATAAATAACTGATCGCCACGCTCATTTTCTACCTGTAAATCAATCTTGCAGTAGTTTGGTCTTGAAAATACAACATCAGTTTTGAAGTTATATTTTTCAAGTAACTCTCTGTGGATTTTGTAGCATACATCATGAATCTTTAATAATCCTTCTGTGTCAGGTATACAGTCAGCGAAAATCTCCGGCTGACCGTTAACCATCTTATAGTTGTATGCTCCTCTGCCTAAACCTAAATAAAGGTTTGAAGCTTCCTCTGGAGTGAAATGTTCATGAATTTTTCCACTGGCAATTTTGTCATATGTTGTACCACTTACAATTACAAGCTTTACTCCACTTGCAAGTAAAGGCTTCATAGCTGCAACAGCTTCCTCAACAGGAGCCTGTCTTGACATTACGGCTGTTCCGTCCCAGTCGAAAAAATATTGCCTTATATTTCTTGGACATATTCTTCTCCTTCCTTATTTAAAGTGATAGGTTCATGATTACTCTTAAATGTAATAGGAACCTGATTAAGTAATTTATATGTAACCTTACCCTGTTCAATTTTGATTCTCATATCGCTACCATGATATTCAAACACAGAATTCGTATGACTTCCACTGTTCAGGAAGTTTTGGATGAATTGTAAGTTCGCCTGTGTTAGAACGAACACCTGCGAAACCAAATACAATACCCTGCCATGTTCCTGCCATGTTAGCTGCATGGATTCCCTGCATAGAAATTATCATGCATATCATCAAGATCCATTCTTGCTGACTGTGAGAAATACTTGTAAGCTTCTTCATCGTATCCAATCTGGCTTGCAAGGATTCCAAAAATACAAGTAGATAATGATGAATGATGAAGTGTAACTGTCTGATAGAAATCATAGTTTCTCTTAAGCTCTTCTTCTGTAAAAAGTTACTATGAAGTAACATTCCAAGAATTGCATCAGCCTGTTTTGACATCTTCTGTCTGTAGACAAACAATGGATGATAATTTTCGTATAATAAATGTCTCTTTTCTTCCGGAATCTTAGATTCATCCCAAGGCTTTTCTCATCATAAATCCGTCATCCTGTGGATAAATCTGTAATTTTTCATCAAATGGGAAATACATATTGTTAATAATTCTTTCCCAGTATTCTAGTTCTTCGTCTTCAAGTTCTAACTTTTCAACTAACTTGTTGTATGCATCTTCGTCAAGACTCTTCATTCTGTCTAATGCCCACATAGCACTACGAATGTTTTCTCTTGCCATTAAGTTAGTATAGAAGTTATTATCAACGATTGCGTTGTATTCATCAGGTCCTGTTACTGAACAAATACAATATTTGTTATCCTTGCATTCTGCAGAAGCATCCTACATCTGCCCAAACTCTTGCAGTTTCAACTAATACTTCTGCTGCTCTGTCGATTAAGTACTGGTCATCACCTGTAATATCAAGGTAGAGCTTAAATGCATATGCAATATCTGCATTAATATGATACTGAGCTGTTCCAAGTGGAAAATATGTTGATGCTTCTTTACCATTGATCGTTCTCCACGGATAGAGTGCACCTTTCATGTGACCTAAAACTTTAGCTCTGTCTCTTGCATCATCAAGAGTGTCATATCTATAATTTAATAACTGCTTAGCTAATTCTGAATCTGTGTAAACGAATACAGGGAGTACATACATCTCTGTATCCCAGAAATAATGACCTTCGTATCCTTCACCACTAAGTCCTTTTAGCTCCCATACCTGTTCTGCCATCACGACCTGCAGACTGCATAATATGGAATAAGTTAAATCTGATACCCTGCTGTAATTCTTCATCGCCTTCAATCTTAATGTCGGCTTTGCTCCAGAATTCATCCATCTTTTCTTTCTGAAGTGCTTCGTATTTGTCATAACCTAATACTTTTGCTTCTGAAAGTTTAGCTCTAATAAATGGAAGAATTTCTTCTTTAGGCATATCAAGTTCTGAAGTGTAAGCAATCATCTTTTCAAATGTTACTTCTTTGCCTTCTTCAGCATAAACTTCATATGAAGTATATCCGTCTTCTTCTCCAATAACACATTCAGTCATATGACCGTCTGTAACAACAACACTACCACAAGCCATTGAAAGTTTACTGTTCTTTGTTTCTCCCTGGTATAAAATATAATCTTCATCAGATTTTAATTCTTCTACCACAAGATGTTTACCAAATGGGCCATAGTCAACTAAAGGATTAGTCTTTCTTGTGTGGTTTTCAACGCCTGCTTCAACGTAAGAACTAAACTTAACTGTGCCTTCAAAATTAATAGGTGTAACCTTAATCTGAATAGCCATAATGTTCTTATCAGCAAGAGAAACCAATCTCTTAAATGTTGCTTTAACTTCCTTGCCCTTAGGTGATTTCCAAACAACGTTTCTTACAACAATACCTTCATTCATAAGAAGGCTTCTGCTGTATTCAACTATTTCTCCTGCTTTTAAATCGAACATTTCACCATTTACTTCAATAGTGGTCTTTTTTAAATTAGGTAAATTAAGTAATGACTGGCTTGTTTCAGGGAAACCAAAGTTCCACTCACCATATCTTATATGTTCACTTTCATAAAAGCCATTAATGAAGTTTCCTTCCAGACCTTCATCTACCGTGAAAGGATATCCTTCGTCAAATGTACCACGAGTACCAATGTAGCCGTTTGAAAGTGCAAATGTTGTCTCGTTTCTATAATTCCAGTCTTTAACAAACTTTTCTTCGGTAACTTTCCATTCTTCTACCGGATATGTATTTTTTCCATTCTCTATTCCTTTCTTTAACCCTTTACAGCACCTGCTGTCATACTTTCCATAACTTGCTTCTGTAAGATAATAAAGATAATAATTGTTGGAAGAACCGTGATTATTACCGCCGCAAACAGTGCAGAGTAGTTATTAGCAAATGTTCCTAAGTAATAGTTAAGTGCGATTGGAACTGTTCTAGCTGTATCACCACTTGTGAGCATTAATGCGAAGTAGAATTCGTTCCATGTATTAATAAACTGTAACATTGCGATTGTTGCCAAACCAGGCTTAGCCAATGGTAAAACAACCTTTGTAAATGACTGAATAAATGTTGCGCCATCAATATATGCTGATTCTTCAAGCGCTACTGGAATAGTCTTGTAGTAACTTACCATTACGAAGAATGACATTGGAATACCCATTGCTGCATACACGATAATCAGTCCAAATTTTGTATCGTATAAACCTAATGTTTTGAAAATTGCAAACAATGGCTGTGATATGGCCTGTGCTGGAAGCATCAATGATGCTGAAATTAAAAGCACTAAGATTGTTTTCAATTTAAAGTTATATCTTGCTACAACGTATGCACACATTGCTACGAAACAAACTGTAACAGCTACGCTGACTAATACGATAATGATACTGTTTAAAAAAATATTCCTGAATAGGTGCATATTTGAATGCATCGACATAGTTCTTAAAATTAAATGACTTTGGAAGTGCAATTTGCAGATGTATTAATTTCTGCATATGTTTTAAACGAACTTAAACCAGCCCAAATAATAGGTCCGATTGAAATAACTACAATCAAAGCAAGAAAGAGATATTTTAAAATTCCGCAAACTACGCGAACACCAACCGGCTGTTTTTTTACTGAACCAAGCTGCATAGGCATTGGTATGTCTTTTTCCTTCTTAGCCATGTTTTTATACCTCCTTCATTTCCTGTTTCTGGTTAAATAATTTCTGAATTAAGATAACTAATACTAATCCTAATGCAATCTGGATAACACCTACCGCGTTAGCCTTACCATAGTTGTTTTCAAGAGTGATAATCTTGTACAAGTATGTTGGTAAGTTAAGTGTTGCATTACCTGGACCACCCTTAGTTGTCATATAAATAATATCGAACTGTGATACCATTGCTACTGATGCTAAAACTACACAAGTGCCAAATGCATTCTTCATTAATGGAATTGTAATATATCTGTCTGCCTGTGCAGGTGTAGCACCGTCTACCATTGCTGCTTCGTAGATGTCAGGGCTTATAGCTCCCATTTCACCCATGAAGATTAACATATTAAATCCTGAGTAAAATACCCAAGTTGCTGTCACTGTCATAAATGCATATTTTGAGTTACCGAATAAGTTTAATACCTGAGTTGTGTCAAGTCCGAACTTTTCGTAAATAATCTTGATTACACCAAAAGATGGGTTTAATAATAATGAAAACATTACTGCTGTTGCTGCTGTCGGGACAATGTTAGGAATAACATATGCAACTCTTGCAAATTTCCATCCCTTTGGTTTTCTACGTAAGATAAGTGCCATAACGAAACCAAATCCTACATGAAGCGTTGACTGAATTAATACCCACTTCAAAGTGTTAACTATAGATACTGAAAATCAGGATCTGCAAATATTGTCTTGAAATTCTTTAAGCCTTCAAATACCGGTGACTGTGTAAGTGAGTAATCACAAAATGAAGTAGTGATAACCATTACAAATGGAATGGCATATACTAAACAAAACAGTACTAAACAAGGTAATGAGAATGCTAATATCCAACCTTTTTTTTCCTCTTGTGCTCATATTTTTCCTATTTCCTTTCAAAAAAGAGCGCTGCACTATTTTCTAGTGCAGCACCCATCATCAATTTGCTCTAGTTTTTCTTAGCTGCATCAGTTAACTTCTGGCAAAATTCTTTTGCTGTTATGTTACCATATGCAAGTTCTGGCAACTGTGTTGAGAATGTATCAATTACATTCTGATACCAGTATGCCTGATTCTGTCCGTATGTATATTTTGCTTTTGACTGAATTTCAAGAACCTCTGCCATCAATGGATCAGATTCTTTTAAGCTGTCCGGAACTTCAATATTGCTTGATACAGGCTGTAATCCTGCCATTTCCAGTGCTTTGAGCTGATTTTCTGCTGTTGTCTCAAATTTCAGGAATGCCACTGCTGCTTTAACTTTTTCAGGATCCTTTGTACCTACCATGTCACCAGGTGTTGGAACACTTTCCATACCTGAACCAGGAAGAAGCATAATGCCAACTTTGTCATAGAAACCTTCAGGAGCTTTGTCTGTGCTCTTGAAATCAGGAATCATCCAAGGTCCGTTAGGAAGCATTGCTACTTCGCTGTTGAAGAAGTGTGTTGCCATTGTGTCATACTTTCCACCTGCTGCATCTGATGTTGTATAGTTCTCTAACATTTTCTGTAACTGTTCTGTTGCGTTTACAACTAAGTCTGATGTGTAGTCTGTTGGGTACATTGTGTTCATGAATTTGTTTCCTTCTTCACCAGCTGTACCAATTAAACCACTATACCAAAGGTTAGATAACCAACCAAGGTCTGCTGTATCCATACTTACTGGAGTGATGTTCTTTGATTTTAATGTATCACATGCTTTGTAGAAATCATCCCATGTTTCGTAAGCTACGTCAGGAGCTTCAAGTCCTGCTTTCTTAAATAAGTCTTTGTTGTAGTAAATATATGAAATTTCTTTTGATACCGGAATACCGTAAACCTTTCCTTCATATGAGTTGAATTCAAGATCCTGGTCACTGAACATTGCTTTCCATTCAGGATCCTTATCAAGGTATTCTGTAATGTCTGTAACCTTTCCTGACTTAGCAGCTAATGCTGTAATGTTGTTACCACCATTTAATACGATGTCTGGAAGATCACCACTTGAGATTAATAATTTAATCTTCTGGTTGTAAGCATCTGTTGTAGGAATTTCTTCTGAATTTGAATTCTACATTCTTTCCTTCTTCAGTCTTCTTAAATGCATCAAATAAATATTCATAATAATCTGCTGCATAGTCTGTACCAACGTGATAGTTGATTACGTTTAATGTTATCTTTCCGTCTGCTGACTTTCCTTCATCTTTCTTAGATGTGTCTGAAGAGCTTCCGCAGCCAGTGAAAATACCGGCTACCATTGTTGCACAAAGTGCAATGCTTAATAATTTCTTTCTCATAAATTCTACCTCCTGGTTTTTGTGTGTTGTTTGCTCTTTTGTTTATATTTAACATTATATAGATTTCAGATTTTTAATGAATAGAATATTTTTACAAAACCTTTGATTATTTTGACATTATAATTTGTATTTTTTGTAATATTTTGCATATTTTTTGTATTTTTTGTACATAATGCAGACAAAATTGTACAAAACAGCATATGCAACATGCCTTCCAGCCCCTATACAGGCTTGAATTGTGACAAAAGTTATAAAAATAAGCAAAACAAACTTGGCACACCTCATATTGCCTTCCAGTCTGATTCTGTGGGGTAGATGAGTTTTGGTTTGAGCGGAAACAAACTTCCTGGTTGCATCATAGATTCTTATAGTTTTATTTCGTGGGGTAGATTTGTTGTGGTTTGAGTGTATTCAAGCCTCACGGTTGCATCATAGATTCTTATAGTTTTATTTCGTGGGGTAGATTTGTTTAGATTTGAATGGATTCAAGCCTCATATCTGCTCTATACAGCTTCCAGCCTGCTTCTATGGAGTAGATATTGTAAAATTTGAATAGAACAAGCTTATACTCTGCCTCATATAACCTTGAATCGAATTCCGTGGGGTAGGAATGTATAAGCTTGTACCATATGAACCAAAAAATTTCATATATGGTACAAATATAATACTTGTTCAGCTCGGATCTAAACATACCTGTACCATATAAGCAGAAATTGTCGCATATGGTACAGATTCAACGTTTGTCCTACTCAAATTCAAACTTATCTGTACCATATAAATAAGAATCACCGTGTATGGTACAGATTTGTATAAATTTAGGTTTTAAATTACAAGGATTTGTACCATATCATTCAAAAGTTGCTCATATGGTACAGCTATACTAACGCATAAAAAGCACCTTAACCGTAATTTGCTAAAGTGCTTTTCATTTTATTCCTCAGTTGATCCTTTAAGTAAATTAGGATTGACATTTTAAATTTTTCTTTTGAGCATAGTCATTTTATACCATACTGGTCCATCAGCTTATTTCTGTACTCCACATTATCATAAGACTTCATTAATTCGTCTATTCGATTCTCTTCAAGTAATTGTCTTCCCAGCATTGCCATGCTTTCCTCTCCTCGTTTTTCTCCCTGCTCATTTCCTATTCTCATCGCTTCATTATACACTGTATCTATATAGCTACACATATTATTCACCTCCGTTTCTATATTTTCACTCATCGGTATTTCATATTCTTCTTCCAGTATTTTCTTTTTCTCTTCCGGTGTCATCTTTGATCTTAAGAGTACGTCCAATAATCTTATTATTTTTTATTATCGTAATTGGCATACTCCGGTCCGCCTAAGCATATTGATATGACATTTATTAAATCGTATTTCTCTTTATCTCTATCAACGCTTGATACCTTATCGTTCTTCTGCAATGATACAACACTAATGCTGTTCTTATGTTTATCAGGCGGATCTGTACATACCCATATGGAGTAGGCTTTCTTTAATTTTTCATAATGTGAACCTGCAAATTCTGTATTATACTGTGATGATAAAATTCTGACACAATTGTATACACCTCTTGTCACATAGTCGTATCCCGGATAATAGTCGTTTTGAATCTCCAAATCACAGTAAATGTGACTGTTTTCTTTAGGATTCGGTCTTATGACATTAAAGTAAATATCAAATGTCGTTCTTCCTTCAGAATTAATCTGAATTTCTGTGTTTAAGCCTTTAATTGCCGGCATAACTTCATTAGGATTTACAGTTTCTGACATTGTCCTTACATCACCTTCTATAAGGCATCCTCTAACATATTGTACGGAGCAATCTTTGTACTCATCTATTACACTTATGATAATCCATGCCAATATATACTTATCGCATAAAAAGTCTTTTCGCCGCTTCATCATACCACGCTTTAATATAGGCTGTTTCTATATTAGCGGATAAATATGTTTCTTTCATTTTCCTCCTCTTATGTTTCTCCCCCTTAGTCAATAGCTGACTTTTTTACATATGTTGAAAATGAACTTTCTTAAAATTTTCCCCTCTAATATCGCATATTCTGATTGCATTATGCTTGCCTATCATTCCCATTTATTTCTACAAATTTATTATTTAAAATATTCCCCCGTTTATACAATCCCATCTATACATACGTTCTACTATCATTTCATTTCACAGTCAATATGGTTTTGTCATTCTTTGTGTGTTCTAATTTTTTTGCTTTCTGCATTTTTTCATGTACAGTCTAATGTTATTCTTTCCGTGGAATATTCTGAGGAACATCAGAGAAATATCTAAGGGACATTCTAGGGGACATTCAAGGGACTTCATAATTCAAGTTAGGCATTACCACTGTAAATTAATATCTGGTAGATATAAACAAAGGTCTTTTATAGTCTTTATATTTTATGAAATACTAAGATAGACGGCTCTTAACTTTCATCAAAAGATTATCTAAAAAAAAATCCCAGACTCAATTATCTTCTGATAAAAGAATCCGGGGTTTTTTAATGTTATATAGTATTTTATGTATTAATGTTTTTAATAGAAATCAGAGAAGTTATATCCATCTTTATCATTGCCAAAATATTCATCCATTAAATTATTATTATCAAAACCACTTGTTGTAATGATATCATTATTATTCATTTCTACTACTTCCATTTCTGGGCTTTTATATTCTTTTCTCATAGTAAACCTCCTAATTATTATTCTGATTTTCTTTTGCAAACTCATCAAGCAAGTCATGCAATCCTTCGTCAATATTTGGATATCCTTTTTCTGTATTATTGATGCAATTCCCTGTATTGATTTTGATACTGTTCCTGTATATCCTTCGCCTGCACCATCTTCAGAATAAACTGTAGTAGCATCCGCATTTTCATATGGAATATTTGCGTACGCTCTAGCATTAAAGAATCTAGTATAGTTAGCTGGTACAATATTAATTAATGATGCACAGTATGTATCGTTTGTTTCCTTGTACCATCCTGTATTAACTACGTCAGCGCAGAAATTCTTTCCTAAATCATCCTTCTTTGCCAAATCTAATGTAGCACCCTTTAAAACATCATTTACAGTAATTAATGTTCCTGCGTTTTCGCAAATTACATTTTTAACTTTCTGTTCATTAGCTCTGCTTGCTGTTGTAGCTGAAACTTCTGTTTTAAATCTAATTCCACCTGGTTTTCCTGTCCAGCATCTATTCTAATAGCTGCTGCATTTTGCAAAAGTTTTAATGATACATCACTAATTGCTGTGAGGTAGATATCATCATTAACTGTTATTTCGCTATTTGGTGCATATACTTTTCCATCACTATAATAACCGTATTTCGCATCTCCCAATTCATATGTTGCTCCATCTGCTACAGTTGTTTCAGTTGTACCATTAAGTACAACTTTTGTGTTCTGCTGTGGCTTCACCATATACTGTAAATTCTGCAATTTCTGCCCATGCATGATTGTCATCTGTATCAGCATTAGCTTTATGATGAGGAATTCCTGTCAACTTAACTCTGATATATCTATAGTTTTTATTTTTAAATTTGTCAGAAATTTTTCCTGTAGCTTCTTTTGTCATCTGACTGCCTGACCACAATAAGTCTGCCTTGTCCCATTGTTCGTCACTCCAGTTTTCAGCGGCTTCTCCTCCGCCTCTCACTTCATATTTATGAGGTAAACCATAAAGCGGATTATTGTTTGCATCAGCATCATCTCTTTTTTTCGTTAACAGCATATTCAAATGCTATTTCGAAACTATCAATTGATTTTAATCCTCCCAAATCTACCTTCCACCAAGAACCAAGTTTTTCAGTGTTTCCATCTGCTACCCAAAGTGAACTTTTGTTTCCATCATTGGCATTAGTTGCAGGCCTATTCTCGCTTGAACCTTTTGCAGTTTTTCCTAATGATAAGTTGCTTAACTGATTTCCATATATACAGATTTCAGCTACAGCCGGCCAAGCCTTTTCAATCGGCTCTGTAAATTTTAATCTTATATATTTGTATGTTCCTCTTCAATATTTGTGAACTGTTCACCATTTGAGCCTGCATTAACTTCATTAGTACTTTGATCCCAAATAGTAGTATATTCTGTTCCATCTACTGAACCTTCTACTTTATACTTCCATGCTGAACTTTTTGCATCTCCTGCGAAAAAAGATTCCTAATGCATTTACTTTTGTCATTTTCTTTAATTCTACAACATAATTGGCTGTTGTTCCTTCACTTGTTACGTCTCCATAACTAGCTTCTTTGTCATTCCAGCCATTTGCAATCCATGATGTATTCACATCTCCGTCAATTGCATTACTTCCTACATTTCCCGGATTATATATACTAACTGAAGATTCTGTACCTTTTGCTATCTGGTCTGATGTAAGCGCTGTAGCTCTTTCACCATATGCTGCAAATTCTGTCATTGCCGGCCATGGCTTCATGTCAGTCTTAGCTCCAACAATAGTTACTTTAACATACTTATAAATCTTATTTTTATAATCTTTTCCTACAATGTTTTCAAAATGCTTATCCGTAACTGTATTTTCTGTCTGATCTACTACCAAATCCCAATTGCTATTATCTATAGATGCTTCAATTTTGTACTGCCATGCTGTATTCTTCTGAGTAGTTTCATCTTTAAACCAAACGTTAAAGTCTGATACATTATAATAATCTGCTAATGTAAATTCTGCCCAAACAGAATAATTATGTTTTCCCGAACCTGGAAATCCTGCTTGGCTTCCATTCCATCCATTTGTATCCCAAACTGTTGTAATGTCGCCATCTATCAGTGAACGTGCTGAGCCGTGCTGCTGTGATACTACGACTCCGTCTTCCCTAAGTATATTTGTTCTACTTGTCGTCACTGTATCTGCCTTAACCGTTGCCATTGGTGCCGGCACTGTTATGCTTCCTACAACCATTGCTGCTGCAAGCACCATTGTTAATAATTTCTTATTTTTCATAAAAAATACTCCTTCCTTTGTTTATAATTGTTAATTAATACAAGTATACTTGACTAGTTTTTATCATTTAATAGAATATTTTTACAAAACTTTAGAAATAATTTACTTTTTTCTATTATTTTAGTATAACTTTTCTTTTTTTTACTCAAATATGTTATACTCTATTTATAAATAGGAAGAGACAGAGACAGTTTCTGTCATTCTGCGGATTTTGAGAGGATTATACTAATGCTTAAAAATTTTTTACATAAGAGAAGAAGTATTACTGCGCAAACATCTATATTAATTACACTTACCATTGCCGTGGCTTTGGTTATTAGCGCGTTGCTTTTTTTACTATAAAACTGATAAGGAGTTGACCACTCATTATAGAGAGCAGATGTTTCAGGAAAGTAATACTACAATGAATGTTTTATCTGACAATATCGACACTATCGATTCTATATATAGACTTTTGGTTTCAAGCGATACTATTTATAGTTTTATGGCTTCTTCATCTAGAACGCCTTCTGATTATATTGCTGCCGAAAAACAGATGACTTCTCTTCTTATTCTCAATAATCTTTGGGAAAAGAGTTATTTGGAGTCTGTTTACGTTTATACTAATTATAATAAGCGATTTTATGTGTCCAAAACGATAATATGATAAAAAAAGAGAAGAAAATGCAGCTGTTTACAGAAATTTAACGGAACCTTCACCTACGCTTACTTTACACGCTTTAGACGGTTCTGATGATCTTTACTTTGTTCGTACAATTTATAATTTAAGCAGTGGCGATGTTTTAGGAACTATGATCGTTACACTTAATCAAAAAGTTGGGTTAATATGCTTACACAGAATATCTCAAAAGGCTGGCACATTCTTATGTATAACAACAGTTTTGAAACTATTTCTGACTATAATTATGATGTTACCTCTAAGGATAGAATTGAAGCATTAAAGAAATCTCTAGATTACTACAATGACAAAGCTCTGCATCACGTAAAATTTGAATCTAAAGATTATCTGACCTTGTCTAATAATCTTAAAAAAATAGATATATCTGCTACTATTATGGCTCCTCAGAATCAGATTAAGAGACAGGTTAATAATGTTTTAAATTCTTATATTATAGTTATGTTTATTATTATTTTCATAGTACTCTTAATATCTTTCGCCATAAGCCGATATATTACAAAACCTGTTGGAACTATGATACATAATATTAATAAGATTTCTCATGGCAATTATTCTGAAAAGGTTTCAGGTCTTGAAGAATATGAGGAGTTTTATGCTCTTCAGGTTGCCATTAATGATATGCTTGACCAGATTCACGCCTACCACGACAACGTGTTAGAACAGAACATTTCTCTTAAAACAGCTGAGATTAAAGCTTTACAGTCACAGCTTAATCCACACTTTATTTTTAATGTTTTGAACACTTTGGCCTGGAAAGCAGAAATGTCTGACAACAGTGAACTTTCCCAGATGGCTATTGCTATCGGTGAGATTTTCAAAGCTACAACTGCTTACAGAAATTCACAGTATATTTCAATTGCTGAAGAGCTTAAATTTGTTAAGTTTTATATTTATTTACAACAGATGCGTTTCGAGGACAAGATTAGTGTAACTTTTGATATTGATAAGGATTTGGACGATATTAATATTCCTTGTTTTTGTGTTCAAACACTTGTAGAAAATGCTTATGTTCACGGCTTGGAACCTAAGGATACCAATGGACATCTGACTATTAGCATTAAGAAAGATAACGAAAATAAATTTTTATTAATAAATATTATTGACGACGGAGTTGGATTCGAAAAAGATTCCAAAGTTTGATATTAACGTTGCTTCCAAAGGAACAACTTCCGAGGCTGTAGGTTCACGTCCTCACATTGGGCTTAAAAACCTTAACAGACGACTTTTCCTTATGTATGGAGAAGATGCTGTATTGCACATAGAAAGCATTCCTGAAGTTCGCACAGCTATATCTTTTTAAAATACCATTATAAATTCTTTTTGCAAATTTAAGAATTTGACCAAAGAGTTACTTAAGAAAGGATGTTTTTATGATTTTTAATTTATTAATTGTTGATGATGAAGCTCCTATCAGAAAGGGCTTATCTGAATATATTAAATGGGAACATTATGATTGTAAGGTTGTTGCCACTGCCAACAACGGTGAGGATGCAATCACAAAAATAAACGAAAAATGACATTAACATTGTTTTGACTGATGTTAAAATGCCACTTTTAGACGGAATTGGTCTTGCAAAATACATTCACGAGAATCGTCCTGATATTGCCGTAATTATTTTATCGGGATATTCTGAATTTGAGTATGCACGTTCTGCAATACAATATCATGTTTCACAGTATTTGTTAAAACCGGCATCTAAAGATCAGGTTATTGCTGCTGTTAAAGAAGTTTGCGAAAAAATTGTAACATCTAAGTCTAATACCCGAATTAAAGAAAGTGAGCTTGCTTTTCTTAAAGATCAGTTATTCCAACAATTAACTGATTCCAATGTTATAGATGAAGAAAAGCAAAAAAAAAGATTGACTCTTTTAATTTGGATTTTAGTCATTTTATGTAGCTGCTTTTCAGTTGCCTAAAGATTTCAATGAATTTAGCAAACTTAAAGACATTATTAAAGACCAGCAGATTGAAAGCCATTGTTTTAGATATAACAACATGGTTCTTACTGCATATTTTTGCGATCAAAATTCCTACATAGGACCTATTGTTGAGGATTGCAAGGAGATAGAATACTTATTTCAGGAACAGTACGGAAAACAGCTTGATATCGGCATAAGTGCCCATCACTCTACTGCAAAGCATTTTTCAAAGGCTGCTTCAGAAGCCATCACTGCTTTGTCACTTAATTTCTATTCAGCATCACATATAATTGCTTTTTCAAGAGATTATATTGCTAATAGAAATATTTTTCCTGTGGATATTTCCGTGCGTCTTCACGAATACGAAACGGCTATTCTTCAATTGAACTTTAAAGCTGCAAAAGACGTTGTTTCTACTCTTTTCAGTAATTTACAAAGTAATTTTACTGATGAGGCTTCTGTTAAGAATATTTGTACTCAGATTTATTTGATTTCTTATAGACTGGTTATGAGTACTTATAACCTGCCAATGGATGAGAAATATGTGAAAATGTTAACTGAAAGTTCTGATATTTTCCAACTAAAATCCATAGTTTCTGATATGATTAATGATTTGCAGATACAGTTAACACAATCAGTTAAGAAATATAGCTCTTTTATTAAAGAGTCTTTGAATTATATAAAAGAACATTTAGAGGATGATTTGTCTCTGGAACAAATTGCCCAACATGTTCATATTAATGAATCCTACTTTAGTAGAACTTTTAAGAAGGAATGTGGTAATTCTGTCATTAGCTATATTACTAATCTTAGAATTAACAAAGCTAAAGAACTTCTTGCCACTTCTAATTTAAAAACTTTTTGAGATTTCTGAAGCTGTTGGAATTCACGACCCTGCTTATTTTTCCGTATTATTTAAGAAAAATACAGGCATGAGTCCTAAAGCATACAGAGATCAGTTTGTAAATGTTTAGCTTATATTTAAATTACAGAATGGAGTTTGCTTATGAGTAATATTATGGAAGATAAAAAAAAGCTCAATAAGTAATATTATTGATGCCTTAACTAAAATTGAAAATAATCATTTAAATTCAAACAGAAATAATGCCATCTATTCTATGCTTAAAGAGATTGGATTATACACCAAAGCCTTATATGTCAGCATCTATGAACTTGTTGACTCTAGTGCTTTTGAGCTTACACATCAATGGAGATTATTTAATAATACTGAAAGTCCTAATCACGACTTAATTCTTCCAACTGATGGAGTTCCATGCATATTTAATATTCTGTATCAGGGAGAATCCATTATTTTAGATGATATAGAATCTATTAAGGATTCTATGCCTACAGAATACAATTTTTTGGAAATAATAACATTACTGCTGTTATTGTATTTCCAATTATTTTCAGAAAAAAGATTAATGGGATTTGTAAGAATAGATAATCCTAACATTAAAGATTGTGGTGATTTCATTGATATTATCCCTGTTATCGGTCACCATATGGGAAGCATTCGTGAAAACAATAAATCTGAAAAAAATAAAATCTTCAGGTGATTTTCTTATGGAGTTGGTTAACGAAGTGCTGGATATTACACAGATTGAAAACGGACAGTTACGCATTAATTCCCAACCTGTTAATATTCCTAAGCTTTTGGATGATTTTCCACCAATGCTTAAACAATTACAGGGTGACAAAAAACTTAACATTATATGCAATCAGCATGACCTTTACCAGAAAAACCTTGTTGGTTGACCCACTTAGACTAAAACAGATTTATACAAATATTTTATCCAATGCCATAAAATATACACCTGATGGTGGTTCTGTTACCTTTGAAATTTATGAAGAATTATTTTTGAATAATAAGTATATAAATCTTATAGCTGTTATAAGCGACACAGGAATTGGTATGTCTCAGGAATATATTAACCATATGTATTCTAAGTTTTCCCGTGCCACTGACTCTAGAATTAACAAAGTTGGTGGTTATGGCCTTGGGCTTTCGATTGTTAAAGAGCTTGTGGACTTAATGAACGGACGAATTAATGTTACAAGTAAAGAAGGTCATGGAACCACTTTTAAAATAATAATTCCTCTTGAATGTTGTGCAGAAAACTATAAAGCTCTACAAGATATTTCAGATACTTCCGCTCATGATACTTGTAAAGGTATGCACCTTCTTGTTGCTGAAGACAATACTCTTAATTATGAAGTTATTTCTGAACTTCTTGCTATGTATGGCATTACCTGCGACCATGCCGAAGATGGATCTGTTTGCGTAGAAATGTTTAGAGAATCAAGTATTCATACTTATGATGCCATTCTTATGGATATGCAGATGCCTGTTATGGACGGACTTCAGGCTACAAGTGCCATTAGAAATCTTAACAAACCGGGAGCTCACAGCATTCCAATTATTGCCATGACTGCTAATGCCTTCAAAGACGATATTCAACGTTGTCTTGATGCCGGCATGAATATGCATATGTCCAAACCTGTTAATATGGAAAAGCTTTTAAAAGCACTTGCCAAGTTTAAGGGGAAGTAATTGTAGATTGTTAATTGGCAATAGTTAGATGTACTTAAAACTCTTATTTTAGGATTTGTTTTTGCAATTACATATGTTTAATTGCGATGGAATTGTTTATATGATAGTATTAAACTGACAAAATTAGAAAGGATTTATGTTATGAAAAAATTTCTATGTTTAATACTATCTTTTTTATTAATTATAACTTCTGTGACAGTTTCACCTGCAAAGGTTAAAGCTAAGTCAGAGGATTACGCAGACGATTATGGCTTTGGAGAAAAAGATTTTTTCAGTGCAAGTGATACAGCTAATGATAAGGATATGACTTTTACTGCTACTGAAGACGGCTTGTATTCTGTAAGAATAAAGACTATAGAAGGTTTTAATAATCTGAGTATTGCCAAAGATCCTGACGGCAATGAGATTGAACCTTACGCAAGAGACTATCGTATTGGAGACAGAACCCGAATAGACTATTATCAGCTTAAAAAGGGACAGGTTTTCACGATTAATTTTATGCTTCATGCTAATTCAAGTGCCTTGATTATTGCCGATATTGTTAGGGAAATAAACAAAGATGATGAGTTTAACTTTACCGGCGAATATGATGTTTTTATTATTATGATCCATCAGAAGATTATCACTACTATAAGTTAGGCTGCCTTATGGATACTGATGACAATGGCAATAATGTACTTAATGCCAGAGTCAGATATTTTCAGAATGAAAACAATGATGAACTGGATTATTTAAATGTTCCTGATGTTTATATGAACAATGTTCTTTCATCAATGCGCACTAATAGTAGTTCTCTTTGTATTATTAATTTTTATTCCCATGGCACAAGCTATTCTTCAAAGGATGCTTCAACTGCCCAATCAAAAATTAAGTTTATTAGAATGGAAAATTCTAGTGGTATTGATATAAATCAGCCTGATGAGCCATTTAATCTTATTGAAAATCAGAACGGAGAGATGGTTACTAATGAGTTTGGTCACTCTTATTTTAAGTATGCCTATTCTTATTTGAGTTTTATAAAATCTTATACTATTCATTACTCTAATAAAGATATGGAATTTCCTGCCAACTCCCATCCTACTACTGAGAAGAATCCTTACAGTCCTTATACCGGTTATTATTTGACCCCTGTAGACTCTCAGGATACAAATCACTGGGCCGTTGGAAGTGACAATACTTTCCTTGTTCGGGCAGGTTATTATGAAAAAAATTCCTGTAACTATTAAAACTTATGATCAGCTTGACCGTTTTATGTTTTTTGGAGATACAACCCTTAAGCTTAAGCCTAATGCGCCTTTAAGACGTTATTTAAGTTTTACTCCACCTGAGGACGGACCATATACTTTGTTTGTAACTGTGGATAGCCACTCTGATTCCTGTAATGATACTATAGCTTTTAATACTACTGATCATTCCCTTAACCGTGACTTTCCTGATCAAACAACAAAACTTGCCAATGGCAAGACTTTGTATGAGTATAGAAATCTGGCTCTTGAAAAAAGGTAAAAAATATACTTTTGACTGTTATTTAATTCATAGTGACAGTAAAGCATCTGATGAAACTGTTAATATGACTTTTAATTTTAAGAACCCTGCCATTATTAGTTCTTTTAGTTTGAACCAAACAGGACTTGATCCTGTGCTTGTGGATGGGATTGACAATATTTCAGGTTCTTATAAATATTCACTACCGGATTATGTTAACAGCATTGATGTAACTTACACCGATGGAACTGTTGTTAAATATACATACGATGAGGCTTCCGATTCATATACAACAGATGCCCCTGCCAAATATACAGTATATCCTCTTACAATCGAGAATCCGAACGACTGGTCATCAGGTTATAATTCTGTATATTTTAATATTGATGGCAAAAGCAAATCTCTAACATTCACTGTTTATGACAATGAGCGTTTTGAATATAATCTTAACACAATTGGGTTAAACGAAACAAATACAGTTCGTTTTTATAGAGATGATGCTAAAAGCTACTATAAATTTTATAGATTTACACCTGAAACAAGTGGCACTTATAATTTTAAAATGAGCGCAACACCACATGATAATAAGTGCCGAATTTCAACATATTATAATGTTTATCATAATGGCGAACTTGTTTCAACAAACTACAATACAGAAAATATTGCCCCATGTATTTTTAAAGCCGGTGAGGAGTATATTATCAAATTCTTTGGCATTCACAAGAATTGTGATAAAACAGATAATTCAAACCTTAACACTCTGGAACCACAAATTACGATAATTAAGGTGTCAGATGATGTTGAAACAAGTAAGGTGACAACGGTTCCTGCAACAACAATTCCTGTAACTACTACTACGATAGCTACTACTGCTGAAGTTTCCACAACCGGAAATGGAGAAACAAGTGGTGAAGTAGTTACGACTACTGACAATATAGAAACTACTGGCGAAATTTCCACAACCGGAAATGGAGAAACAAGTAGTGAAGTAGTTACGACTCCTGTAAAGACTACTGACAATATAGAAACTACTTGTGAAACTGTTACTCCTATAGTTACTACGACTAACGGAGATTCTATTAACGGAGGAACTACTAGTAACAATGCAACTAATGGGGTTGTGCCAAAACCTAGTACTACAAGTACAAGCTTACAACCTTCAAGTTCAAAGAAGCCTGCTACTACAAAGGTTAAGAAAGTCAAGGCTACGAAGAAATCTCTTACCATTAAATGGAGCAAAGTAAAAGGTGCAAGTGGCTATGAAATTCAGGTTGCCACAGACAAAAATTTAAAAAGAACAAGAAATCAATTCTTGTTAAGAAGCAGAAAACTACTTCTGCTAAAATAAAGAAATTGAAATCTAAAAAGAAATACTATGTACGTGTCCGCACTTATAAAGTAGTTGGCAGAAAAAAAGTATATTCTAGCTGGATAAACGGAAAAGCTATAAAGACAAAATAAAGATTTGTAGTGGAAGCGATAGATTGATGATTGATTTGTAATGTTATGACAAGACCGTATGTGAAATCAAATTCACATACGGCCTTTTTGTTTTAATCCCAATTTTCATGTATTTTTTTCTTTTCTTCTTCACTTTATAAGATAATATTATCACATTTTATGTTTTATCTTGTTTTTCTATTTATATATTTGGCCTTGTATTTTTGAGTATACAATTGTCTGATCTTTGTACAGGCTGTAGTATCCTGACAGGGCATAGCTGATTGATATTGCTATCAGGTAATATGATACCCCGGCAAAGCCAAACAACTCGAATGAGATAAGCATTGATGTTATTGGGCAGTTAGTTACACCACAGAACAACGCCACCATTCCCGCTGCCGCTGCAACCACCGGTGGAAATCAGCAATTGTCCCATAACACATCCGAAGGTTGCTCCCACGCAGAATGCAGGAACGATTTCGCCCCTCTAAAACCTGCTCGCATTGTAATTGCCGTCAAAATTATTTTCCAAACAAAATCAAGGGTCTTGCCCTTCCTGTTTCAATGGCTTTGGCTATTAGCTGATTGCCTGCGCCCATATAATCATCTGTCTGTAAAATAAAGGTAATTCCCATAACAATAAGTGCCGCAACAACCACTCTTACGTAAGGATTTTCAAATATTTAGTATACAAAGTTGAAGCTAACTTTAGTGCTATGCAAAAAAGTATACTTACAGCACCACAACCTGCTGCAATAACTGCCATTTTTTGCTCCGGTTACAGCGGTTAGTTCCGGTATAACTGTTACATGAAAAACTTCAGGATGGATGCCTATTCCTGCCGCAAATTTGGCTGCAATAATTGACGCAATAACGCAAGGCAAAAAGCGCCGCATAATACATAACTCAACGCTTACAACTTCCATGGCAAAAACTGCCGCCGCCATAGGAGTTCGAAAACCGCAGCAAACGCCGCACTCATACCACACATAACCATAACGTGGTGGTCGAACTCATCAAATGAAAAATTCTCCCAAGCTGATTGCCAATGCTTCCGCCAAACTGAATTGCCGCACCTTCACGTCCTGCGGAACCACCTGTCAGATGAGTAAGCAATGTTGACACAAAAATAAGTGGTGCCGATTTTAAAGGCACATCATCCTTAGATCTAATGGTTGAAAGAACCTGATTGGTTCCTCCATCATTTTGTCCAATCTTTGGTACATAAAAACAATAATCAAACCTGCCACCGGAAGTAACAAAAAACATCCACTTATTGTCTGCTCTAAACGCCGTTACCCACCTGATACATATGGCAAAAACACTACTGGCGCCGCCAACAACCACACCTGTTAAAATTGCAAGAGCCATCCACTTAAAAAAGTTTGTCAAATCTCTTTTAATTCTACCCAAATAATATTTATTTTTAATCTCATTATGTCCGTTTTTTATGATTTCACTCATACTGATTCTCTAACTCTCTCTAACTCTCTCTATACTTTTCCCCTGTCATTGCCTCATAGCTTGTTCTCACCGCATGCTCTGATATATCGCAATTCAATATATAAACAGGCACTTTTTTATCAAAACATCTAGTAATTCCAATGTTTTTCCTGCCTGGGCTGAGCTGTCGCCAAAATGAATCTGCCCTAGAAGATATGGTATTGCTTCTTTGGAATCAAGCTTTCTAATTCCGCATTCCGTGCCACGCTCTATTATGCAAATTCCACCAAGCGGTGCATTCTTATTATTCTGCCAGCCCTCTTTGCCAGCCCACGCAGTTCCATATATTCTTACGCAATCGTCAACTATTCTAATAAAAGGTTTGTCCCCATTTATAATAGAAACACCCTGACCTAAATACTTTCTCTAACCTGATGTGGGTAGTTTTTCCGGTACCACTTGGTGCAGTAAACATATAGCTTTGTCCTTCCACTGTATAACCACTCCATGCATTAGGAAACCGTCTTTCTCAGGCAAAACTTC
>VOFH01000215.1_pt1 | contig 27796 bp, 38 predicted proteins | sample 5384091 | NCBI WGS metagenome assembly VOFH01 (sample SAMN12384727, study PRJNA508395) | human gut metagenome | isolation source: healthy gut G | host: Homo sapiens
TAAATATGTATCCGAACTGGCTACAATCATTAGTGCGGGCTGTATTACCCGAAAAATATTGGCACAAAAAATGGGGAGTAAAATCAGTGGCGCACTTATTGGAAGGATAACATCCAGCTTGCGAAAAAGGTATCAACAAAAGAGGAAGGAAGTCAAGGAGCATAATGAGAGCATTGAAAACGGAAGTAAAACACAGAGAGTTTCACAGAATCAGATACGCAAATACATTCTAAAGGGAGAATCGGATAATCCTAAACTAGCGGAACTGTATAAGTCCTCACCGCAGATTAAAGAACTCTTAAGCGTGTGTCAGAATTTCAGAGATATGATTAATGGGAACACTTATGATAAGGATATTAGAAAGTGGATTGAAAAAGCGAAGGCAACACGGAATATGGCACTGACGAACTTTGCATATGGTATTGAAAAAGACTGGGAGGCAGTACAGGCAGCTATTGATATCCCCTTCAGTAACGGATTACTGGAGGGGACAGTGAATAAAATTAAAGCGGTAAAAAGACAGATGTACAATAGGGCAGGAATTAAACTACTGAGAGCGAAGATTATTTATTCACAATAGAAGAAGTACCACAAAGAACACACTCTGGAAAGTACTGTTTCGGGAAAACGCCCATGCAAACTTTATCGAAGGAATCGCTGTGGCAAGAAAGTATCAACTGCAAAATCAGGAAATGATAAAACCGAATGAGCAGGATAAAATCTCATTCGGTTGTGAGGATGATGAAACTTGTGTAACTTCGCAACAAACATCTGACAGTTTTTGTTTTAAAACAAATGTCCTTATTTATTACATGTAAGGTAAGAGATAATGTTTCATCAACTTCTGTTCGTTCCTGATCCTGCTTAGTTGCAGTAGTGATACTTTCTTTCACCGGATATTGTTTCCCTGTTGAATCCGGAGCAGATAAGTAAACAGTTGTATTTTCAATCTTCAGATCACGAAGTTTGTCAGTAGTAACTTTCGTTTGCTTATTCACATCCAGCTGTATGATTCAATTAAGTTTCGCAGATACAAAAAGTCCCCTGAATAGTCAATCTGCTTTTGTGACTCGATGCTACGAGAAGTTTTGCAAGAAGTAAACCATATTCCTGACATCAGGAACATGGTTATATAGATTAGCGCTTTCATGGCAAGATCACTGTATTACGAAGAAAATTAGAAAACTCGGAACGAACGTCAAAGCAGGGACAAGCCTTGATGTATTTCTGCCGGTTCAACTTCACCGGACCCGTCCAAATCGGATGAAGTATCACGATGTCCGAGAACCTCGACAATATCATACTCTTACATAACTTTGCTACCAGCTCACGTAAACTAGTTTTTTGAGCAATCGTTCGTGTATCAGCAGGCTTTCCAGAGGCGTCCAGTCCTCCGATATAACAGATGCCAACACTATGCTTATTATACGAAGACTCTGAAAATCCTTTGGTATTACAATGCGCTCCATCAATGCTTAACGGTCGCCCATTCTCAACCATTCCGTCAAGGTCGATCACATAATTATAACCGATCTGACTAAAGCCTCTTTGTTTGTGTATCCGGTCAATGTCTTTTGCACGTAAATCCTGCCCGGCACGTGTGGCCGAGCAGTGGATAATAATCGAATCAATAGTTTTTCATTTCTTTTCCTCCCATTTTAATTAATAATCACTTGGCGGCTGCCGGTTAGAGCATCCGCGAACATCACATTTTTTATCTCTGATTCTTTCAGCCGTAATTCCAATTCATGTTTATCATGAATAAGCTGTAACTTCTCCGCCTGTTCTGACGAAGCTCTACATAGATAGCATCAATTTTCGTATCACGTTGAGCAATACGCTCTTCAAGCCAGGCAACTTGTTTCCGCTCGTTTTCATTCTCTGCTGCATCTGCTGCTGCATCCTCTTCCTTGCATCAGTCTTCCGATTGACGTAGAAATTTACAATCCATTTAATTGCCTCCAAGCCTCCTAAAGCTCCTGAGTATTGTTAGCCAATCGTTTAGTTCCATTTATACCTTTATATTTTCAGTTTAGACTCTAGATTCTGTCTATTCTTATTAGAATCCGTTATATGGGCACCAATGCGTTGTAACTTCACTTTCTTTTCATCAAAATCGATTGTTACACGATTTATGCAATATGCAGATTCATCACCTGTACTTCTTTTCAAATCTGAATATTTATATTGCTGTGGCCTATCCTGATCTATCACTAATTGCTATTGTTCTGGAAAAAGTGGAAGATATTCGCATACATCCCAATGCGTATGACCACCAATATGAAATAAGAATTTACAAGGAGTACTTGCGGAAAAATCTTCATTTATAGTTAATTGAGTACCATTTACATCACCACAGAAGAAAGTGCCTTCTATCACCGTTTTCTTCAAGTAAGCATCCATGATTTTAGGAAGGATCAAAGGGTCGCAGGACTTGCTCTTGTCCGAAGCGTTATTAATTGATTCATATTCATAGTTATCCGGTGCTTTTTCTGAAATAAACTCGCCCATATTCTCATTTCGATATGCTGATACAGGTTGGTGATGCGCAAGAATCAGATAATAACTAGAAGGAGTATTCTTCAGCAAGTTAATAAACCAGTTCATTTGCTTTCTGTGAATATACAACACCATGCTGTGAACCTGATGGAGTTCCAACCTCTGTGTATTCATATTCATCAAAGGAAATTATACGGATAGTATTCTTGTCTACAACAAAGTCTTTATGCCAGTAACTCCCTGCGCCTTCAGGATCACCCATTACGGCTCTGGTTGTCATATACGGAGTGATATAATTAGCCTTCGCATCCGCTTGATTATGAGCGAAATCATCCGCTACATCATGATTCCCTAACATCACAAGAAACCTGTCACTTGATGCAACAACTTGTTTCATTTCGGAAGTAAGCTGCAAATCACCTGTAACAAGCGTATATATACTCTCGTCTGTGTCCATCAATTCCTTACACTTATTTAAGCCGTAGATTGATTTATGAGTGTCTGATATATGAAAGAAAGAGAATGATTCCTGAAAGCAGAACGCTTTATTTATAAACTCCGTTAAAGTGAGGCCATTTACATCCTCTCCGTCCGAAAAGCGTCCTACTGTTCCCCGGATTGGATTGATTCCTGTTAAATAAACTGCATCAGATACCGTTACAGGCAAAGGTTGCAGATTGTTAGATTTATCGGATAATTGTACTATCTTCTTTTCCATATCACCCTGCTATACATAGTTGAAAACCCTGATATGTCTTGATATAAGAAACGTCTTTTGTATCATTTGACCAGAAATCCGCCATTTGTACACGCGTGGAAAGTTTATCTACATCATTGATAGAGATCGACTTGACATAACCAGGCGCATATTCCTCACCGGATGCATTACCATCAACTTCCACTTTTATCTTCGTTGGAGAAGTTGCAGGAAAACCGTCCCCTGCCTTAATGCTACCTGCATACTGTACATTGATAAGACCGCCCATGTAGAATATATTAGCGCTTTGTACATCATAACGTCCGGAATATGAGCTCTTTAATATGTTTGCAACAAATACAGATTCGGTTGTCGAATATGTATCCAACGGACCTTCATAATACAAATGCGTCATCTCTGTCCTAATATCACCATTGTTGAAATTCTTATTATAAAGAATCTTACCTGCCGCTTCCGTAGTAGTTATAATACCATCATTTAGCACGATTCCAGTCAGACTATCACAATCATATTTTGAATCAATTGAATAAAGTTTAGAAATAACACCTCCCGTTTCTTTATACCCAAGAAAATCAAGCTTAGGCTCTATACCCAAAAGTGCAGTATGACGATCGTACTCTTCTTGTGTAGCTCCAGCAGAACCTTTCAGTAATATTCCACCATCAGCAAGTACACGTCTACAGAATTCTGAAATAACCGTGCTTGCACCGGAATCGTTATAAGTTACTGTTACATCTTTTTCAGCATAAATAAGTGGGTTGTAAGATGATGCCGCTTTTATCTTCACTAAGCTACCGGAGGCACCCTCTTTCACTGTCAAGACACCGGAAGAATTGATTGAAGCATAATTGGCTCCTGAAACGATAGACCAGTTAACGCCTTTTCTGTGTTGTAGACGCGGGGGAATATGATACCGAATATGTGCCGGAGACACCATCAATGGAAGCCTCACCAATTATGCTTATACCTGTTACTTTAATATCACCCGAAGGTGTGGGAGACACATCCAAGTGTGTATCGAAAGTACTATCTATAAAAATGCAAGTCCTGCCATAATAGTATTTTTAAAAGTTATATATTTTATCATTTATTATTTCGTAGGTTAGACTTCCTGAAATTCCCGAACTATTAAGAACTTCGATGAAATGCGAAGATACCTTTGCAACATCAAATCCATTCTCTGTATAATTCATCACATCCTTTCCGGTAGAGTCAGGGAAGTGATAACCGGATTCCAACACTTTCAGGATTATAGAGGACAGATAATCGGCACTTCCCGAAGACGATGCTATTAATTTTTTCACCTCATCTGAAAGCATATCTGATGTTACCACGCCAGTTGCAAAGAATCAGAGAAAGGAAATGAGCTGATATTTTTGCAACATCAAAACCTTTCTCTGTGTAATTCATCACATCTTTCCCCGTAGAGTCAGGAAAATGAAAGCCGGGTTCATTGACTTTCATGATAAACGAAACTGATTCAAGAGAATTATTCATAGCCTTTATCGAAGCATCAAGTATTTTTATCGCATCAGCGTTAGCCTTTCCTTTGTCACCCTCATAGGCTGTACCGGGCGCTTCGCCCAGATTCAGTGTATTTATTAACTCTTTTACTTCGTCAGACAGCATCTCTTCCGATATTACTCCCGTTGAAAGAATGAGTGACAAAAGGTGTGCTGAAACCTTAGCAACATCAAAACCTTTATCGGTATAGTTCATTACATCTTTACCCGATGAATCAGGAAAGTGGAAACCGGATTCCTGCACCGTGTTGACACTGTTAGTCAAGCGCCCTATATCAGAAGCGTTATTCAGGGTTTGAGCCTTAATAGTATCCGTTTCTTCCTTTTTCGCATAATCATTCAAGTCGACACCGGGGTATCAGCCGGGGATTTCCTGTACTGTACCATATTCCGGATACATCACAAGCATACACTATTCCCGGATAGGAATTGCCAACATAGGCATAATCCCCGACACGTGGAAGGGGAATTTTTGCTTTCAGGCTACTTTCAGAAGTGAAATATCCTTTGAAATACTTCAAAGAAGATTTTAAGGATTCAATTTCCATTGAAGTCTTCTGAAAATTTTCATTAATCGAGGTAGCAACATCTCCCCAACTAGCCGTTTTTTTTATTTCGTTTAGTTCCATACGACAATTTCACTTATCCATTTAAACCAAAATTTATATCTTCTGCCACCCATCTTGTATTGGAAGAATCTGCATCAAAGCAAATACCTGTAAGTCTAATAATGCCATGTCCTAATTTACCAAAGCTAATTTGTGTATCCCCCGTTACAACTCTCGTGTTTGTACCTTCTTTATAAACAATAAAATCACTTTGATTTGCAAACTTAATTTCGTATGTTAATATTGCCCTAAGAACATAATAAGGTAATATAATTTGCTTAATAGAACCTTTAGGTACAGTAGGCAACTCTACATAATTGGTATTCATTGCATATTGTTTATCAAACAAATCTCCATATGCTTTACCATCTTTATCCCACATAATGGCCTTGTTCGCCAGCCAACCACTACCGTCCTCATTCAAAAGAATCTTCTCATTTGCAATAGAGACCTTTCCAGAAAAGACACCACCCAAAGCATAAATGTATCCGCGTAAAACAACATCGTTCAGAATTGTGCGCCCACCATGGGTAAAAACAATCTTTGCAATACTGTTCAGCTCCTCATCGGTAGGTTGATAAGATGGATTGTCTTTATACTTTGCAACTGTTGAAATCGCTTGTTCAAGCGTACCACCCCAAACGCAAACACGTCATCGTCATTATTATATATACCACTGATACCTGCCGTCACTCTTTGCATCCGGCCATCCTTATAATTACCCAACTGCAGTATATTAGCAAGTACCAGACCGCCAAGAATATCTACTGAACCGTCTTTTATTGCTGACGTAAGATATTCCAATTCTTGATAATGGGCCAGTTCAGAAGTGTTATCCATCATGGATGCCCCCATGATGATGGAACAGTCCCCCTTTCCAGCTGTAGCTCGCAGAAACTACCTGTTACAGAGTGGATAGATAGAATACTTCCCGCAGAAAGTGTCTTAAAACGGCAGATATAACGTTTGTACTCATCTGTCAGAGGGATTGTTTCCGCATAACCGCCACACGAAAATGTTACACTTGTTCCTTTACCATAAAAAAGAAAAGATATATGATTCCCCTGGAATAATTCTATAGAATAAGGCTTGCGTCATACTGCCGGACTTTATGACAACCTCTTTCCCCGACATGGAGATTTCGGATTCCTGCGCAACAGCATTAACAACATCCCAATATTTCAGAGATGGAGAATACAACTCCGATGTTACGTCAAGAGAAGTGTCCGAATTCAAGTTAGCCGTTTGGTAGTCACCTGTAAAACCGGAATTACGTAACAGATTATTCTTTCCAAATTCAATGCCGCCAATCGCACTATCTGCCGCCTCTTTAATTCCTTCCGGTAACCCGTCAGACTCTGCCAACCGGTAGAACCGGGCTGAATATGTAATTTACCGGAAAGCTCATTTCGGATGGGGACAACACTGTTACTTCCCTACCTTCAAGAGAATAGGAATCGATTCCGGCATATTGTTTAAATGAGGAGAATCAGAACCATAGGAAGAGATAACAATAGCATTTTGCCTCTCTTTATATAGACGGTTCCCAAGTTGGCAGATATTGTCACCAGCAGCCGGAACAGTACTCCTGTATCGCAATCATCCTTACTCAAGTCTATATAATCATCTCCAACGCCAACGACTAAACGCCAATAATATTGATTACTGACATTATCATAGATGCCTTCCTTAACATTTATATCACGGCATTGGGCCTGATCATTTTCTGCAAAAAGAGATTTTTGTACAGCTTTACTTCCGTCATCAGCTTTCATAAAGCAACGGTAATAAGTATCGTACTCTTCGACACGAATACACGTCATTCCGGCAGGAGACAATATCTGTTGCCCGCCAACATGAGTGGAATGACGAATTTCGAGAGTATCAAAACAGCTTTTAAGCGGATATAAATTTCATCCGCCTCAATATATGTTTTGCCGTTTTGAGGATTTACCTTGAAGCATCCGCCACTGCCTAAAATACCAGAAAGAAAGTCGCCTAATTCAATGCCTTCTTGGGCTTTTATAAGTCCTTCAGAAACAAGACCTTTCAAAAAAGTAATTAATCCGGCGGCTGTGTCACTATCTACCTTAGAAAGTTTTTTATCCAGTTCCTGTGCTATCAAATCAAATAAATCATCAACAGTAGTAAACTTCCCATCTAATTCCTGGAAGTTTACTACAATTTTGGCAAAGTTTCTCTGCAGCTTGAGCCGTACGTCACGTCCGGTATCATTCGCTCCGTTCCACGGGACTATATTTTCATAATTATTATCCATCACGCACTATGTAAGTTCTAATTCATTTCCATCAAATTCTAACAATAGAATTTGCCAGCACATTCCATATTCAAGAGTATCTGTATCTATAAAATTCAGGATATAGTCAGCAAAGCGATTTGTTTCTAAAGTGCTTTGCTTACGAAGTCGGGCATGCTCAACCTTGACTATGCCCTGACTTTTATTACGTTCATAACTATAACTCATAAAAGCAAATGAGAAGACTTCTCCCCGTTCGCTTTTCTCTTTCATTCGACGAATTGTTTTCATATATTTCCATACTACAAAAGTACCTTCCAGATAAGCCTTAAAAAGGACAATAAAAACCCCAAGTCCTCACGGATTTTGGGGCTAGTTTCATTTAGTTTTAACTTTAAACTTGTGACAGGAAAGCGTCTCCCGACGCAAATACTCCTATAACAAACACATTGCAAATATCTCCTTTCTTGCCTTAAAAAAGGACACTAACCACGACTCACATTCCTTTCCATTTCTCTAATTTTTAATCCCATCACGAACAGCTCGCGAATCAACAATTAAATCTTTCTCAAGAATAGATTGAAGCAAATCATTATTCGTATTCAAAAGAACGAATAGTTTACGCAATGTCTCTTCGTCCATGATATGACCGCTAACAGTATATCGGGGAGGAAGAAGATACTGAATCATCAGAATAACCACCACTATATTTACCACTTTTAGTACGTACCTGCTCTAAAATTTGTGTAGTGTTCAACATTCGGATTGTTCCATTCTTTTGCGCAACATTGAAAACATCAAGAAATTGGCGCACATGAGGATTCTCTACTCCCCTCATGATTGGTCACGAATTCATTTTTATGAACGGAATAACTCCAGAAACATCATCCGGATTTCCTGTTTTAGTATATCCTTCAACATATTCATCAGAATAACCACCGGACTTCAAGCCCTTCGCTTCATCCCGTTGCTGTTTGGCTACAGCTATCTGTGCCGCACCACTAGCTACAGCTGCCGCAGCTGCAATGGCACCAAGAGCCGGACCAACAATAGGAATACGGCCATTGCCTTATATGCTTCCATTGCAGCAACAGCAGTACTTGCAGTAATTTGTAAAACCGATACGGCAAATTGTTTGTCTGCATATTTCCTCTTTACCTGATTTAGGGCCTCTTCTTTCTCTTCTTCTAACTTAGTTGTATCCTTCCCGGCTTTCTTGGCGGCTTTTATTTCCTTGTCATATTTATGAGTTACTTTGTTCATTTCTGCATCTTGGAATCCCTGAACAGCAGAAGAAGCACTACTCATTATACTACTCACAGCATTAAAATACTGTTCACTTCCTTCTATCTTTTTCTGAATATATTCATTATTGATTTTATTTTTTGCTATTTCGTATTCTTCCTCTGAAAGCAGCCCTTTTTTTATGTTCCTCCTCAAGAGCTTTCAGTTTTAAATCTCTAATATCCTCGGCAGCGTCCAACTCATATTTTTTGTATAACAGTAGCCCTATCCTTCGCTCCTTTTTCCTCAATTTTTCTCTTCGATTCTTCATATACAACCGTAAGAAGAGTAATATCCAACCCATTCTTTCGAGCTAGTTCTAATTGAGATTGATAAAAGGTTTCCAACGCTGCCAATTGTTGATCTGCGGAAGCCAAACCGTTCATCTTGTTAAACTGGCTACTGAAATTCTGAATTTGATTAGCACTATCCCGAATGATCTTATTACGTTTATCACTAATTTGTTGTTCAAGATTGAGAATGTTATCCCCTGCCTCCTTTAAGGCTTTGGCTTTGACCTCTCCATTTTGGAATTCAAGTTCAGCAACATCGTTTTTATAATCTTTTGCTATTTCGAGTCTGGAATATAGAGAGGCAATCTCAATAGCTAAAAGGCGATTTTATAATCTTTTTTCTGTCAGCTCACCACTATCATTGAGTTTAGACTGTTCAAGCAGAAATTTTTTCTCTCCAGCATTAACAGTATTCAGCCTCCTGTCCCGATATTCTTTAATTAAGTTGAGACGAGTTTCTTCTGACTTTTTAGTGTATTATAAATTGCGCTTTGTGCCTCACTTTCCAATTTACCCAATTCAGCCAGATGTTTCTTATCTTTTCACTTGACTGATACTTTTTGATGATTGCCAACCTTTCAACCTGAAATTCCAGTTCTTTTTGAAGAGCATCCAACTGATATTCATTCTCCGTTCTGGCTAACGCATCAGAACTCTTTTGTAGCAATAATAATTCTTCTTTATATGCGTTTTCTGCATTTTGCAAACGAGTAGTCCAAGGCTTTTTGTCTTCGCCATCCGGTGGAGGTGGAACTCCTTCTGTATTCTTTTCTACCTCTATTTTTATCAATTTCTTACGAGATTCTTCCATGTGCGCATTTAGTAGAGCCACCTCGTTATCAATAGCTCTCACTTGATTAACACCTTTATTTATATATCTATCCAAAACATTGTCAGCCCATGAATCTGTCATTAAACCTAGAGACTGCTTAAATCCATTCAACATATTAGCAGCGCCAGCCTCAATATCCTCTAAAAACCATTATCTGGACCATTCTTTAATATATCATTTTTTGGTCATTCAATTCAGATACTTTCTGCTGAGTTTGTTTTATCTCCTCTAATATAAGTAAACTATCAATATAGGCATTTACAGCATTAGTGGCTTGCTCTGTATTTATTTTCTCTAAAGTAAGATTACCCAAATATTCAGGAGATAGTTCATTTAATCTTTTATTGCAGCCTCCCTCTCCTCTTTACTTCTTTTCTCATCCCTAGCTATATTTAAGAAATCCTTAACTGATGCAGCTTCTTGATTTACAATAGAAACAGATCGTCTACGAATATCTTGAAGTTTTCTTTCCAGACGTTCACTCTCACTTAACTGTTTATTAGTATCAATAAGTAAACCAATGAGGATGCACCTATTGTTAGAAGTAATCCCCATGGGTGTGCTTTTGCAACACTATATAAAGTTTTTAGCCCCGTGACAATTTTACCAGTCCAAAGTACTTTTAGCTTTATCTGCAATAACCGAAGCATTGACAGCAATTGTATATCCTGCAATGGTAGATGTTGCAAGTATAATTGCATTTTATATTTACTAAATATGGATACTATTTTAACTAATCCTTTGACTGTAAGACTACCGGTACTCACCATGTATTTCATAACTGGAAGTAACCGTTCTCCAAGTTCGATCCGGATTTCCTTAAAATGTTTCTTAGCTTTATCCAGCTCTGCCTGAACCGTTGTGTTTTGTACGTTATACTCATTTGTGATGCTGGTACCATCAATGAACGCCTGATTAGCTGTTTCCTGCTCTTTACGGACTTTCTCAATATTGCTAGCTAATGCACTGATAACTCCGGCCGCTTCAGCACCACTCAACTTCATTTCCTTTAAAACAGGTGCCATTTTATCCATACCACCTAATTTTCCCAAACTAGCAAGGAACTGAAGAACAGCTTCATTAGCATCCGTCTCCATCAGCGTTGTGAATTGCTTAACATCCATTCGAGCTATTTTCGCGTACTTTGCAGGCTCTTGATATAATTTTAAGATCAATCCTTGTAAAGCAGTGCTGGCCATCTCACTACGAAGCATATTTTTTGATCGAGCGCCGAAGCAAATCCCATGACATCAGTAATTGATAGTTTTGCTTGTTTTGCAACTCCTCCCATGCGCGCACTGAATTCCACCAAATAAGGTTCAGCAGCACTAGAATTTTGTGCAACTTCGTTCACTGCACTACCGATAGCTAACATATTTTCTTTCATTGAACGTTCGCTATCACCAAACATATCTGCCAACTTGCCAATATTCTTGATAGCATCCTGTCCTAGGTCCTCCCCAAGTGCAACATCAATCATATTAGCAGCTTCTACAAACTCCAAAACATCATTTTTCGCTGTTATTCCAAGTCGTCCGGCATCTCCTGCGAGCTCATTTAAACGTTCACGTGCAGTACGGGTATCCATCTTCTTAAACTCCTCGTTTAAATCAGCAACCTGTTCACTCGTCATACCTGTATACTTACGCACCTGGCTTTCCGCTTCCTGCATCTGTGCAAACTCATCCACACATTTACGAGCGGTCAAGGTTATTCCTGTCAATGAAGCAATTACACTCGCACCGATGGCAGCATATTTGTTAAACCCACTGGGAAATTTCGACAGAGACATTTCAGTAGAATCAATTTGTCCTCTCAATATTTTCAATCGTTCTTCTACTAAATTCAAATCGCGTTGATATGACAACCATTTTTTTCACTATTAGGAATTGAACGATCCATTTGCACTTTCAATGTCCGTGCTCCTTTTCTCAATTCATCATAAAGTTAGACCGGTCAGTCCTACAACCTTTTTATGTTCTTTATATTCATTATTAAGCTTATCAAGAGCTGCTTTTTTTCTCTATATAAACTGCTGTGTCTTTTTTGCCATCAGTCTCCATTTTAGAAAGTTCGTTTCTTAAAACAGAAATAACGTCTTTCGTTTCAACTAATTTTTGCTTTGCTTCGGCATTATCAATGCGAATAGCTATTCTAAAGTCATTAATACCAATTCCCATAAACTAATTAATTAATACACAAAAGTACCCTCCAAAGAAGCCTTAAAAAGGACACGAAAAAGGCCCACACTTGTATTTGCGAGCCTAGCCATCCAACCATCGTCCACTGTCCAGCCATATACCGCCGTCCCTCCATTTCCCATCTGTCAGAATCCACCGTTTTTCCGCTTCTACATCACTAATCCGAATCGGATAGAATGTGCCTTGCCATGCTCCAGACCTTCCATCAGCATTGATAACATCCTCTATCTCTTTACAGACATAACGTTTGTTCCGGATTTCAAATATATTCCGCGTATCATAAACGTTAACATCATAACTCTTTATCTTGATGCCGTGCTTATAATCAATATCGTACATACGTGAATAGAGCATTTTATCTAAATATGCTAAGCGCAAATTACCTGTATATGGGGTGTCCTCACAGTTAAAAGAATGAGGGTAATCAATCGTGAAAACTTTAGGATTAAAATCCTTATCATCTTTGCGCTTTACGTAAAGAGTCATCGGTGACATTCCTTTGTGGTATGATACAGAAATCTTTTGTTGATTCTTATCTTTTTCCGTAGGGATGTTTTCTCCGCTTTGTATTAACTCATAAATACCATTACTTTCATCACTGGTACCAATCTTGCTTCCGGTTATTTTTGGAACTGTTACAAGTGATCGTTCAGAGTCGGGCATAAATACCGGCTCCATACCACTCTCATAAGTGATCCGTTCTATACCATAGTTCGTCATATCGGAAGGCATAATGTTTAATTTAATTTCATTTTCACTCTGCTCCCGAAGAACATCACCAAACATATTTACTTCATCTGTGTGCCATCCCCTATTCGAATCATCAGGCACCGTAATGTAGTACCTAGGCAACTATCATGTGTATAAAACAGATAGTTTTTAACAGCCTGATATCCGGATGAGCTAATACTTTCTACAAATTGAGTGAATTCCAGTACCGTATCAAAATCCTTTCGGGTCGCAGAAGAAAGAATATTTTTATCTATATGCTGTGGCTTGTAATATTCACTGTCAGTCGGTTCTATCAACACATTACTTTGAGAAGGGTCTTTGTCGTTCTCCCCTCTTCTGTTTCGTATTCATCTACAACTTGCTGAACATGGCAAACCTGTGCATTTTTTAAAATATTCTGCCCTGAACAGTATAGAAACTTCCTTCTTTCTATTATTGAGAAGAAAACACAGATTAAAAAACTCTCAAATTCCGTGATGAGTTCATTTATAGTCCATCCGGGAAACATTTTTGCATATTGGTTGGGGTGCCCATTTTGTGGCAAATAGAGCAAATTCCACTCCGAATCTTCCAGCTGATTAGTCAAAACTGTATATCCAAGTGCTTTCATTAACTTTCTAATATAAGCGCAAAGATACGGTTGCAGATAAAGATCCACTCCTGTTTCTCTCAAATAGTTGGGAGATATAGTTGGCTTTGAAGTAGTAACAACAGTTACAGCTACCCTCCATCCATTAATCACACCCTTGTCTGTCATTACAGGAGGTATGCAATAATCCACGTCCGGATATATGCGTTTTACCAAGTTATTGATAATGCCTGTTGGAATTTCATCTTCTCCCATATCCAATGATGATACAAGCAAATCGTTTCCAATGAAAGAATTCAATTCGGAGTTTCCCGAAGCTATTTGTATGGATACTGTTGAATCTGTCCATCCCGTTATGATTTCCGTACCATTGCAATACACCCGGTTATCAGCGACCAATACAGCCTGTCTCTTGGTCTTTAGTTCGGCAATAGAGTTCAATCTGTTCAGATGTTCATATAAGTCTGCATTAATTGAGTTACTAAGCTGAAGAGTAATATCATACGTATACTCCCATTCTTTGTAAAGAAAGGATTCTCACGTTTTACAGAAGTGCTAAAGTCGGCAGGAAGTACCACCGAAGTCCCATCAATATATAATTCAGTCATAGTCTGCTATCGTTAATCCCAAACTCAATCCATTGAATCCTCCAAACATAGAATATTCCCATTCTGTCCGCATTTTACTTCCTACAGAAAGATAATTGCAGTATTCATCCTGCCGAATTATTTCTTTCAATACACACATAATTCGCTGTAACTTGGCATAATGGAGCAATTCTTCCTCGTCAGTCTTACTACCGGAAGCAATTTTTTCACAAATAAAGAAGATTACCTGATTATCCTCCTGGCAGTTATCTTTGTTTTTAGAATCTCCTTCCGCATCGGGATAATTGGCACACAGAAGTACCCCTGTTTTATCCCTTGAGTTTCTTGACCATGTGTTCCTCTTTAACTGCCAGGAAACAACAATCAATCTTATCTTCGCTCTTCTGATTAACTTTAACCTGAAGCTCCACCATTAGTTCTCTGAACCGGATGATATCTATCATAATTAAATTAAGTTATTCTGTTCAATATCTGCCATTTTAAATGTAAATTCTATAGCTTTCAGTATGCTACGGTTAAAGCTACGTTCATAATTCTGTTTTGTCACAATAATAGGGAACCAACTATCTTCATACCAGATATCTACTTCTTGGGCATTCAACAGATTATGCCATAACTTATAATCACTCTGCAGGAAAATAACCCCACTACTAACTGTATATTCATCCTTTGGTTTTACTCCGAATTTACGATCTACACCAAACATCTTCGCCGTATCACTCTCATCATTGCCTTTCATAGTCATACCGCCTACGGTAGTCATTGTTTCCGGCATATCATATACGTTTTTATACCGGAAACGTTGAACCTCTTCATATCTCGTCTGATCTACCAAAAACTTAAAAACATCACTTCCTTTCACCAATTCATAACTACGGATCATTTTCATTTATATCTGGAAGAATATTCCCAACCCTTTCCATACTTACATCCAAAGTTACAGGCATTTTTTCCCCTTTATGTACATATAGTTGTTCCGGATAAACCGCTCCGGATAAAGTACGGACATTCAATAACACTTTATCACCATCTGTAAATACGCTACTTGCATACTCCATTGCACCATTACGTGTCACTTTCTCCCGAACCTCACTCAACCATCCTGGAGCCGATGCCTCTTTTTTTGTCTGCAGCCGGCTAAACATCACATAACTTTGTGAATCTTGTAGTCCATTGATAAAGAAAGTAAAGGTACCAGCAGCATTTGTCTGCCAACTTGCTTCGCCAGCACACCATACTCCCCATAAAGCCAACTCACAGAATTTGCCCAGTTTTCGCACTCTTACCTGATAGTTGGCATCCGGAACATATTCCTCTTCCAAAACCGTTTTACCTCCATACTGCACAGAGAAAGTTATGGTAGAATCCGTATCTATAATATAATCCTGCATCGTAGCACAGAACTCTTCTGCTCTAGGTCTTTGAATCACATTCATAATCTCATGTATTTGTTATGTTTATCATTCTCTGGTAACAGATTATAGGTGACCGCTCCACCGTCTCTTGCCTTCTTCATCTCATCAATCCAAACCATAGCATCATCATTCATCCATTCGGATAATAACTTGATATCCTCAATAGATGCAGGATCGCTCTCCATTGCACCACTTGCAGACACATATCCCCTGATTACTCCTGCTGGAATAATTTTCAGTTGCATACGTTTTAGGGCAATACTCATTCCCAATAATGTAACAGCTTTGCAAGCTGCAAATGCGCTTCATTATTTTCATTCATAGTCAAGAGTGCATCCCACCCGTTTCCATATGCCTTTTTCACATAAAGCAATTGTGCCTCCTTGATGAATGGCAGCAATAACATAAAAGTACGCTCGCTCTTGTCAATAGGAAAATAGGTGTCAAAATCCGCTCCACTGCGTATCAGTAATAGCTGAGACATTTTATAAGTCCGGCCCTCCTTCCATTCCTTAATTTCAGAAGTATTGAGATAACGTATCAAAGCGTCTACTGCTTTATAATAATCTTCCATATGCCGGGCATCATCCCTATCTAATTGCCATTCCCAAGGGAGCTTTTCACTGTTATCTGTAGCGATTTTGAATTTACGCCCATCATCTTCATGACTTAGATCATTTTTTTGGTACATACGTAATGTAGCCAACAAAGCGATAGGCCGTTGTACTTTCTTTATAAGGTCTTGATCTGCATCCTCTTTTGTCTCTTTATACCAGCCTTCCACTTTTTTGTATAGTTCAACACCAATCAATGCGGAAATTTCCTCTGTTGCCAACTCAATATCAGTTATGATTTTATTGAAATCATTATTTGCATAATAATTCCCAGTCAGTTCCCGTAGTTCCCTACTACCATTATCATCCTTATTGAATATCATACTATATCATTTAGTTGTTACGCTTTAATAAAGCATCTGCTTTGTATTTATCATCCAGCAACTTCATCATTACGCGGAGTAATAATGTATCATCCGCTTTTTTCTATATTTCCAAAAATTCCGGATTCTGCTACGGAAAACAGAATTCCACTCATTCCCAGACTTTGCTCCTTGGGCGTGTTCGCGTCCTGTGTTTCTTTGGTAAAGATGGATTCGAACGAAATCTCTATTCCATCAATAATAAATGTGCCTGTAAGCAAATAGTGACAGAAGAAAGCAAACCATGCATATACTCCCCACTGAACCTGCTTCGGCATCATCCTAATCCTGTTTGAATAGAAATTTATTCGTTCCTGCTTAAATTCTTCCCTCTATTTACCATCAAAATCAGACTTTCCTATTTTTCCTCCTGGACAACGATAAAGAATACCGCATAAGGCTTGCAATAAAGAAGGGTCCTGTGTATCATTGTAGCCATTCATCATCATAACCGCATTACGGAATTCCCCAAATGTCAAATCACTGCCATGAGAAAGCGGACCTTTATATTGTTTCCATTCAGGTAACAGATTCTTTGTACTTGAAAAGATAAGTTCAACCTCTTTCCCCCCTTTACCTTCACTCCACATCCATCCCAGCGTCAACGCTAATTCATCAATCAAAACATAATAATCAATGCTGCTCTTTCTCCGGATGCCACGATTGGAAAGAACAAAACGGCACCACTCTCGTTTCACGTCCATTAAAGTTATTTTAGGGCGTTCAATCAATTTCTGACGCAAGCGAAGCAAGTATAACCACTCTGCAGGAAGAACTTCCTCCCAACAATCCGGAAAATCTATCTGTCTGTTTTTCATAATTACACCTGATTTGCTGCCCGTTTATCTGACGTTACATTATCCTCTTTATTGATAACCTTGCGATACATACCAATAAAAAGACCTTTCTTATGTGGAAAGTTTATTCGGACCGCATCATTCAGGGCCTCCAACGCTATTTCCTCCGGGATTTTGTGTATCAGCCCCATAGAAAATCTTTAATGCATATAGCATTTGGCTGCCACTGTCACCTTTGCCGTCGATGATGATGTTGGATAACGCAGGATTCAATCCAAAGCCGCTTGTAGTAGAGCTATCAGCTATCCTTGATATTTCCGCCTGTGCTGCGATGTATTTATCTACGTTCATTTCGATTGGCTCGATTTTCCATGATTGCAGGTTTCCGTCCTGATCCACAAAGTCCACACAAGTGAAGAATTTACCTGCATTCTTTTACCGGCCATGACATCTGCAATCCTCTTGGTAAGTTCATCCCGCAAACGGTCTATTTCTTCGTATATCTGTGCTTCTCCATTCTTCGTGCATGGCACGTATCATTTCTTCTTTCTGCCTCCAATACTCTTCCGGCTCATGAACAATGTATGCAGATGCAATCATATTCTCATTTAGATATTGGATTATTTCCGGAAGGGTATTAGCATCCAATAGCCAGGGAATCGAACCATGAAAAACTGGAAATCGCATACATATTGCGCCCAAAACTACGCATACTATGATATTTCACAGCGGTTTCCGTAGCTGAAGGATTCCATTTATCGAAGATGCTATACAACATCATCCTCTTACTGGTATAACTGTCAAAATCCCCAATAAGAAATTGTTTCACATCTTCCAATCTCCGGCTGTCATTCTCCGGCCATACCATCCGGCAATCTGTACTGTGAAGGGCTTCCAAACGGGTTATCCACGGTTTACCGATCCGGATTGATTTGGCTGCATAGTATTTCACAAATACTCCTTTCATGTGATTGTACTCTACAAAAGCATTACGAATATAACTCCGATAATCCCATGTATCAAGCCATTCCTGTATCTCATTATCTATCAACCACTCTTGCACACGTTCGTTGTTGACTACATTCACCCGATAAAGCATCGGACCTTGACCATACATCAAACCTGTTTTGCGATCCAAAATGCCCGGTCCCAGATTATTCTTTTCAAGAATGTCACGTACTGTCTTCGGAAGATTATTATCAATTCCCCAGGGAACAACGCGAACTCCGGCTATTGTCACCGGATCACCATCCCAGTTGGAGGAAGAACCATTAAAAAACTACTTAGTTCATTGTTACCTAAACTCATATTGATGGCATAGGTACCTACTCCAGCATCAACAAACCGGAAGCCTCCAATTTTCTCCTTTATTTCAGCCATTTCTATTTATATAAATTCTAGTTGTATTTATTATTAATGAGCCACAATATTCTTTCACTATCTCAACTAATTCTGGAATATGTTTTTCTATGATAGAATTAAACCATGGTTTAGGACGTCTCCGCCATTCTCTATCTGTTTTTTTAGTTATGACCCGCGTCCCTCCTTCCATGTTATATCCCTTTCCGACACCTAAATGCACAAATATCCCTTCTTCTCTAAATCTAAATCCAATACTTGTGATTTCTTCACCTCTCTTAGGAGACTTTCCAAAATGTCTATAATTCTGTTTTAGACTTTTTGACAGTTCTTTATCCTCCTCTATGTGAATTCCAATTGATGTTCGAAGCGCACTATCTACTTTTGCTCCCCACGCTCGAATTTTCTTATTGAATAACGCTACAGCTTTTGTATCTTGCTGCCGTTCCCACTGTTGAGTCATTCCTGTATCTCCTTCGATAGTCACATCAAGAGGCCACCTATTATCGGGCATTCGATTATATTTAACCTTTCTATTTTGCTTTTCTTCATACAATCTTTTATTCAATCCCATATATCTTAAACTTTATATGCAAAATTACGTCTGAGTTCGACCTTAAAAAGGACACAAAAAGTCCCGACTGTAAATACAATCGGGACTTTTTGTGACTATTTCAAACTCAAAATTTGAAATAGTCATTTAGCAGGAATCAAATTTCTTTCTATATATATTTCCTCGTTTAAATCTCCATTTTTCAGAGATTTACCATCTTTGCTACTATATTTCAGTTTTTTATCTCCGTATCTAATCACATCAGGTGTCATGCCTGTCTCTGATTCAATTTCATCAATGACTAAAAATAATTCGCGTAGGTCTTTTAAACCTGAAAGGAAATAATGTATCTCACTGTCTTTCATCTGAATCTCTTTTCTCGTTTACAACTATTCTTTGGTCATTCAAAGCTAAATCCAATTGATTACGAAGTTCTATTAGTTCTTCCCTAGCACAAGTGCATATATATTTAGAATATAAAGCAATAGTATATTCTTCCATGCACTTTATACCACCTGAATAACTACAGCTTTTTATAATTTTAAATATCGGATTACTCATAGTTTAACTCCTTTCTCTCCATTAGATTGGAGTGCATTTTGCAAACAAGCTATTAATTCAACAACTTCTTCAGCTGTCAATTCACACAATTCATAGTTACCTAGATAACTGATATTATAGTTATATTCTCCTGATTCAGTATCAGTATGTTTACGTTCACTTGTCACAAAGATGTTTTTATTAGTTATAGATTTATCCCGTTTCATAATGTACCTCCTTTCATCATTGAAGCATTGATACGTATATTCACGGCTATTACCTACGATGAAATTCATTTCACCGTTTTCATCTTTACTCGTCCAGACTTTATCGTGTCCGGAAGTAATTAAATCACTAATTTCGTTGAAAAATTCTTTGACTTTCTTTGCCTCTACACATTTGGTGAGGACTTTCTTTTCTTTTTTCATGTTGATGAACTGTTTGACTATTAGGCAGAAAAAACGGCTGCCATTTCCCGTGTCGTCAAACAGTTCATCAATTAACTCCAGAGAGCAAAAGAAGAATGGGAAAGGCAACCGCCATTTCATATGTATCATTTTCCGAGTATCAGAAAAATGATAAGTAAGGGCATAAAAAAGCCCTCGAATTTCGTGAGCATTATCCGTTGCTCAATCCGGTATCATTAAGTGATAAACTGTTTGACTCTGCAAATATGCGGATAAAATTTGAGAGTGCAAAAGAAAAGTAGCATTTTTAGTGTCACTTTTCTTTTTAAATGTCGATGTATTCACCAGTCATTATTTGTGTCAAGTATCTGACTTTTACCAGAAGTTGCATCCGATAATGAGACTATCATTGCCATATACTCCCTTTCACATTTCAGTTTTAAGTCCGGCCACGTCTTAGTCCATCGTTTATCCTGCATACCCTTTTCTTTATACTTTTCTCTATCAGTTATAAGTCCAAAACTCCATGTCTTTTTCCACTCCAAATCACTCGTCTCATGATTAAAATCCCCCATTGTTACTTTATATCGTCCATCTCTTACTTGAATCTTCAAAGTATAATTTACCCATCCATCAATACATCGATAAGACATCCCTCCAGGTGCAGCATATTTAAAAGTAAGCCCCCGATAAAGTACCCGTTGTCTTTGTATCTTTAAGTCTCGATCTTTGCCAGAAAAAAGACTATGCAAAAAATGAGTAAAGAAGAATTCATTGAAATCCTGTCTCGTCAACAGCGTAGCGGTTTGACGATAAAAGACTTCTGTATAAATGAAGCCTATACCGAATCAAGCTTTTACTATTGGAAAGGAAAGTTTGGCCTATCGAGGCGTTATCATATGGATAGGCATTCTTCCTCTTTAGAGGAGTTTGCACCGGTTAGCCTCACCTCTTCACCTGCTTCCCACTCTGCCTGTGATAGTGGCGCTATACAAACGGGTGAGATCCGGATAGAGTTCCCCGGTGGTATTATCGCCCACTTCAGTGGTATGGCTGAATCCCAGGCGGCCATGCAATTGCTCACTCAACTCTGCAATCGCCATGTTTTGCCTGAATGACACGATGCGCTACTTTCTCTGTCCGGGTAAGACAGATATGCGTAAAGGTATGAACTCATTATGCGGGGTTGTTCATGATAAAATGGGATATGATGTCCGTTTAGGTGATGTGTTTATCTCTATCAACCGCCAGCGCACTACAATGAAACTGCTACACGCGGAAGATGGCGGACTGGTTTTGTACATAAAACGACTTGAAGAAGGCACTTTCCGCCTTCCCTCTTATGACAAAGAAAGCAAGTCGTACCCTATGCAGTGGCGTGACCTGGTTCTGATGGTAGGGGAATCAACGACGAACCTTCCAAAAGGCTCAAACGTCTGAAAGCGTTACGAAAAAGTGACATGCAGTACTGAAAAACAGCAGGTGAAACCTTGATTATACGGTTGCTTTTCTGTATTTTTGTATTGTTCAAAACAGGTATGACGAATGACTCAGACAGAAACATTAGAACTTTTGGTGGCCACACTCCAGCAGGCTAATAGCTCCCAGTCTGAGTCAACCGAGCGTCTGACCCGGCAGAACGAACAGCTGCAAAAATAAGCTTCAGGAACTGCTGGCTCAGGTAGCCTGGTTAAATCGTCAGTTATTCGGCCGTAAGAGCGAGAAATTAGCCCATCTGGATCCGAACCAGCTATCACTGTTCGATCCACCTGTTCAGCCGTTGGAACACGAAATACCGGAAGAAGCCGCAGCCCAAGAACCTGTCTGCTCGACGACTCCCAAAAAGAAAGTGCGTCAGAACCGCAACATGTTGGATGGCCTTCCTGTAGTGGAGATTGTCATAGAACCCGAAGGAGTCGATCCGGATAAATACAAGCGCATAGGCGAGGAACGCACACGTACACTTGAATTTGAACCGGGCAAATTATACGTAAAAGAGATCATACGTCCCAAGTATGGCCTGAAAGACAATATAAGTTTGCCTCAGGGGCATCAGGGCAGTGTTATTATAGCCCCTCTTCCGCTATTGCCTATCTACAAAGGGACTTCCCGGTGCCAGCCTGCTCACTGAAATCCTCTTGCAAAAAATATGAATATCATGTACCATTCTATCGTCAGGTGCGTGAGTTTTCACCATTTAGGCCTGAAGATCTCGGAAAACACGCTTCAGGGGTGGTTCAAACCTGCCTGTGAATTACTTAAACCTCTCTATGAAGAGTTGAAGAAACAGGTATTGAAGGCCGACTATATCCAGGTGGACGAAACGACATTACCGGTTATCAACAAACAGAATCATAAAGCGGTTAAGGAATACTTGTGGATAGTCAGGGCGGTTATGGATGGATTGGTCTTCTTTCATTATGATGACGGTTCCCGCTCACAGGAAACAGCCTGGAAATTATTACAAACCTTCAAAGGATATCTTCAAAGTGACGGCTATGCGGCCTACAACATCTTTGAGGGTAAGAAAGAGGTGTGCCTTGTCGGATGCCTTGCCCACATAAGGCGACATTACGAGGTTGCCAAAGAAGAGAATGAATCCCTGGCCGGATATGTTCTGGCTCAAATGCTGCAACTCTATCGGATCGAACAGATTGCCGACCAGGAGGAACTCACTTATGAGCAACGCATGCTTAGAAGACAGGAACAGGCACTTCCCATACTTGAGCAACTGGAAAATGGATGGAAACAGCCTATCCGAAAGTGCTTCTAAAAGCCGGATGGGGCAAGCTATCGCTTACGCGTATCAACTTTGGCCACGTATGAGGAATTATCTGAAAGACGGCAGGCTTAAAATAGATAATAATCTGGCCGAAAATGCGATTCGTCCGATAGCCTTATCAAGAAAAAACTTCTTATTTTGTGGAAACCATGAAGCCGCGCAGAACACTGCCATAATCTGTTCGCTCTTGGCATCATGCAAAGCCTCCAACATTAACCCCGGGAATGGCTCACGGAGGTGATTGCACTATTGCCGTATTATGCAGCCAACAAGGAGAAAGACCTAAAAGAGCTGCTACCCCATTGCTGGGAATCGGGAAACTCCAAAGAACTCTAATAATACTCTAACGAAAACAAGAATATAAATACAGAATCACTATAGCTTTGTTCGATTTGCTATAGCGATTCTTTTTATACGGGTACTTTATCGGGGCTTACATATCACATATTCAAATAATACTCCCGCGTCAACGCTATATATTCCTCACTATACTGATGACGCGCCAATTCCGTCAACAACTCTTCTACCACACACTCCCGATTGGAAAAAGAAAAAGCAATCAGCGTACGTTTTGGAATACCGCCGGGCTTAGTAATTACATTGAGCTGACGAATCGCATACAACTTATTCATAGAAGCTATCGCCTTTACCCGATCAACCACATCTGTCGGAATCACGGCCGTAAAAAGTCCGTCTGCTGCCAATAACCTATTTACCCCTTCCAGCAATTCTTCGTAGGTTAGAGAATTATTGTGACGCGCTGCGGTTCGCTGACGATCCGGACATTCCAGCGAATCGACAAAATAAGGAGGATTAGAAACAATCACGTCAAATTTATCAGAAGACCGGTGTTTCTTAAAGTCAGCCTGCACCACTTCTATCCGCTCCTGCCAAGGAGAGCGAGCCACATTTTCCCTGGCTTGCCCGACAGCCGCTTCATCTATTTCCAACGCTACAATATTTGCATCCGGCAAACTGCGTTGCGCGAACATTAAAGCTACCAAGCCCGTCCCCGTACCAATATCCAATATCCGGCCCGCGCGCTCAACCGAAGTCCAAGCTCCCAGAAGCACCCCATCCGTACCGACTTTCATGGCACATTTATCATGCCATACCGTAAATTGCTTAAATTGAAAATAAGGATTCGACATTTTATCCGTTTATCTTAAAGCCGTTTTATACTATTATTTTATTGCAAATCGCCAAAATAAATAATAATTATGGAATACTCCCTCTACAAGCCGATATTTTGGCATTGTTTTTGTGTTTTTATTCTGCGCAGTGCTTTATTATTAGAGAGAATCAATTAACTTTGCAAACGATTTATGCATATCAGTATGGCATAAACTAAATTAAAACGAAAAGATGAAAGAAAGATATTTATTGGAAGATGGAGGCGATAACAGCTTCTCGCTAATCACAGACTATGATGGGAACGATGAACAAGCATTTGATGTAAATGTGAAATCTGGTGAAATTCTTCCGGTACTCCCCCCTACGTAACATGGTGTTGTTTCCTGGAGTATTCCTGCCGATCACAGTGGGTCGTAAGTCTTCTCTGAAACTCATACGCGACGCCGACAAGAAACATAAAGGATATTGCTGTAGTATGCCAGAGATCGGCACACACAGAAGACCGAAGCTGGAAGACTTGCACAACATCGGCACCGTAGGACGAATTGTGCGGATATTGGAAATGCCCGATCAGACAACGACTGTCATTCTTCAGGGAATGAAACGTCTGAACCTGACAAGCATTATCGAAACTCATCCGTACCTGAAAGGTGAAATAGAACTTTTGGAGGAAGATGTCCCTGACAAAGATGATAAAGAGTTTCAGGCTCTGGTGGAAACTTGCAAGGACTTGACAATGAGATACATCAAATCATCAGATGTGATGCATCAGGATTCGTCATTTGCTATTAAGAATATCAACAGTCCGATGTTCCTAGTCAATTTCATCTGCTCGAACCTGCCGTTCAAGAAAGACGAGAAGATGGACTTGTTGAGCATCAACTCATTGCGTGAACGCACTTATCACTTACTGGAAATTCTGAACCGTGAAGTGCAGTTGGCAGAAATCAAGGCATCCATCCAAATGCGTGCCCGCGAAGATATCGACCAGCAACAGCGTGAATACTTCCTGCAACAGCAGATCAAAACCATCCAGGATGAACTGGGTGGCGGCGGTCAGGAGCAGGAAATAGAGGAAATGCGCCAGAAGGCAGAAAGAATGCGCTGGAATTTAGAAGTCAGAGACACGTTCATGAAAGAACTTGCCAAATTGGAACGCACCCATCCGCAGTCACCGGACTACAGCGTACAACTCAACTATCTGCAAACAATGCTCAATCTCCCATGGGGTACTTATACAACTGACAATCTGAACCTTAAAAACGCAGAAAAGACGTTGAACAAAGATCATTACGGACTGGAGAAAGTAAAAGAACGTATTTTAGAACATCTGGCTGTGCTGAAGCTAAAAGACGACATGAAGTCACCGATTATCTGCTTGTATGGCCCTCCGGGAGTTGGTAAAACATCACTCGGAAAATCCATCGCATCTGCGCTCAAACGGAAGTATGTACGTATGTCTTTAGGCGGCGTGCATGACGAAGCTGAAATCCGCGGACATCGGAAAACTTATATCGGCGCTATGCCGGGACGAATCATCAAGAGTTTGATAAAAGCCGGTGCTTCCAATCCTGTTTTCATCTTGGATGAAATAGACAAGGTCAGTGCTGACCGTCAGGGGGACCCCTCTTCTGCATTACTGGAAGTGCTCGACCCGGAACAGAATACCTCTTTCCACGATAACTTCCTGGATGTAGATTATGACCTTTCCAAAGTACTGTTCATTGCAACCGCCAATAATCTGAATACGATCCCCGGCCCGTTGCTCGACCGTATGGAATTGATTGAGGTTAGCGGATATATCACAGAAGAGAAAGTTGAAATAGCCCGTAAGCACCTGTTGCCGAAAGAACTGGAAGCAAACGGACTTAAAAAGACGGATATTAAAATTCCGAAAGATACTTTGGAAGCGATTATCGAATCATATACCCGTGAGAGCGGCGTCCGTGAACTGGAAAAGAAAATCGGCAAGATTCTCCGCAAATCTGCCCGTCAATATGCAACAGACGGTTATTTCGCCAAATCGGAGATTAAACCGACTGATTTGTATGAATTCCTGGGAGCACCGGAGTATACACGTGACAAGTATCAGGGAAATGACTATGCAGGCGTAGTCACCGGATTGGCATGGACTGCCGTCGGCGGCGAAATCCTCTTTGTAGAAACGAGCCTGAGCCGTGGAAAAGGTGGACGTCTTACACTGACCGGAAATCTGGGTGATGTAATGAAAGAGTCAGCAATGCTGGCCTTGGAATACATCAAGGCACACGCTTCTTTCCTGAATCTGGACGAAGAAATCTTCGACAACTGGAATATCCATATCCACGTTCCCGAAGGCGCAATTCCGAAAGACGGTCCGTCGGCAGGTATCACGATGGCTACTTCTCTGGCTTCTGCCCTGACTCAAAGAAAAGTGAAAGCCAACATTGCCATGACGGGAGAAATCACTCTTCGTGGCAAAGTGCTTCCTGTCGGTGGCATCAAGGAAAAGATTTTGGCCGCCAAACGTGCCGGAATCAAGGAAATTATCATGAGTGCCGAAAACAAAAAGAACATAGATGAAATTCAGGACATATATTTGAAAGGACTGCAATTCCACTATGTAAATGACATAAAAGAAGTATTTGCAATTGCGCTGACCAATGAAAAAGTTGCGGATCCCATTGATTTATCCGTTAAGAAACCCAGCCAGGAATGACATTTGAGTTACAATATACAGACACTAAAAGTAATGCCCGTGCCGGTCTGATAACCACAGACCACGGGCAGATACAAACACCTATCTTTATGCCGGTGGGCACACTGGGCACTGTGAAGGGAGTACATCTGACCGAATTGAAAGAAGATATCCAGGCACAGATTATTCTGGGTAATACCTATCACCTCTATTTGCGTCCGGGACTGGATGTTATTGAAAAGGCAGGCGGACTGCACCGTTTTAACGGTTTCGACCGCCCCATGCTGACTGACAGCGGTGGTTTCCAGGTATTCTCTTTGGCCGGAATCAGAAAGCTGCGTGAAGAAGGAGCTGAATTTCGTTCGCATATCGACGGAAGCAAGCACATCTTCACTCCGGAAAAGGTGATGGACATAGAACGTACCATCGGTGCAGACATTATGATGGCTTTTGACGAATGTCCTCCGGGTGACTCGGATTACGAGTATGCCAAAAAGTCATTAGGATTAACCCACAGATGGCTCGATCGTTGTATTCAACGTTTTAACGAGACAGAACCTAAATATGGTTACAATCAGTCTCTCTTTCCTATCGTGCAAGGATGTGTCTATCCCGACCTGCGCAAACAATCAGCAGAGTTTGTCGCGTCCAAAGGGGCCGACGGGAACGCTATTGGCGGTTTGGCAGGTAGGCGAACCAGTAGACAAGATGTACGAAATGATCGAGATTGTTAATGAAATACTTCCCAAAGACAAACCCCGTTACCTGATGGGCGTCGGAACTCCTGTCAACATTCTTGAAGGAATAGAGCGTGGCGTGGATATGTTCGACTGCGTTATGCCTACAGAAACGGACGAAATGGCATGTTGTTCACCAAGGATGGCATCATCAATATGCGAAACAAGAAATGGGAAACCGACTTCTCTCCATCGAAGCCGACGGGAGCTTCCAGCGTAGATACATTGTACAGCAAGGCTTATTTGCGCCATCTTTTCCATGCGCAAGAGCTACT
>VOFH01002635.1_pt1 | contig 27781 bp, 38 predicted proteins | sample 5384091 | NCBI WGS metagenome assembly VOFH01 (sample SAMN12384727, study PRJNA508395) | human gut metagenome | isolation source: healthy gut G | host: Homo sapiens
CACAACAGGTAATTGGCTGCGGTGGGTAACGGACCCATGCAGGAGACCCTGTGGCACTCAAAATAAAAAAGAGCCGTTTTCATGTACGTTTCGGACGTTGGTCAAAGGATCTGATGCATCAGATCACTTGGCACATGGAAAGAGGCTCTTTTTTTATGGGTGTTATTAAAATTATCCGTCGGAGAGAACTCTGTCAGAGCATTCGTTTTTAAGAGTGTTTCAAGCATCTCATCGACAGAATTGAAGGATGGATATTGTCCAGGATGCTTACGCATTTCGTCTACTTCTTTCATAGCAGCTATTGTTTCATCATTGGGTAGGTTATTTACTTCAGGTAGTCTATCTGTATTCATCATACGTCCTCCATTTTGAATCATAGAGATATATTCATTGCGACAGATGATTATTCTGTCTCTGTTAATATGCCAAAAGCGAGTAATTGGACAACTCTTGGCTTCAATTTAACATGGATTCTATAAGAATTCAACCGATACAGCGATGTTGGTACACCTATTATTTGTAACGACAGTGTTTGGAAACTGGGCTATTTTAGATATTTAATTATATGATAATTTGGTTGTATAATAAATAATGTTAAGACATTTGTATGGCAGACATTACTATCTATTGATGTGCTGTATGGAAAGGTAGGTGAATTACTTGGTTACCAATTTATATGATAATCCACGAAAGCTGTATAAATATTTTCCTATATCAAAGGAATATGCTATTAAAGTAGTTGATAATGGGAAGTATGTTGGATTAATGTTTGCACCTAATCTTTCACGGGAGGATGCAAGTAGTGTAGGATAAAGTAATAGATAAATGGAGAGCAATAGCATTAGATGGATATATATTTTATACGTCCCCGCAGTTTTTTTCAATGATCCATTTGATACTTTGTTACCAAAAGCACCTGAAATTGTGCCTCCACTTGAAGAGAGAAAATATATCATTGACGTGCTAAGGAGAGCGGTCACAATAAAGAAGGATGAGGTAGATCGATTGCTTTATTCAGATGATTTTGATAGAGCATTGAGGATTGTATTAGACAGTAGACACTATGATAGAAGTATAAGTGAAGAAATATTTAAGGCTTATAAGATGGACAGAATACCCTATAAGGAAGAAGTAGCAATAACTTGCTTTTCAGAAGTTAATAATGAACAGCTAATGTGGGCGCATTATGCAGGTAGTTATTCTGGATTTTGTATTGAATATGATTTTAGTAAATCATGTGATAGTGCTTTTTACGAGGCACAGCAAAGTTGAATATACAAACGAAAAGCCATGTAAAGATCAATTTGATGATATGGGTGAATATGAATCAAAAGTAATGTTAACAAAATCGGAATGCTGGTCGTATGAGAAGGAATGGCGATCAAGAAAAATTGCAGAATATGGATTATGGAAATCAAAAATTTATCCTATAATAGATGCTCATAGTTGCATTACTGCTATTTATTTGGGATGTAATATGCCCGATGAGTATCAAAAAGTAATAATTGATCACTACAGAAATACAGAAGTGAAAGTATTCCAAATGAAATTATGTGATGATAAATTTGATATGTATTTTGAGCAGTGTTAATGGACTTTAGGTTCATGTTGTATAGCAAAAAGTTGGTAAGACTATTAGGATAATTTTTTAATGCCTGTAAGAAAACACATATCCTATGCGTATATATAATTATAGAATACGTAAAGGAGTGATGATATTATGACATATCAGAAAATTACGATCCCCCTGGATCATGGCAACCGCAACATGAAAACTGTTGAAGAAGTATTTACTTCCGGTCTTGCGGAGAGCGACTTAAAACCGGTGCTCGGAGAGTACCTGCAGTACAATGGGAAATTCTATTCCCTTACCGGAGAGCGTATCCCTATATGAGGGACAAGAGCCTGGATGACAGATTTTTATTCTTCCCCTGTTTGGCATAAGAACTGGAGAGGCGCACACAGCCCCAGAAGGATATCATTTATCAGGTAGAACTTCCGGTAGGACTGCCTCCGAAACATTATGGCGCTCTTTATGAGAAGTTTGGACATCAGTGGATTCACCTTAGATTATCTGCTGCTTCGGGAGGGCAGACCGGATCTGTCAGTGTGCGATTCCCTGGAAAAAGGTGTCATTACGCTATATAACCGGATTATCTCCCGTGTCAGCTCCGATTTCGATATGCTCCTAGAAGATACGGACATTGATACGATTATTCTTGGCAAAAACAGTGATTACAGCGACAGTGTAATCAGACTGGTAAAGCAGATGACAAAGCAGTATGTCGATGATTTCCTGGGGGCACTCCGGGAGAGAGGAATCGACTTGAAAACCGGATGCATTGTGTTTATCAGCGGTGGAGCAAAATTACTCAGGGAATACTTAGAAAACACGGACAAGATCGGAAACATTCAAGATTGTGTACACGAGCTTTGATATAAGGCTCCAATCAGCATTGCAGTTAATGCCCTGTGATTACCATCTCGTTCTACAAAATATTCATCAGAATCCGTATAATAATTAACATCGACGGGATCAATCTAAATAGCAAAAGATTTTCTCGTGGAATCCAAAGAACCGTATCGGGACAGTTCTCCAAAATATCGTTTAAATTTATCGCTATGACGTTTTGAGTCAGGTACAAAGTATACATTATCAAAAACACTTTGACCAGGAGTAGAACGAGTGGTACCTATTATTTTATCAGTTGGGATGCATGTAAAAGTGGTTTGGCGGTCAGGTAAAGGAGTATAGAGATCATTTGGGTATGCAGGACGTAATACTTTACTTTTTGCCAATGCAATGTCATTTGCATTCATACCAATTTGAGATAGTACGTCTTCAAGATTATCTGATACATGAATAGAGACCTCTGTTGAATAATGTAGTATCATTGTAACCTCCTTTGCTTTAGGTGAACTATACAGATAGAAATAGTGAGTTTCTCAAACATAGTACTTCGTCGGATGTAATATTTGTATAAATAATAAAAATCATTGTGGTGTTGTGTTGTTTAGAAACCAGTCAGGTGTATTAGTATTTCCCAAATTTTGATAATAAGCTTGTGGCGATGCACCAGTATATTTTTTGAATACACGGCTGAAGTAAAGCGGATCATCAAAACCTACCAAACGCGAAATATTGGTAATGGTCATGGAATTAGACAAAAGAAAATCTTTGGCTTTCTCAATGCGCTGGTAATTTAGATAATGCATGGGGGACATCCCCATACGATCCTTAAACATATGTGAAAAACTACTTTGACTTAGTTTGCAGTAATCAGCCATGGAAGCCACAGACCATTTGTTTGCATATTTAGAGTTTAATTCAAGGAGTAGCCTGTCAAAGGAAAAATCATTATCCAAAGGTCTGGAGATACTATAAAAGGAACGATGAATAAAGCATAGGAGAATATAAAAATTATGCAATACAATGTCTTCATAAGATATTTTTTTTAGTTGTAGTTCGGTGATAATATCCTGAAAGAGTAATTTCAAATATAGCCTTTCACCAATATAACAATTCTTTATATCGTATTGTTTTAATATATTTTCACATTCATTACCAGTAAAATGTATCCAGTAGATCTCAGGTTTTTCCTTTGCATAATAGGAATAATACTGAGGTATGCCTGGACGATATAAAACAATATTTCCTGCCGATAAGGTAATCCATTCATTATTCAAATAAAATGCCCACTTCCGCGGTGAATGTATATTATTTGGTAATCCAGTCTGCCATTTTTACGATTGCAGAAGTAATCCTGTGTCTGAAAGACCTGCTTCCCACAACAATTCACTATCAGAGGAACATCTTGATCGTAATAACCTGTAATTTTTCTTTCTTCTCTTAAATGACCGCTAATATTTATCATATGACTACATCAACTCCATCCTTTATAAACAACGTAATCATAACATACAAATGCAGAAAAATCCATATTAAAAGCATTTATGTTAATAGTATGTAAATAAATATATGCTAATATATCTATATAAAACAGCGCAAATCCAGAAAAGGAGAGTGACCTTTTGAAAAAACAGATAATTCTATTAATGACAGATACCACAAGAAAAGACATGGTGGGATGTTATGGTAATAAAAAATGTTTACGCCAAATTTAGATGCACTGGCGCAAGAGGGAATTCGGTATGAGAATGCATACACTTGTCAACCGGTTTGTGGTCCGGCAAGAAGTGCAATTTTTACAGGCACGTTTCCTCATTCAAATGGAATGGTAACGAACGGAGTTCCATTGGGGGCAAATGTAAAGACTATTGGACAAAGACTGACGGACAATGGTATTAAATGTGGATATATAGGAAAATGGCATTTGGATGGTGGGGATTATTTTGGATTAGGTTGTTGTCCCGAAGGCTGGGATGCAGATTACTGGTATGATATGAAATGCTATCTGAATGAGCTGAGTGAAAATGAACGTATGTTCGAGGCAACCAAATGAGTCATTTCAACCGGATTTTTCAGAAGAATTTACATATGCTCATAGATGTTCGGATCGCGCAATCAGATTTTTGGATCAATACAAAGAAGAAGATTTTTTCCTTACGGTATCATATGACGAACCTCATGGACCGTCGTTATGTCCTGCACCTTATAATACCATGTACAGAGGTTTTAAATTTGAGCCTTCTGCTAAATTTACAGATGACTTGAAAAATAAACCTTTAATGCAACAACTGTGGGCCGGGGATAAGCTGACAGCAGATGAAAAACAGATCAACCAAAGTTCCGAAGGATTAGCATTATTCCTGGGATGTAACAGCTTTGTTGATTATGAAATGGGAAGAGTTCTGGATGTGATTAAAGAAAAGATGCCCAATGCTATGGTTATCTATACCTCTGATCATGGAGACATGTTGGGGGCACATAGGCTGTTTTCTAAAAACGCAGCTATCTATGATGAGGTGACTAATATTCCGCTGATCATTAAAGGTGGTGAAAAGGGAAAAGTAATTACAACACCGGCATCTCATATTGATATTACTCCGTCAGTGATGGACTATTTTGGATTACGTATTCCGAAGTTACTGGAAGGAAAGAGCATGCTTCCACAGATATACGATACGACAATTAAGATAAACAGTGAAGTTTATACAGAGTTTACCAGATATGAGATAGATCATGATGGATTTGGTGGGGTTCAAATTATGAGAGGTGTCATTTCGGAGAACTATAAATTAGCAATTAATCTGCTTGACAAAGATGAGTTTTACGACTTAAAAAGGATCCAGATGAAATCGTAAATGAAATAGATAATCCGGAATACTTGGAGATAATTCGGGAATATCATAGAAAACTTGTCACCCATATGAATGCAACTCGAGATCTTTATCGTGGTTATCAATGGTCTCTTAGACCCTGGAATAAAAAAATTTTACTCCAAGTTGGGATAACGAAGGGTTTACAAGACAACGAGAAAATGAGGAATATGAGCCTCGTCAGTTGGACTACGATACAGGGTTACCTATAAAAGAAGCTGTCAGAAGCAAGTATCTATATGAAATGGGGGAGAACTATGACAAAGACAAAATATGCAGTCGATGCAGCAACAAGAAGAATTCGATTTAAAAGAAAATTAAAGTTAAATCTATGGTGTTGGATGTTTATGTCGCTGGCAGTTGGATTTTATATCTTATTCCAAGGGTATCCGATTATATGCAGTATTCAGTATTCGCTGTTGGACTGGTCGGGAATGACATCTAATGCAACGTTTATCGGCTTACAGAACTATAAAGAGCTGATGCATGATGAATTGTTTTGGAATGCTTTTATAAATAGTTTTAAGTACATGGTAATGATAGTTCCGTTAGAACTTGCGGTGTCTTTGTTCCTTGCATATCTGCTAAATGATGAAAAAATGAAAGGACGTGGATTATACCGTACAATGTATTTTGTTCCTGTAGTTACGACTGCTTCTGTAGTGGGAATTATCATGATATTCATTTTGGGAGTTCAGGGACCGGTCAATCATCTTTTGGTCACACTACATATTCTGAAAAACCCGATTAATTTTCTGGGAAACGCAAAGTATGCGCTGCCTACATTGGTAATCATTTCGCTTTGGAAGGATTGCGGAACATATATGATTTACTGGCTGGCAGGACTGCAGGGAGTTTCGAAAGATGTATATGAAGCGGCAACCATTGATGGTGCAAACAGAAGACAAACTTTCTTCCATATTGTGTTGCCTCTGATTGCACCCACTGGAGGAATTATTGCAATATTATGTGCCATAAATTCTTTGAAGGTATTTGATATTGTGAAAACAATGACGGAAGGTGGCCCTTATTATGCAACAGATGTAATCGCAACGTATGTATATAGAACCGCATTTTCAAGTGAGATTGGAATGCCAAGACTTGGCTATGCGAGTGCAGCAGCTCTGTTCTTTGGAGGCGCCGTTATAATAATAGGAATACTTCTGAATGCAATGAAAGACCGTCTACAGAAGAATGTACAATAGGGGGTGGAACAGATGAGCAAAGAAAAAAAAGATTCATATCGTTAAATCTGTGATTAAACATGGTTTGCTGCTTTGCGTTGGATTTTTCTGGATATATCCTTTTTATGGATGATTTCCGCCTCGTTTAAGGGCCAGAATGAGTTCTTCCAAAACCGTATGGGATTGATTCCGGTACAGCCGACAATCGACAATTTTATTCGTATCTGGCAGAAAGCGGATTTTGGCACTTATTTTATCAATACAATTATTGTAACAGCATTTTCGGTTATCATTGTGCTGATTATGACGATGATGGCGGGATATGCTATGGGACGTTATAAATTTCTTGGCAGAAACCTATGCATGGCAGTTTTCTTGGCCAGTATTGCTATTCCGCTGGTGAGTACAATTATACCGACCTATGAAGTAGTCAAAGGAATGAATCTGGTAGGTACCAAGCTTGGATTGATCTTATCACAGGCAGGAGGAGCGCATGTTATCTTTTTGCTTCTGTTTACCAGCTTCTTTCAATCTGTACCAAATGAGTTGGAAGAGGCATCTAAGATAGATGGATGCAATTATTTTCAGACATTTTTCTATATTATGATGAAGCTGTGTAAGCCTGTCGCAACGACAGTAGTCATTATGGAAACCATTTGGGCTTGGAATGCATTCATGCTTCCTTTGGTATTAACTTTGAATAATCCGTCATCTAGGACACTTGCGGTTGGGTTATATGCATTCAAAGGGAAAATACTGTTGATTGGACAGGCATTGCTGCCGGAGGTTCTATAGCTGTAATCCCGGTTATTATATTATTTGTTTTAATGCAGAAGCATTTTGTGGAAGGAATTGCCGGAGCTGTTAAAAGTTAATTGAAAACAATAATTTATATCAAAGAGAGGAGAAAAAGAAATGAAATTAAAACGACTTGGTACACTGTTATTGACTGCTATAATTGCAGCAACAACCCTGGCAGGATGTGGTGCAATGCCCTCAACAGGTAATGGAAATGAAACAGGCGAAAATGCAAGTGTCATAGCAGCAACAGAAGAGGACACCGATGGACAAATAACACTTCGGGTTGTTGACTGGAGCGACGGATCTGCTACGCAAAGAGAGGAGTTTCATAAGAAGTTCGAAGAAGCACACCCTGATATTAAAATTGAATATACTATGCTTACAGTAGATCAATTCAAAAATACTATTGTTACTATGATTAAATCTGGTGAGGGACCTGATTTGTTTCCGATTCGGTGGGACTTACTTTAAATACAGCGGTAGAAGAAGGGTGGTTCCAGCCGATTAACGATTATGTAACCGATGAATTCCGAAATAAGTTTGATCCGGATGCCTTTGCAGAGGGAGTTACTGATATTGGGGATGACTGGTATACAGTTACAGAGCAGATGCCAATCATTCAGTGTTTATTCTTCTATAATAAGGATATTTTGAACCAGGCAGGTGTTACGGAGGTTCCCACAACATATTCAGAGTTTAGAGAAGCCTGTAAAAAAAGTTACAGAGATGGGGGAATGGCAATGTTTATGGTCTGATTGATGGCGGAAAACAGATGAACCGTATGGACGTTATGGCAAGATCCCTGGCTGCAGCAGCTGGTGGTAAGGTAGCTGCAACGCAGAAAGTGCTGACGGATAATGGAGTGGCGCCTTACGACAGCAAGGAAATGAATGATGCGCTTGGATTTATTAAAGGTCTGGTAGATGATGGAAGTATTCATCCGGATACTATCAATATAAGTGCTCCGGAGGCAAGAGAATTATTTGCACAGGGACAGGCGGCATTCCTCTGCCAGGGAATGTGGTGTGTATCCCAGTGGGATGCAAATTATCCGGATTTGAATTATGGAGTTATGGCAGTTCCTGTTCCTGACGGAGTAACAAACACTTATGTTCAGGCGGGTGAATTATCTCCGTGGATGGGTATCTATAAGCAGTCCAAACATCCCAAGGAAGCAGCTGAATATTTAATGGCACTGTATGATGAACAATATGGATATCAGCAGAGCAATGTGGAAAGTGGAAGTTTTGTGTCTTGTATTCCGGAAATCAATGAAAAATACATGACCAATGAGCATATGAAGCAATACTACACAATTGCAGAGGAAACATCCAGAGTAGTTCCTACTTTAGTAAAGAGAGATGAGAAAGCAAATGATTTTTTATGCAGAAGTAAAGGATGTACAGCCTAGCTTAGGAGCAATTGTGCAGGGCATTATTTCCCAGAGTATTACTGATTATGACAGTGCATTAAAGACACTGGCAAATGATACAACTACAGAGTGGAAGCGTGCTTCGGAGGCAGTTGGAATGGATTATAGCTCATTGGAATTTCCTAACTGGGATGCGACGAAAGACTACACGGATGCGGATTACGAGACATTGAAGTAAGTGCATAAATTAAGAGAGTACAGAAAATGATGCGATGACTTAGTTATAAAGGAAATCGCATCGTTTTCTGCATATAGGTAATGTAGTATTTTAAAATATATTGAGAGACTAGTCATGAAAGAACAAAACAAGAAAAAAATACTATTGAGACTGTTTCTATCGACGCTATATTTAAGTGCGTTCACCTTTGGTGGAGGCTATGTTATTGTAACCTTGATGAAGAAAAAGTTTGTGGATGAATGTCACTGGATAGAAGAAAACGAAATGCTTGATCTGGTGGCAATTGCACAATCCTCTCCGGGAGCGATTGCAGTAAATGGAGCCATTGTTGTAGGGTATAAGCTGTCAGGCATTCTGGGAGCGTTGGTAGCAATCCTTGGGACGGTACTGCCTCCGTTTGTGATTTTATCAGTAATATCTGTATTTTATAAAGCCTTTAGAAATAACTGGTTAATCAGTCAGCTTCTGGAAGGCATGCAGGCTGGGGTCGGAGCGGTAATTGCATCCGTCACGTTGGATATGGGGATTCCAATCGTGAAAGAGAAGGAAGCTGTGTCGCTGATTATAATGGTAGGAGCGTTTGTCGCAGCCTGCCTGTTTGGTATAAATGTTGTGTATATCGTAATCGTATGCGGAATAATTGGCATAATCCGTACACTCCTGTTAAATAGGAGGAAGATGAAATGATATATTTACAGTTATTCTGGAGCTTTTTACAGATAGGGTTGTTCAGCTTTGGTGGAGGATATGCAGCAATGCCTTTGATACAGGGGCAGGTTGTAACCAGCCATGGATGGCTTACAATGTCGGAATTTACAGATCTTATAACGATATCTCAGATGACCCCGGGACCGATTGCTGTTAATTCGGCTACTTTTGTAGGACTTAAAATAGCAGGAATACCCGGAGCAGTAGTAGCAACGGTAGGATGTATCTTACCATCCTGCATTATTGTAACGATTCTTGCAAAATTATATCTGCGATATCGGAGCATGGATATGCTTCAAGGTGTATTACATTCGCTTCGACCAGCGGTGGTGGCAATGATCGCTTCGGCCGGAGTCCAGATTCTTATAACAGCCTTTTGGGGAAATGGAATAGAAATATCCCTATTTGGAACAAAATGGATCATGATTCTGATATTCGCAATATGTATATTGCTGCTGCGTAGTACTAAGCTGAACCCCATTTGGGTAATGGTATTGGCAGGAGTGATGAAGTTAGCTATGTCAGTATTAATATAGGAAAGCAGACAGGAGAAATATATGCCACCGATTAGTGTACTTATAAAACCATCATCAGGATTATGCAATATGAAGTGTGATTACTGTTTCTACTGCGATGAAACAAAAAGAGAGCACGGGAATCCTATGGATTTATGACAGAGCAGACACTCAAAAATCATTTTCTTGTAGGACTCTCTGTAGACGGCACAAAAGAGATTCATGATTGTTATCGACATACCAAAGATGGAGCATCAGCATTTGACCGAATCAGATCTGTAGCAAAGATTATGGATCAGTGTGGCGTAGATTATAATATTCTCACGGTGGTAACAAACTATCATATCCAGGTATATGAGTAAGGGAAAAAGCAATATATAAAAGCGAGTGGATTGTGCTTGCATAAAAATGCCATTTGGGGTGAGCGAGCACTAGAATTGGAAAGATTTTGGGAATGATTAATTTATTATATTAGGAAGAGGTATAAATGATGAAGGCAGATATCAGATGGCTGGATAATCCTGAGATTTTTAGAGTCAACAGAGAGGATGCACATAGTGACCATGCTTATTATGCAAGCTATAATGATATGGAGAAGAAATCAGACCGATGGGTGATGCTGCTGGATGGCTTATGGAAGTTTAGATACAGTAAGAATGCAGCATCGAGACCAGCTGATTTCTACAAAGAAGGATACGATGATTCGAACTTTGATATGATCAGAGTGCCGGGACATATAGAATTGCAAGGCTATGATAAAATACAATATATTAATACCATGTATCCATGGGAAGGACATGAGTATCGCAGACCTGCATATAGCATTGAAAATGCTGGAATGGTGCTGGAATGTTCAGCGAAGCTTCGTATAATCCGGTAGGATCATATGTCTGCACATTTGATCTGCCTGAGACTTTTCAGGGAAATAGGGTTTACGTCTGCTTCGAAGGAGTAGAACAGGCAATGTATATCTGGCTGAATGGTGAGTTTATAGGATATGCAGAAGATAGCTTTACACCATCGGAATTTGATCTTACTCCATATATTAGGACAGAGGGAAATAAACTTTGCGTTGAGGTTCATAAAAGGAGTACAGCTGCATTTTTGGAAGATCAGGATTTCTTTCGCTTTTTTCGGTATATTTAGAAGTGTTAAACTTAAGGCAAAGCCTTGTGTACATGTTGAAGACATTTTTATTCGCCCAATATTGTGGAACTCAAACATACAGGGAAATTTGGAAGTTAATGCAAAATTGTCCATGGTCTACGCAAAAGACATCAGGGTAACGGCGGTACTGAGAGATAAAGGAAAAATCTGCTGGAGCCAGGACATGAAAATGCAATACAGCGACAAGGGAACTTCGAACATTCTTCAGGTAACTGGTGCTCTTAAAGATACGTTACCCATATCCATTACTCCGTGGGATCATCACAAGCCATATCTTTATGATTTCTGCTTGGAGGTAAGAGATCAGGATAATTGTCTGATAGAAATTGTACCTTATGCAATTGGCTTTAGAAGACTTGAAATTATAGATAAAGTTATTTATTTAAATGGAAAGAGGCTGATTCTGACAGGTATTAATCGACATGAATGGGAACCGCATAAAGGAAGATGCATTACAGAAAAAGAAATGCGAATTGACTTGATGCTTTTCCAGCAGAATCATATTAATGCAGTCAGGACATGTCATTATCCAAATCAGATTCCATGGTATTATATGTGTGATGAAGCAGGAATATATATGATGGCCGAAACCAATTTGGAAAGCCATGGATCATGGCAAAAAATGGGTGCGATAGAGCCGTCATATAACGTCCCCGGATCAATACCTCAATGGAAAGAAGCAGTGATTGATCGTGCCCAATCGAATTATGAAACTTTTAAGAACCATACTTCCATATTGTTCTGGTCGTTGGGAAATGAGTCATATGCCGGAGATGATATTGAAGCAATGAATCAATATTTTATGGATCAAAATGACGGAAGACTAATACACTATGAAGGAGTATCTGTTAACAGAAGCTACGAGGATAAAATATCTCAAGTGGAAAGCAGAATGTATGCTACTCGGATGAAGTCAGACAGTATCTTGATCAGAATGCAAAAAGCCATATGTATTATGTGAATATATGCACTGTATGGGAAATTCTCTTGTTGGAATGGATTCTTACATGAACCTCCTGGACAAATATCCAATGTTTCAGGGAGGGTTTATATGGGATTATATTGATCAGGCGATTTATGTCAAGGATGAAGTGACTGGAGAACAGGTTCTTCGTTATGGTGGAGATTTCGATGACAGACCGTCCGATTATGAATTTTCCGGAAATGGAATTGTGTTCGCAGACCGAACAGAAAAGCCGGCGACTCAGGAGGTAAAATGCTATTATGCAAAAATATGAATAAAAAATGTTGAAAATTGTATACGGTGATTGTACTCTGGGAGTATCGGGAGATAACTTTTCTTATATTTTTTCTTATGTGGCTGGAGGAATGGAGTCACTCGTAAAAGACGGAATAGAGTGGTTGTTTAGATGTCCTAAACCAGCCTTTTGGAGAGCGCTTACCGATAATGATCGGGGCTGTGGATTCCAAGTGCAGAGTGGAGCGTGGATGTCCGCTGATATGTTTATACATTGTGTGAAGAAACAAGTGATAGTTGATGACAAAGATATCGGATTACCATGTGCACCTTATAATAATGCATTTTCAGCCAATGAATATGCTGATCATGTAAAAATAATCTTTACCTATGAAACTATTACAATTCCCAAAACATTGGTGGAAGTATCCTATCAGATTAACAGTAATGGAGAAATTCTTGTGGAAAACCTCTTCCATGGAAGACCGGAACTTCCAGAGCTTCCGGTTTTGGACTACGTATACTTATGCCGACGCTTGCAAAGGAATATAGGTATGAAGGGGGTTGTCGGGAGAAACCTACCGGACAGAAAGAAGGGAGCCCATAGAGGTGTTTTCATTGAAAAACCGATTATGACACCATATTTGGTTCCGCAGGAATGTGGAATGCATATGGATACAGAATGGGTTGAAATATATCGAGATACTATACAGGATAATAGTATGCCGTCACCTGGTAAACATATGCTGAAAATATGTAAGAGTGGAGAAAATTTTCATTTTTCATGTCTTCCATATACGGCATATGAAATCGAAAATGCAACTCATCAGGAAGAGCTTCCGCCAGCAAGGAGAACTGTACTGTGTATTTATGGAGCGACAAGAGGCGTTGGAGGAATTAATAGTTGGGGAGCCGATGTAGAACCATCGTATCATGTAAGTGCAAAAGAAGACATCCGATATTCATTTATAATTAGTTGACAAAATAAGAAAGGAGAAATTGTATGGGAGCAAAAAATTAAACTATTCTGTTTGTATTGATGCAGTATTTCGGGAGAGTAAATTATCATTCGTAGAGGCAATGAGTGTAATTCACAGACTTGGATATAAAGCTTATGAATTTTGGTCATGGAAGGATAAAGATATTAAACGTATAAAAGAGGTTCAGAAAGGAAACAGGACTAAAGACAGCAGCTTTCTGTACGGAGTTTATTAATCCTGGAGATCCTGAAAAACAGCAGGAATTCCTTGAAGGTTTAAAAAGGAGTATGGAAACGGCTCATGTACTTGACTGTGGAAGATTGATCGTACAGGCTGGATGGGAATATGAAACAGCTGCAAAAGGCATAACGAGAGATCAACATAGATGCACTTTCATTGATACTATGCAAAAAGCAGGGGACCTTGCGGCTGAGCAAAAAATAGAGCTTGTAATAGAGCCTTTAAATTTACTGGTAGATCATCCGGGATATCATTTGTCTACTTCGAGAGAAGCTTTTGACATATTAGAGAAAATAGATTCGGATAATGTGAAGATATTATTTGATATCTATCATCAACAAATCACAGAAGGAAATTTGTATTCTAATATATTTGACCATTTGAACCAAATAGGACATTTTCATGCAGCGGCTGTGCCTGGTCGAGGTCCTATTACCGGCGGAGAAATCAATTATACATACTTGCTTCAGGAACTTGCTGATAATGGATACGATGGATATGTTGGATTGGAATACATGACTGCCTTTTCGGCGGAAGAATCTTGAAAAAAGTTATGGAAAATATATTGGTATAAGTGTTAAAAGAGCCCACATTAACTTGTGGGCTCTTGATTTCCATTGTATTTTTACGGTATTCAGACGGAGAATAATGCGTTATTTTGTTAAAAACGCGATTAAAGTTAGAAATACTTTGAAATCCGGATTGATAAGCTATTTCCGTAATTGGCAGGGCTTCCTCACATAACAGTCGGGTAGCTCGCTGAATACGTTCGTTCGATAGATAATCATTAAATGTCATATGTGTATATTCTTTAAATAACCGTGAAAAATAAAAATGACTAAATCCAAAAATATCGGATATATCCTTTTGAGACAGATCTTTTTCACAGTTTTGAGAAATATAAGTGCATGCATTTTGTATTTTAATATAATTTTGGCTACTGCAATTGGAGGTAATCTGACTTGTATTTATATTATTATAAATATATTTACCTAAAGCCATCAGCATTGAATAAATCTGTATAGTACAAGCTGTTTCGGTAAAAGGGTCATGTGATTTAAAAATATGATAGGCTTCTTTCATGTGATAGGTTAATATTTCGTTTAATTCTGTCATATCCTCGCGGCCTATTTTGTGATAGGTTTTAAAATGCCTATAGTTAATCATTAGGTCATGACAGTTATAAATAAAGTTATCACCAAATTGAAGCAAGAGAGAACTATTTGAAGTTACAGATATATTGCTGTGCATTTCCGGCCAGATTAAGAGGAGATCCCCGGTGTCAAGGTGGTATTGCTCGTTTCCGACAGAGTAACTGCCATTATTATCAGTTGCGATAATAAACTCCGCAAATTCGTGCCAATGTTCAGGAAATGATCTTGGCGCACCCATGTAGGAAAATTTGACGTTATAATCAAGATCTGTAATTATGTTTTCCATTTTTTCAGAAGATTGCATACAAAGCCTCCTTTTGCTTATTCAATAGCAATTTATAAGCAATTACAATAACAATAATTTAAAACAAATTATCCGTAAATTTAGGAAAAGTTATACGATATAATATACAAATATACTACTATTTTTAGGCGATGCAGTCAATATGTTTGTTAATTTTGTTACAAAATTATATTATTCAGTCAATGAGAATGAAATAAATGACAAAAAATAATAAGTACATAACAAAATATTATAAGCAAAAAATGCTAATTAGAGATAGAATACACTTACATACAAAACAAGCTTGTTAAATATGATGACGCAACTATTAATCGCTTTTTAATGAATTGAAGAGAGGGTACATTTATGGAAAAGAAAAAAGCATTAGCAGCGGTGATGGCGACAATGTTAATTGCATCTAGCCTGACTGCCTGCGGAGGCACCAAAGATACTGAAAATATGGATGCTTCTCAAACATCATCAGCTCAGACACAGGCCGTCAGCCTTGACGGAGACAAGACAACCACAGTAAAAACTGTAAAAATGGGAGATAATGATGTTGAAGTAGAAGTGACGGATATTGGGAAAACCGGTACCTTTACATTCTGGTCGGCATATACGGGTGACTCTGCTATATGGGAGCAGAAGAGAGTTGATGCATTCAACGAAGCCTATGCAGATCTTGGAATAAAGTGTGATTTACAGTTTGTACCTGATGGCGCAGGAATAAATAATGGTAAGCTCCTTAGCGCAATAGCAGGTGGAACTGCTCCTGATCTGATCGTGACAGACAATTCTATATCGTGTTATCAGTATGCGGCAGAAGGATCCTTTATGGGACTTGATGCAGTGTTAGACGAGATTGACTTGGATGTGTCTTCCTTTTTTGAAGGTTGCAAGGATGTCATGTATTATAATGACGTCTGCTATCTGATTCCTCAGGATACCAATGTTATCATGTTATATTATAATCCAGAAATTGCAAAAGAGTGCGGTTTGGATCCTGAAAATCCACCTAAGACCATTGAAGAACTGGATAGCTGGTCTGATGCGATGACAGTGAAAGCTGCTGACGGATCCTATAACAGGCTTGGAATTGTGCCGTGGCTTGATTCCGGAAATGAGGCATTTATCCTGCCGTATCTGTTTGGCGCGGATCCTTATGATAAAACAACTGGAAAAGTGGATTTAACTTCGGATAAAATGCTGAATTATATGGCTTGGATTCAGGGATATGCTAAAAAAATGATCCGGAAAAAATTAATGCCTTTACTTCTGGATTGGGACAGATGTTCTCCCCTGATCATCCGTTTATGGCATGACTATTACCGGCAACTGGTTTTCCGAGGCTTTAAAGGAGTATGCACCCGATGTGCCATACGAAGTATGTGCAGTTCCTGTCCCCGAAGGTGGACGCGCAAACAGTACAACGTTTGGAACCAATGTCTTTGCGATTCCTGCAGGAACAGACCCTGATAAAGCACAGTTAGCTGCACTGTTTATTAAATTTGCTGAACAGGGAAGTATCAATGAAGATAATTTCTCTGTGTGGAGATCCATTCCGGTTATCGATGCGGCATTTGATGATGTCAGCTTGACAAAAAATGGTGATGAAATGTATGCACTAGAACGTAAAATTGCAAACTCTCCTGAAAATGGAATTCCGGCACTTTGTTCTGTATCTGCAGAACTGTCGAATCAGTTTATTGCACTGAGACAGAACATGATATATAATCCGGATGCTGATGCAAAGGCTGCTTTACAGACTCTTCAGGATCAAATGCAGGCAACAATGGATGCGAAGTAGTAACAAGTGATTTCAGGCAGGATAAGGTATTGCTTTATCCTGTCTGAATAAGAGGAAACAATATGAAGAAAAATATGCGTCTTTACAAAATGGGAGTCTTCTTCCGAAAATTTATATTATATTTCATCCTTTTGTTCTTCGCACTGCTTTGGCTTATTCCTTTTTTCTTCCTTGTAATGGGATCGTTTAAAAGCACCAGCGAACTTTTTCAGGTACCGTTCAGATGGCTGCCAAAGCACTTTGACTTTGATAACTACATAAATATGTTTCAGCAGATTCCTTTTTACGGTATTTAAAAAACACATTAATAATTGTCTTTTTCAGTGTAGTAGGAGCTTTGATTTCTAATTCTTTGATAGCATATGGATTTTCAAGATTACGCTGGCCCGGAAGAGATAAAGTGTTTATGATTGTACTTGCCACAATGATTCTTCCGTATCAGGTAACAATGATCCCTTTGTATTTAATGTTCACCAAAATGCATTGGGTAGGAACATTCCTTCCGCTGATTGTTCCGCAATTTTTTGGAAATGCATTTTATATATTTTTATTACGGCAATTCCTTACGGGAGTACCAAAAAGAAATTACAGAGTCTTCGCGTATTGATGGAGCAAATGAATTTGAAATTTTCTTAAAAGTAATTATGCCAATCTCAAAACCTGCATTAGCATCTGTAGCAATTATGGCATTTATCAGAGCGTGGAATGATTTCCTTGGACCGTTAGTATTCTTGGGAAGTGATAGATTGTATACCTTATCACTTGCGGCATCGATGCTAAAGTCTAATTATGATCCCAACTGGGATTTACTGTTACCGTTAGGGGTTGTGATGGTACTTCCGGTCTTGCTTCTGTTTTTTGTACTTCAGAAGTATTTTATCCAGGGTATAACCATGAGCGGAATCAAAGGATAGGAGGCCGTTATGAAGAAAACAGTCAAAACGGAATTTAGCGAATATAAAAACTCGAGAATGAGAATGGCTGAAGCAAAAAATGGTATTTTGTTTGTGCTTCCCTGGATTATAGGATTTTTAGGATTCACTCTGTACCCGATATTAAGCTCTTTATATTACTCTTTTTTGTGACTATAGCGTTATTAAAGAGCCGGTATTTACGGGAGTAAAAAACTATGTCACCCTTTTTCATGACCAGACGTTTATTAAAGCATGTAAGAATACAGCGTACATGATGTTAATCGGGGTGCCGGTGACCACTTTTTTTGCTGTTGCAGTATCTGTAATTCTTAATAGCAAAAAATTAAGACATACTGGCTGGATGAGAGTTGTGTTCTTTATTCCAACGCTTGTACCTACCGTAGTGGCTTGTCTGCTTTGGATTTGGGTTATGCAGCCAGAAACTGGAGTTGTCAATACGCTATTAGGATATATCGGTATTAAAGGTCCCGGTTGGCTTGCAAGTCCTACATGGGCAAAGCCTGCATTTATCATGATGATGATATGGACCTGTGGAAATGCTATCATAATTTTATGAAACATTGTATGAAGCGGCTGAAATCGATGGGGCAAGTTTTTTAGGGAGACTATTTCCATTACGCTACCCTTGCTGAAGCCTACCATTTTATATAACATGGTTACTCTAGTGATTGGCGTCTTTCAGTGGTTTGCAGAGCCATACATTATGACACAAGGCGGACCCGATAATGCAACAATGTTTTATTCGCTTTATCTGTATCTGAATGCATTCACCTATTTTAAAATGGGATATGCGTCTGCACAGGCATGGATTATGCTGGTTGTAGCATTTGCGATTATTCTTATATTGTTTAAGTTCTTAAAATTTGGAGAGTCAAATAATTCATAAATCAGACTGTGAAAGGTGAGTTGGGAGACATATGAAGATTGGTATTATGGGCTGCGGAGTGATCAGTAAACAGTATATTCAGGACATTCAGAGATTATACCGGGAACTGGAAATCTGTATGGTTGCGGATGTTCACTCAGATGTAGCAGAAAGGAGTGCCCAACAGTATAATATTCTACGGTGGGGAACTCCGGATGAATTGTTGAACGATACAGAGACGGAGCTTATTATAAATCTGACACCGCCCAAGATGCATACAGAAATAAATCGTAAAATACTGTTGGCAGGTAAACATGTATATTGTGAGAAACCGTTTGCTTTGACATTGGAAGAAGCACGGGAAATACAAGAACTGGCAAGAAAAAAGGTTTGGCAGTGGGATGCGCACCGGATACCTTTTTGGGTAGTTCACTCAGTACTTGCAAGAAATTAATCAATGATGGGTGGATTGGAAAACCCTTATATGTAAATGCCAATATGATGAGTGCAGGAGTGGAAACATGGCATCCAAGACCTGAAGCATTTTATGAAGAAGGTGGAGGACCCTTATATGATATGGCACCATACTATTTATCTGCGTTAGTAAAACTTTTTGGATCTGTCAGGAAAGTGTACGCAAATGCGAAGAAAGGATTTGCTGAAAGAACAGTGTATACCAGTGAACGGTTTGGTTGCAAAATTCCGGTAGAAACCTACTCATTTCGCAGTGATTGCTGATTTAAAAAATGGGATGCTTGCTAATATGAACTTTAGTTTTGATATTTCCAAAAGTACCATGCCGCACATGGAGATATATGGGACAGATGGAACCTTAGAAGCACCGGATCCTAATATGACCGGAGGGTCCCGAAGGTATATCGAAGGGAACAAATGCTTGCAGAATGCTTTGGCGGGCAGGATCTAAATGACGGAGGCTTCTGCACACTTCCCGAGTTATATCAGGATGTGGGCAATTTCGTACGAGGAGCAGGTGTGGTAGATCTTGTTCATAAATTAGATAATAATGAGAAAGAGGATGCACAGCTGGCAGTTCATGTTGTGGATATTATTACAAGCATTATTAAATCTGCAGAAACAGGAATACCTCAAGTGTTAGAGACGGAATATGAAGAAAGGAAATGAGTTATGAGATTGGGGATCTCCACAGCATTGAAACATACAACACCTAAAGAATGGGCAGAAAAAGATGGAACTGTTGGGATGCAAAGCTGTCGTTTTTCCTGTTGACTGTACTGCATCAGATCTATTAGTTGCAGATTACATGAATGAAGCAAAAAAACATGATCTGTTGATCGCAGAGGTGGGAATCTGGAAAAATGTCTTTGCTGTCAATCCAAAAGAAAGAGAAGAAGCTCGGGAATATGCACGAAGGCAGCTAAGGCTTGCAGATGAAATCGGTGCGGTCTGCTGTGTCAACGTTGCTGGAACCTTTGGCGGACCGATTTGGGATGGAGGATATCCTGAAAACTTTTCTACGGAAGCATGGAGTGAACTGGTCAGTTATACAAAAAACTGATTGATGAGGTACGACCTCATCGGGTCAAATATAGTATTGAACCCATGCCATGGATGTATCCAACCGGCCCGGATGAGTATTTAAGATTAGAGAAGGATATAAATAGAGAAGAATTTGGGATTCATTTTGATTTTGTCAATATGATTAATTCCCCACAGCGATATTTTCACATCAATGAATTTATGCAAGAGTGTTTTGACAAGATTGGGGATCGAATATTGAGTTGTCACCTAAAGGATATAAGACTTAAAAGAGAATTGACTTTTCAATTGGAAGAAACCAACTGTGGAAATGGCATATTGGATATTGAACAATTAATTCAACATCTTCAGAACTATAATCACGATATGCCAGTAATTATTGAACATCTAGACACAGACGAAGAGTACTTAAAAAGTCTAACCTATGTGAAGAAACGATTACAAGATGCAAATGTAGTGTTTTAGGAGGATAAAAATGAAGATTGTGATTGTCGGAGCCGGGAGAGGTCTGGGACATGTATTGGCACAAATGTTGGCGGAAAAAGGTCATACTGTTGTCGCAGGGCTTAGAAGATTGGATGACACTATCTCTGAAAGAGAGAATCTAATTTATCTGCAGATGGATGCTACAGATGAAGGACAGATAAGGGATGCAGTACAATGGACAAAGCATCATGTGGGGGAAATAGATGCGGTTGTATACGTAGCAGGTATTTTACTTCAATCTGATCGCACAGAGACTCTGCTGACAGAAAGCTTAGATGATATTCGGAAACAGATAGAAGTAAATGCGCTTGGATTGATCACGGTATTTAGAGATTTTTACCTGTTATCAAAAAGTCAGGATTGTTTATTGGAGTAACATCAGAAGGAGGCAGCTTTGCGAATGAAGGTAGCTTGTTCCCGGCATATGGGGTTTCTAAGACAACTGCCAATAAAATCATTCAGACATTGCGGGTGACAGTTGGTGAAAGCATAAATGTATATGCCGTGCACCCTGGGAGAATGAATACAGATATGGGAAGAACTACAGCACAGATAGAACCTGAAGAAGCTGCTATCGGATTTTGCAATATTCTTGAAGGAACAACGCATATAGAAAAGGATCAATGGTTTATTGATTATCGTGGTAATGCAATGCCTTTATAAATGGATGACAATATACGAGGAGGAAAGAATATGTCAATTGGAACAAAAAAAGCTTGTACACATCGCATTTGTGGTGAGGGATCTTGACAAGGTAGTAGATGCTTGGACAAAAATACTTGGTATTGAAAGACCAAGAATATGGAATATACCGGGACCTGATGTTGCTCCGGTATTAACGAATGGACATCCGGAGATTTATACAAATTGCAGAATTAGTGTAATTCAATTGGAAAATGTTACTTTGGAGCTTACTCAGCCAGGAGATGAACCCAGCCCATGGAAGACATTCTTGGAAAAGCATGGGGAGGGAATGATGCATATGGCATTCCTGACTCCGGATGAGGAAGAGGCGTTCCGCACAATCAAGGAAGCATGCGGAACAGATGGATATTATCATATAGGTTATTATCCCGATCAGAGTTATTCATTTGTTGACACTTTTGACAGCTTAAAAACAGAGCTGAATATTAAGGTGGACAGAGACAACAGTGAAGTAATGAATAAAATTCGGGCCCAAATAACAAAAAACAATTAAGGAGGATAAGCTAGAAATGGATGTTAAGAAAATTGTCAGTCAGTCTAAATTTGCAAAAGTAGGATTTGTGGTAAACGATATTGAGAAAGCAAAAAAGCAGTTTGCTTTGTTGTTTGGATGTGAAATACCCCCTACATGTGATTGCGGCACATTTGATGTGACACAGACACAGATTTATGGGAAACCGGCACCGGATGCGGCATGCGTCATGGCATTTTTTGATATGTCCCCTGGTGTTCAGCTGGAATTGATTCAGCCCAATGAAGAACCTTCTGTATGGAGGGATTACCTTAATACCTATGGAGAAGGAATCCATCACATTGCATTCCAGGTGGATGATGCAGACGAAGTAGCTAAACGTTTGCAGGAGGAGATGGGTGCTACCTTTGAGCAGGAGGGCAATTACGGTGATGGAAGCGGAAAATATATTTATTTACTCTGCAGAAGAAACGTTAAAATGTAGATTGGAATTATTACAGAGTTTTAATAAGTAATCAATTAGTTTGTTTGTCCCTATTAATGAGTGTTTGTTAAGTATTGTTTGTATGTGAGATCTTGTGCAGTGTCATTTCTGCACAAGATTTTCTTTTTAAATGTATTTATGGAATTATGAATAAAACAGGTAGTCTCGAAAAATTCAATGTAGGTTCACTGAAATTGCGGATTTTACATATATGATGATGTATGATTATTAACAGAACATAAAAGATACATTTAAAGGAGTGAGTTTGTAAAATAAGAATTGCAAAAGTGAGAAGAGGATACCACAAATCATTGTTTTGATGATTCGATGGTATCCTCTTTGTGGATTTTAGAACTTGTTTCTTATCTTTCGGTACTCTCTCGGGGAATATCCTTTCAGCTTGTGAGAAAAGCCGGCTGAAATAAAGCTGATTATCATACCCGACGATTTTAGAAATTTCATTGATGGAATAGGTTGTTGTTTCAAGTAACATCTGGGCATTGTTAATTCGGATTCCCACAATAAATTGCATTGGTGTAGAACCTGTGCATTTTTTTGAAATTCCGGATAAACCAGCTGACACTCATTCCTCGTGAGGCTGCGTAATCCTCTATGTTGATGCTCTGATTATAATTTTCGCTGAAATAGGTCACTGCAGTGTTCATTTCCTGATCCAGGTATTCGCTTTTCAGAATATGTTCCCGTGTCAGTTCTCGGTGGAAATTGATTAGCAGATGACGAAGCAGAAGAACAAGCATTTCCTCATAGTCGTTTTGACAGTGTTGAAGCTCTATGATAATACTCTTGAAAATCCGTTCATATTCCATAGATGTGCCGATTTGGAAAACTCGTTCTTTATCCGGAAATCCATACTGACGTAAGATATTTTTTACATTGCTACCTGTAAAATGAATCCAGTATACTTCTGTCTTATCTTCTCCATAATATTCATATTTCTGAAGTTCCTTCGGTCTGTACAGCACAATATTACCGGCGGGAACAATCGTTTCGTTATCTACATTGTCGAAATGAAAATGCCCACAACCAGCAGTGATATAGATGATCTGATAATCCAGGCGTCCCTTTGGACGGTAGGTTGGCAATTTTGGATAGCTGGAAAGGCGATAAGTGCCACAGCTTCCTACAATCAGTGGACGACTTTTGTTTTTGAAATCCATGTGGGAGTGATTCAGATAACCAGTATTCATATACATAGAGCAGCACCTCTTTTCACGCTTTTTATTATTGTATCATTTAGTGCATATTTTATCCAATCCAATTCATAGACATATTTTGCAGAATAAGATAAGCTATATATAACATAACAAAGGAATGCAAGCATATAAGTAAAGTATTAAGGTTTATTTTAGAAAAGCAAAAAAAAAAAAGTATATGTATTGAAGGAGAGCTATTTATGATTGTACCACGTTATTATGAAAACTTAAACGTACTGCACGAAAACACAATGCCAGCCAGAGCCTATTATATTCCAGCATCCAAAAGAATGGATAATTTGGTGGAACACAGGGAAGAATCAGACCGTATGCAGTTATTAAACGGAACTTGGAAATTCCAGTATTTTACCAGCATCTATAATATTAAGGATTCTTTCTTTGAGAAGAATTATGATACAGAAAATTTTGATGAGATTCAGGTTCCAAGCGTATGGCAGATGGCAGGATATGATACACATCAGTATACAAACATCCGGTATCCGTTTCCATTTGATCCACCAAATGTGCCGCAGGATATTCCGTGTGGAGCCTATGTACATAATTTTGAGTACAGTAGAGATGAGAAAGCATCAAAAGCTTTTTTGAACTTTGAAGGAGTAGACAGTTGCTTTTATGTATGGATCAATGGTTCTTACGTAGGATACAGCCAGGTTTCCCATATGACCAGTGAGTTTGATGTTACAGATGTACTTCAGGATGGAACAAATACGGTGGCAGTTTTGGTAATGAAGTGGTGTGATGGTTCTTATCTGGAAGACCAGGACAAATTCCGTATGAGTGGTATTTTCCGGGATGTGTACATTTTAAAACGTCCGGAGCAGGCAATCAGCGATTACCATATAAAAACAAAAATTGAGGATATACTTGCAAAGGTAGAACTTGATGTGAAATTCTACTCTCCAACAAATGTAAAAATTTCGATTGAAGATAAAAATGGAGCAGTTGTAGCACTAGGAAGTATTGACGAAGAAGGAACAGCGGTGTTAGAAATCGCAAGTCCGGAACTTTGGAATACAGAAAATCCATATCTGTATAAACTGATTCTTGAAACAGAAAATGAAGTAATTGTGGATCACATTGCATTAAGAAAGATAGAGATTAAAGACCAGGTCATTTATCTAAATGGACAGAAGATTAAATTCCGTGGAGTCAATCGACATGATTCCGATCCGGTTACGGGATTTACAATCAGTCTGGAACAGATTACAACCGATCTTACGTTAATGAAGCAGCATAATTTTAATGCGATCCGTTCCAGCCACTATCCGAATGTACCATTTTTCTATGAAATGTGTGATAAGTATGGATTTATGGTGATAGATGAAGCAGATATTGAGGCTCATGGACCATTTATGCTCTACAGAAAAGAAGACACCGATTATAACCGGTTCAAGCGGTGGAATGAAAAGATTGCTGATGACCCGGTATGGGAAGAGGCAATCGTTGATCGTGTGAAACTTATGGTGGAACGTGACAAAAACCGTTTCTGTATTGTTATGTGGTCAATGGGAAATGAGAGTGCTTATGGCTGCAACTTTGAAAAAGCATTAGAATGGACAAAGAATTATGATCCAGACCGCATCACACAATATGAGAGTGCAAGATACCGTAATTATGATGAAACATATGATTACAGCAATCTGGATGTGTACAGCCGGATGTACCCGGCACTTTCCGAAATTCAGGAATATCTGGACAAGGACGGAAGCAAGCCATTCCTTCTAGTCGAGTACTGCCACAGCATGGGAAATGGACCTGGAGATTTTGAAGATTATTTCCAAATGATTCAGGACAACGATAAAATGTGTGGTGGTTTTGTTTGGGAATGGTGTGACCATGCGATTGCTCATGGTACTGCCGAGAATGGAAAGACAATCTATGCTTATGGAGGAGATCATGGAGAAGAGATCCATGACGGCAATTTCTGTATGGATGGATTGGTATATCCGGACAGAACTGTACACACAGGACTGTTGGAATACAAGAATGTATACCGCCCTGTAAGAGTTGTTTCCTATGATAAAGAAAGTGGAGAACTGGTGCTTCACAACTACATGGATTTTGATGACCTGAAAGATTATGTGAAGATCAGCTATGAACTGACACAGGATGGTCTTGTGATCAGCAAAGGCATACTTTCGGAATTTTCTGTGGCATCACACGGGGAAGGAAAAACAAACCTGAAGATCAGTGTGCCAGAGAATGGGAAATGTTATTTAAAACTTATTTACCATCTGAAAAAAGAATTGCCACTGTTGGATGAAGACCATATTCTTGGATTTGATGAAATTGCGGTAAGTAAAGAGGATACGAAATGTAAACTTGCAGAGAAATGGATGCAAAAGACAGCAGTGGACTCTGAATTACAGGTGAATGAAGATGATACACAGATTCATATCAAAGGTCGTGAATTCGCATATACAATCGACCGACGGACTGCACTTTTTACAGAGATGAAATTTGCAGGTCGGGAATATCTGAACCACCCGATGGAATTAAATATCTGGAGGGCACCAACAGATAACGATATGTATATCAAAGCTGAATGGAAAAAAGCCCACTATGACAAGGCTTATACAAGAGCTTATACGACAGAGGTTGTGCAGGGAAAACATGGTGTGAAGATTGTAAGCCATGCTTCTGTTGTGGCAGAGACAGTGCAGAAGATTCTTGATGTGACGATTACATGGAAAATAGATGCTTCAGGAAAGATTGATGCAGACATAGAAGCAACAAAAGATGGAGAATTCCCAGATCTTCCGAGATTTGGTGTGAGAATGTTCCTGGATAAAAAACTTTCAGATGCCAGATACTTTGGAATGGGACCACAGGAGAGCTATCGTGACAAACATCAGGCAGCAAGCCACGGTCTGTACCGGGCAAATGTAAGAGATTTACATGAGGATTATAGCCGTCCACAGGAAAATGGAAGCCATTATGATTGTGGATATGTAGAGCTTAACAACAGCCGATATGGAATTGTGGCATCCGCAGAAAAGGCATTTTCATTCAATGCTTCTTATTATACACAGGAAGAACTTGAGAAGAAAACACATAATTATGAATTATAGAATCCGACAGTGTGGTATCTTTGTGTTGACTACGCATTAAATGGAATGGCTCTAACAGTTGTGGCCCGGTTGTATTGGATCAGTATCGATTTAATGATGTATTATTCCGGTTCCGGTTTACTTTGGTTCCGTATGTAAAGGGATAATAAAGTTTCAGGTAACTCGTAAACAAGGAAAGAGAGTCTGATTGTAATGTAAAGTCCGGATATACAGAGCAATCAGACAAAACAGAGAAAAACAGAATTAGATATCATACGGTTAGCCATATTGAGATTCTAAGTGTGATGAATATGAGGAGCAAGAGAAATTCGATGGAAGAAAAAAAAGTATTTGAAATGGTATAACAAAATTGGATATGGTTCGGGTGATATTGCAGGTAATGTAGTCTATGCGTTCCTGACATCCTTCATGATGCCCTATCTGACAGACTCAGTAGGACTTGCTGCAGGTGTCGTAGGTACCCTGATTGCCGTATCAAAACTATTTGATGGTTTCACGGATATATTTTTTGGATCAATGATTGACAAAACACACAGTAAAATGGGAAAAGCGAAGCCATGGATGCTATACGGATATATTGGTTGTGCCATTACGCTGGTCTGCTGCTTTACAGTACCGGTCAGTTTGGGAACAACGGCTAAATATGCATGGTTCTTTATTTCGTATACACTGTTAAATGGCGTGTTTTATACAGCAAACAATATTGCTTACTCAGCACTTACGTCACTGATTACAAAGAACAGCAAAGAGCGTGTACAGATGGGATCTTACCGTTTTATTTTTGCATTTTCAACAAGTCTTCTGATTCAGGCGATTACAGTTGGATTTGTAGATAAATGCGGTGGAGATGCTGCGGCATGGAGAATGGTTGCTATTATCTATGCAATCATTGGTCTGGTCGTAAATACGATTTCAGCACTTTCTGTTAAGGAACTTCCGGAGGAGGAACTTAATGAAGGAGAAGTAAAGAATGATAATGAAAAGTATGGAATGGTACAGGCATTCAAGCTTCTTGTCAAAAACAAATATTACATGATGATTTGTGGAACATATATTTTACAGCAGTTATATGGTGCCATGATT
>VOFH01003345.1_pt1 | contig 27779 bp, 45 predicted proteins | sample 5384091 | NCBI WGS metagenome assembly VOFH01 (sample SAMN12384727, study PRJNA508395) | human gut metagenome | isolation source: healthy gut G | host: Homo sapiens
CTGGTATGCTTCGTTTCAGTTACGTATTGCTGGCGGCTACTTGGTTCTACCGTGGAAGGTGTTTCTTTCAGGTGCGCCAACATAGCATGTGGTATTTCGCTCCGGCCGTCCGGCCGGAAGTCGGGCTGGGCCGGAGGCAGACAGCTGGGGAGTGACGCCCGCCGACATGACCGCACAGTGCAAGGCCGGTGCCGTACGCCAACAGGGAACGAAGAAGCCTACCGCGGCTCTCAAGACCAACATGCTGTACGACGCGCTGGCCGTCCCCAATATCGGCGTGGAGTTCTACCTGGGCGAGAACTGGTCCGTATCGGGCAACTGTATGTACGGCTGGTGGAACTCCGACAAGAGGTACCGCTACTGGCGGGTGTACGGCGGCGAAATCGCCGTGCGCAAATGGCTGGGCAAGAAAGCCGCCGAGAAACCGCTGACCGGACACCATTTGGGAATTTACGGACAGATATTCACCTATGACTTTGAGTGGAACGGAACCGGTTACATGGGCGGGAAACCCGGACAGACGCTCTGGAACGGTCCCAACTATGCCGCAGGCGTGGAGTACGGCTATGCGCTGCCGATAGGCCGCAGGCTGAACACGACTTTTTACGCGATCGGTCAGCTATTGGGGCGGCAACATTTCAGCAATCCGCTCGACGGCACCTGCCGTGTGGAAGTTACCAAAACCGCCATTGGTTCGGACCCACCAAGGCGGAAATCTCGCTGGTGTGGCTGCTCGGACGGGGCAACACCAACAATAGGAAAGGAGACTTGAAATGAAAAGATACGCGACAAGATATATTCCCCTGCTGGCGGGAGTGCTGGCTGTGTCCGCAGCCTGCGAGCACAAGGAGCTGTGTTTCGACCATGACGCGCACGCGCCGAAATCCGCCGTGCATATCAAGGCCGAGTACGAGAAAGAGTGGGAACTCATGTGCGAAGGCGGCACCGATTGGAAAAGCGCATGGCAGGACGAGTTCGGCATGGAGTACGACGAACTGCGCCCCGACGCTCCCGACGGGTTGCGCGTGCAGCTCTACCACGAGGACGGAATCAACAACATGTTGAACGTAGCCCCCGAAGGCGACGTCGTGCAGATGCGGCCCGGGAACCACTCCGTGCTGCTGTACAACAACGATACGAAATCCATTGTCTTCGACAACATGGGCTCCTATGCGTCGGCAAAGGCCACGACGCGCACCCGTACCCGCTCCTCCTACCTCGGCAACCCGTACACGGAGAACCAGGCGAGAACACTGGTGATGAGCCAATGCGTATGCGGCAACTACATAAAAAACTATACGGCGGAGCGCAAACTGGAGACGGACGAGTTGTCCGTAACCATGCACCCGCTGGTGTTCCGCTATCTGGTGCGTTACGAGTTCAAACACGGACTGGAATGTGAGCGCTGGCCCGGCGGGGCGGTGGCGGCCGCCGAGGAGGCCACGATACTGTACGACTGCACCGTGGAAGATTTCGGGGTGCAGGCGTGCGTGCACTCTTTCGGCATACCCGACTATCCGAACGGGCTTTACACGACCCGCGCGGAACGCAGGTACGGCCTGAACTTGGAAGTACGGCTGAAGAACGGCAACACCATGTCGTTCGACTTCGACGTGACCGACCAGGTGGCCGCGCAGCCGCAGGGTGGCGTCATCGTGGTCAAGGACATCGAGATACCCGATGACAAGGGTATGGAAGGCGGCTCCGGTTTCGACGTGGATATTGACGGCTGGGGCGAATACGAGGACATCGAACTTCCCTTGCAATAAGGCATAATATGGATATTCGATAAAATCAGGCAATGTTTTCATATAAATAAAGTATCGCAATGAAAAAAAATCTTTTTCTGGGAATCGCAGTTGTCGCTATGCTGGCAAGTTGCAGTAAGGACGAGACCGTGGACATGCCGAAATCCAAGGCTATCGGTTTCAGTAACACGTTCGTAAACAATGCGACGCGAAGCGTCGTGGACCCGAGCTACACCACGGCGGATTTAGGCAGTTTCGCCGTATATGGCTTCACGCAGAACGGCCAGATCTTCGACGGGGATGTGGTGGAGAGTCAAGATAATGGTGTCACCTGGGATTACAATCCCAAGAAATACTGGATAGAAGGCAACCAATATGCTTTCGGGGCAATCGCTCCGGCAAACAATGCCAACATTAGAGTTTCCGGCGCACAAATGCTTGGATCGAGCGTGGCCGACTATAAGGTAGGAATGAGTGTGGCCTTTACCAACACGGACGGTGATATCGACCTGCTGTATGCGGCACCTAATGCGGTTGATGCCGATGACGTATTCATCGCCAATCCTGATAAGGTCAAGATGACTTTCTCCCACCAGTTGTCGAAAGTCAAATTCTCGTTCGTCAACAGCATCGGAGCAGACTATAAGATCACGGTAGAGGATGTGAAAATCATTGATGCAAAGAAGACGGGAACTCTTACCATTGCCGAAAAAAACAGCGCTAATTCGGGGGGAATTCCGGAACCGGAAGCACGGCTCTGGAGTTCGGCGATGTGGTCGCAGCCGATGCGGAAAAAAGGAACTGGAGCCACGGCACAGCCCATTGAATTTACCAAAGAAGGCGAGACCTACAACGAGCGGCTGATGATTCCGTATCCCGCTTCCGGTATTTATACCGTGCAGTTCAAGGTTCAACTGTATGATGGAACGGTTGCGATGTGGGATAACCCCAAAGACTTTGAAGTTCAAATCCAAAACGTTGAGTTCAAGCTTGGCTACTGCTACGACTTCAAGGCTACGCTGACAAGCGAAAACATCAGCGGGCCGGATGAACCGGGACTCAAGCCGATCGAGTTCGAGGTTGACAAAATCGAACCTTGGACAGAGGATGACAAGGTGCAGACCGTGCCGGGATTTGAAGAACCGTCGGATGAAGAAGAAAGCGGCAACTGACAGGCCGGCCGTTCACGGCAGAAAATACAGGGCGTAAGGGGTTGAATGTTCCCCTTACACTCACAAACGGCCGCGGGGCGGGACTTTCGCGGCAAAGCAGATAAAACCATAAGAGGATGAAAGCATATAAGAATCGGCACTTGACGGGCGGTATGACGGCGCTACTGTCATGCCTGCTGCTCGTTGCGTGCAGCAACGAAGATTTTCTCGACGAAGGCGGCGGCACTCCCGCCGGGGAATACAGCGACAACATCTGTTTCGGCGTCGCGCCTGACGCAAGCGTACGTACCAGAGGGGCTGCCGGTATGGGAGGCGGGAAGGAAAAGGTTGCCGGAAACTTCGTCCTGCGTGCCGCCGACGCGCCCGACACGCTCTGTATGCAGTCCGTCGTTACCGACGGCATCCGCTCGTCCGCAGAGCCGCAGGTCGTAACGCGCAGCGTCCCGATCGACAGCAAAAACAAGTTCTATGATTCATTCCATGTGGTCGCTTATTGGAAAAAGGGGCGACGTGCCTGTGACGGGGCAGTTCTATATGGACGCGGATGTTTTCGATAAAGGGAATAATCGGTGGGCCACAAACACCGCCTACTTCTGGCCGGGAAGCGGGCACATGCTCCAGTTCTATGCTTTGGCGCCGATCGATGCCGGCATCCAAATGCCGACGACTCCCGAAAGTGCCGAGCTGAGTAGTTACACCGTCCCCGATAATGTGGCCCGAGCAACATGATGTTTTAGTCGCAACGACGAGGAACTTGACGGCGACTACAATGACGCAGTGCCGCTTACTTTCCGGCATATCTGCACTGCCGTGCGCTTTGTAACAGGCAGCCAGATGCAGCCGGGTTCCATCAAGAGCGTGACGCTGAAAGGCGTCAAAGAAGACCGGTATTTACGATATGGCTGCCGATAAATGGGATTTGGCCGAGGATGTCGGCGACTATACACAGACCTTGGATAAACCGATGGGCGGCTCGGAGACGGGAAGCGCGGTCACGACCGAAGAGCAGACCTTTATGATGCTGCCGCAAACCTTGCCCGACGGCGCGATGGTCGAGGTGGTGTTCGCCGACAATGTGACGGGTAAAGAGCGCACGCTCTACGCCCACATCGCCGGGACGGAGTGGCCGCAGGGAACGACCGTGACCTACAAGATTTCCATCACGCCGGAATATGAACTGGAGTTCATTTCGAGCCTGAAACACAAGACGCCCACTACATTATCTACCCGATCCATATCAAGGCCGGAGACAATGTACCCGGCGGGCTGGACATTGACTTCGACCGACCCGGACAATGTAACCCTCAGAACCGATTTGACCGTTTTGACAAGGCGAGGTTTTTGGGTTGAAGAAGATAAAGGCACGGGGGCTATTACCAGCACGGCTGTCGGAGACGACATCACCGTCTATGCCTTCGCTTACAGAAAATATAGGAGACGAAACCCGTGAGATCAAACTTGAGCCTCCGACCTACCGACAGACCGAATGACAATCCGCGGACGTTCGCCATTTCCCAATACTGCCCGAGCTGGAATGGGGTGCTTGGTTGCGAACGTATCGAGGACGGGATTATCCTTTGGGGATTTTTGTGGCCCAAGGGAATGAAAATCACATATAATATGGAAAATGCCGGGTTAGGCGACTTAATAAAAAATGCGTTACTAAATGCTTATCTCTCTTGGTTTACGGATTATAATCAATTCATTACAAAAGAGACATGGTGGTTAAGTATTACATCAGTTACTATTAATTTTGATGCTGTGCCTCAGGTAAATGTCGCTCAAGATCCGGATAATGGACTGAAAAACACCACGGAACTGTATAATTTTAATGGTATAAACGATGTTTCGACTTTGATGAGCGTGCTTGAAAATTGGGGTGGAACAACGACCGATGTGTTGCCGTTGAACCCCGAAGAATTTGCAGCTCGCGCGTGCGCCATGAAGAATAAATACAATAAGACGATAGAACAACAAAGGTGGTGAAACAATACAGATTCGGTTCTCGCAGAAGAAAATTTAGTATGGTATCTTCCTGCCCGGGATGAAGCTACACAAATGGAAGATGAAGAGGTCAAACCCCTGAATGGAGACTATTGGACGTCGACTGTAGTGTTGGATGATGATGAGAACGCTCTATAAATATACCGCAGGCGGTTCGATCTCTCCCGAACGACGTGACGTCTCTCCACGTCCGTGCCGTCGCAGGGAAACCTTTAAAAGACCGCTTCTCCCATAAAGGTCTGCAATAACGAACTCCTTTTCTCGGTTGAAGAGGGAGTTCTTTTTTCATACTATGGGTAGCTCTCTATAACTACCGGCTTCGCTTCGGTAGTTGTGGCCTTTCCGGAGAGCTGGGCTTCGTCCCGTTCCGCAAGGGCTCTGTCCTCGACCCGGTTTGGACTTTCATCCCCGACACCCCCCGACCAAAGAGTGACCCTCTTTGGGGAATTTCGCTCAGGGCATTGTTTTAAAACCCCTTCAACAACACCAATAACTATGGCAAGACATCGGACAGAGCGAGGTTCCCAAACCGAAGAACTGCCCAATACTTTGCCCATATCAACAAGGAGAAAATCTATCGCGCACCGACCTTACGGCCGATAACGAAGCATGGGTATCTCCCGCGCATCAAGGGTATCTCGTTGCAGGAGTATTACGAGTATATCGGCGAAATGGTCAAAGCGAAGCCGGGAAAACCGTTACCGTGCGCGGCTGTACGCCGATCAAAAAGGGGCGTTGTGGTTTGCAAAGCCGACACGACTATGGAGCAGTTGCAACGTTACGGGCAGTCGTGCCGCTGGGGCTGAATGAACTACGATACGGAAAAGTTCTGCAATCTCGCCGCAGGACATGGGCGAGATGCAGACCACACTGGCCGAAACGCTCGGCATGGAGCGCGGCACGTCGAAAAAGAACCGACCGGGCGCGAACATTTAGAGAGGGCGGAGTACATCTTAGCCAAGCGGAAACGAGAAGCCGAGAAAGCCCAAGCTGTCAAGAAACAGGTGGAAGCGGAACTCAAAGCGGTAAAAGGAGAACTGAAAACAGAAAAACTGAAAAGCGCGGCGGCCACCGCAGCGACCAATATCGCCGCCGACAGCGTCGGTTCTCTTTCATCAACAGCAAGGTAAAGGTATCGGAGTAGGGAGAACGCCGCTCTGCGCCGGGAGGTCGCTACCCACGAGGAGATCATCGAAACCCAGCAAGCCAAAATATGGGACATACAGGCCGACCACAGCCGCCGCTTATTGGAGATACAGCAGAAACACATTAAGGAGTTAACGGATAAGAATACGAAACAAAAGGACGAAACTGCCTCTTTGCATCGACGGGCAACCGATTGGCGATTGGTCTAAGGAGCAATTCGACAAACTTCGGCAAACAATACACAGGCCGATGCAACCTCAAAGAAAAGGTAGAAGTGTTTCTTAGATATTGCGACAGTCATGGCGGGTGCCAATTTTGCCCGCCATGACTGTCGCCTTTATTACACTGTTCTTATTGCTTCTTTATGCGATCTTTTTTTCAATTCGATGTTTTTCGATGTGCCGAGATATAGTGATTTCAGTGTAGGAATAGGGTTGGTCAGGTTTCTTCTGAAATGATAAGCCGCAATGAGTATCAGTACGACAGTGCCGAAATGAACGTGTAGCCGTATAGTTCCTGTAAAGTCGAAATCATGGCTTCCGTTCGATAAACCCAGATTGTTCACCGAACTATGCAGACCGATATCGAGATGATTTCCTATTTCCGCCAGATGCTTGTTCATCAGTCCGGTCGTACCGCTTCTGTAAATGGCATCCCCGATTGGCGAAGCGATGCCGGTACGGACAAATCCCAAAATACAGAGTATCTGAAAATAGTTATTGAAAGGCGCTGTGGCCTGAATATAGACCGTCAGAGCGATGAAGATGGCCACATGTCCGAAATTACAACAGATCAGGGCAGGTAAAACCGTTCGATTGCGGTATTCGGAGACACGAGGAAATACATGGAAGCCACATATACGAGAGTATCATCGAAAAACCTAAAAAAGTCAGCAGTTTGCGCGGCCATTTCAAACGGACGAGCGTACACCACAATACGGCCCCAGAAAACCCCCAGGAACTCGAACCATTTCAATATGCGGGTATTAAAACCGTCCCAATGCGGCACGGCTCCCGTAAAAAGTGTTCTGAAGGGTATTCTTGGATGCCAACAAAATGCCGAGAAACAGAAAGGCGATCAGCAGCACCGTCAGGTTGTTTACCCTGAATGCCGCCGCTTCGAGGAACGGTGGCGGATGTAGGTCATCCGCCCTATATTGAACGCCAACGAAATAGAGGCGCATCCCAATCCCACCCGTATATAGGGAGAATGCAGCCAATCGAGTTGATAACCGTATTTGCGCGACAAATATCAGCGACAGGATAAAGATGCTCCATAATATCATTCCCAACCAGTCTATGCCGTACAGCGGCATCTTGGGCATTGGGCGGAACGGACGCATCATGATTCCGGCTATAAGGATTACCAGAAGCAGAAGCCCTATCGCAAGCCAATGCAGATGTTGCCAGTCATAGTAATAGATGACCTGAACGGCTAAGGCGTCGAACACATGGATCACGCCGAGTACGACGAAGAATACGAATGACAAGGAATACCGTATAGTTGTGTGTCGGCGCGATTTTCGGAAGAATGGACGAAAGGCACTCAATGTGCCGAACAGCCGGAAAAAACCCGCTACGAATCCTAATAAGACCAGCGGCAGCGGATTATCGACATAAGGCGCAATAAGGTTACATATAGCCAATCCACGTAGCGGCAACCAATAAACAAGTACGGTTCGTAAACCTGAATTTCAGACGGAAAGCCAACGGGAAATAGATCGTCAGCCCGATAAGCGCCGCATGACTCATCATCTTCACATCATCCATCGTAATGGAATGCGTTCCCTGCATCTGGCTCATGGCGGTAAAATATTCCGTTGGAAAACTGGAATGCCAAGAAACAGGATATACACCCAGAAACGACAGCGGTCAGGCACCCTCTCTCTGAATGACATGAAACGGAAAGGTACTTCTTGCCAAAGCCATATCAGCGCAATATTTTACATTCCGCATTCATACCCGAACCGAGTTGCTCCATTATTTTCGGGTCGTTATTTTCCGTAAATCCGATCTTTACCGGAATACGCTGCTCCACTTTGACGAAATTTCCGGCCGAATTGTCAGGCGAGGGAGATCGAATATTGCGCCCGGTCGCATCGGAAACGGCTTCCACTATGCCTTCCAATACGGTGTGCGGGAAAGCGTCTACCGATATTTCCACTTTGTCGCCTGTTCCGATATTTCCCCTCTGTGTTTCACGGTAATTCGCAATGACCCATTTACGGCTGTTGTCAATGACGGAAAAAGCTTCGCCCGGCATCACCAATTCTCCTACCTGAACGCTTTTGCGCGACATCGTGCCGTTGCACGGTGCCAGCACGACGGTATATGACAGGTTCAATTCGGTTAATGCCAGTGCGGCTTGTGCCGCTTCGATATGCAGCTTCGTTCTGTTCCAAGCGTTGTGTCTGTTCCATTTTGGTCAGGTGGGTACTTCGTTTTTGCCGCTTCATGGTTTCCAGTTTCGCTTTCAGCGATTCATACTTGGTTTGTACATCTTCGAACTGTTGCCGTGTAACGGCTTCGTTTTCAAGTAATATTTTGAATCTGATATAGTCTGCCTCGGCATTCTTCATCAGTATTTCCACCTCTTGCATACCGGCGTCCGTTACGGAAATATTGTTTTGAATGGTCGATATTCCGTCTCCATAGCCGTTTTCCCGACCAGCGCATTCTGGCAGTCGGCTTTGGCTTGTGCCAGACGCAGGCGGTATTCGCTGTCTTCGATCAATAACAGGGTGTCCCCTTTTGCACTTCTTGAAAATCCTCGAAACGGATCTCTTGATAAAGCCCTGCACACGTGCAGATGCTGGCACGATGTTCTGACGCACTTGTGCATTGTTGGTGTATTCGCCGCCGACATGGATAAATACGGAGGCTATCCAAAAGATGCCGCAAAGGATGAATGCGATAATAAATATATTGGCGATTACCTTTTTTCTTTTTTGTTCATCATCGTTCGATTTAGAGAGTTCCTGAAATGTAGCGTAGCTTGTAATAGTTATATAGAATGTTGACGCGAGCGTTGACGGTCTGTAGTTCGGTGTCCAGCTTCTGTGAAGAGGCATCGAGCAGGTCGGTAATCAGGGCCAGTTCATTACGGTAACGGTAATCGATTACCTTGTAGTTCTGATCGGCCAGCTCGACGCTTTTCAATTTCGTGTCCAGCAACGTGTAGGCTTCCATATACTTGATGTAGGCCGCTTGCATGGCGAGTGCCGTTTCTTCCCTGGTAACCTGTAACTGCTCGTTCGCCCTTTGAATGCTTAGCTTGTCCGCTTTCGTTTTTTTGTTAGTTTTATAAAGGTTGCCGAAATTGTAGGAAATGCCTATTCCCACGCCCCAATAGTTGAAATTTTTGTTGATGGCGGAATCTCGATTGTTATAGGGCCGTCGAGACGGTCGAAGGCGAATAATGCCACTTTGGGCAGGCGTTCCGCGTGCGAGATATTTTTGTGCTCATTGAGGCGAATTGTTTTTTCGGCCATTTGTACGGGAATAGATGAAAATTCCGCTTCGTCTTTCCAATTTTGCAGACTCTTGCCCTGAATGTCGTCAATTCCGATGCTGTCCACCCGTATCGAAACATTTTGAGGAAACCCCCAAAGCGACGTTCAGTTGATCGTTCAGTATTCGTCTGTTGTTTTCCACCTGCGTTCTGGCATAGCTGAGATTCTGTAACTGAAGTTCATAACGGGTAATATCATTGTGCAATGCCGTTCCTTGTTCATGGCGTATCCGCATATCGTTCAAAACCTTTTCCGTCTGCCGTATGTGGGCGTCGAAAACCTCCAACTGGTTGTCGAGTTTGCAAAAGGCTCCAAATAGTTCCCGACGATGAAAAAACGAACCTCCTGTCGGTTGCGGTCGGCATCCAATGCTGCGAGTTGCGCTTGCAGTTCGGATAATTTCACGCTATTTTTATCGATCCGCCGGAATAGATTACCTGTGCAACTTCTAGCGCAAAATTATTTCCGAAATCCGGAATTTCCGCCCTGAACGAATTGCCGAAATTGCGGTCGGCGATCGTGCTGTTACCGTTGTACGACAACGAAAGCGAAGCATCGACGGCCGGAAGCCATGCATTTTTCGCCACTTTTATTCCGGCTTCTGCCTCTTGAATGGCTGTGGTATGAGCCTTTATACGACTGTTGTTCTTTTCGGCCAAATCAAACATCTCCTGAATGGATAATTTGCGCGATTCAACAGACTGAGCGCATACATTGGTAATACATAGTGCCGTGAAACACAACACTATGAGAAAATGTATTCTTCTCATATTAAAAATGTTAAGTAAGCGATCCGATGACTGGAATGGTCGGTAAAGGAGGCAGAACGCCACCTTATTTAGGAAACCTAAATGATCTGAAAGAAAGGATGAACGCTTCCCCAAATAAAGACTTTCGGGGAACTATTGAAATCGTATATGCTTGTTTTTACGGACATCCTTTCTGAGGATTTCTCAATGCAAAGTTAATCAAAAATGACAAAATAGTAATAGGTACGAATAACAAATAATGCATTTTATATTGTAATAATTTGCATAATGACTATCACTTAACTCGATATTAATCGGGTAATTTCTTTACTTTGCAATTTGAATTATCGTATCACTTATAAAGAGTTAAACAATATTTTTGTTGATCTTTTATCCCGGTCTATTGCGAGAACCCTACTTAGTTCTCGCCCATAAAACAGTCGGGATTGTGTTGACCGACACTGCGAAGTTAACCGGAATTTGTGTAACGACAAATCAGGCTTCGCGTTTTGATATAATCTAATTCCCATATTTGATAAAATGATCCGGAATTAACAGCAAATGCCCTTCAAATGCAAATTTAGGCGAGGTTTAAGCCAGCTACGCAGTTTCGTCTACCCGTAATCCTCCCATTACCAAGATTCAGTCTATAAAATCTTCATTATATCGTCATCGAAAGTATCTTCGTTTACGGCCCGGCCCCGGGCCTTGCTCCTGTAGTTATACACCGATTGGAGCGTAATGCGGAAAAAGGAGGCGATCTGTTTGTTATCGGCAACGCCCAGTCTTACCAGCGCCAATATACGTAACTCGGTACTTCAATTTATTGGCCGAATTCTGATCGTACGTATATAACTGATTCGGCTTGAGCAGTTTATTGACTTCGTCGGCAAAATGGGGAAAAAGGTCGATCGATTTGTCAAAATCGGCCAATAGGCTATTATAATCCTCGTTCATATCGAACATAGAGGATATATCCTGCTTTATTTTTTTTCGCAAGACGTACTGCCGTTTAGCATTTTCAATAGCTGTTTTTTGTATTTTTCTGCCTTTTCTATCTGTACTAAATTTCGGTTGATGAATAATTTAAGATATGCCTCCATCCTCAATGCGGAATCCTGCAGGCGGGCATTCGTTACCGACAATTTTTACGGTTGTTTTGTTTTCTTTGTTGCTGCGCAGCAACAAAAACAGAAAGAACCCCAGCGTCACTAAAAAAAGATGGAAACGACAACAGCGACTATTTCTAACGTTTTTTGCGCTTCAAAGCTCTCTCCAGATTGATCTGCAATGTGTAATAATAGGTGGATTTGATAAGATCCGCTCTATAACTGTCTCCGAAAATAACCGCATCTTCGACGGCAACATTTATGTATTCATCGGCCATGTATGCGTGAGGATTGTCAGAATTGATCAGCAATCTGCCTACATATAAAAGTGCCAGCAAATTTGTCATAGCCAACTCATTGGAAATTATCGCGCTTCTTATGAATGCTTCGAGAGACACACGCTTATAGCTATCCCCCAGTTCGAGATAAACCAACCCCAGATAATACAGATATTCGGCACTCATATAAGGCTTGACGTCATCCCTTTTCTGCAGGGTTTTAATGGTATTGATGGCTTGTTGGTAATTTTTTCCAAATAAAATTTGTAAGCCTGGACACTTAAATATTCCGATTCGTCGCCTCTTTCCAAGGCTAGGTATGAATCCGCATTCCGAAGCGCCGCTCTATGTATTTATCCCTGTAGTGAGAGTCATTCTGAAGCCTTGTGTAACTGTGGCATACGTGCATATATACACTTTATAATACGTTTTCCGTAATTCAACGGGCAATGCTTATCGGGATCAATTGATTCCAGGATGGAGAGGGACTCGTGTGTAAGCCCTGAAAAGCGCAGGTAGTTTGCCCGGCGCAGGAGAGATTCCGTAATGAGTTCCGGTCGCCCAATTGCCTGGCTATCTCCAGACATTGGTCGGCATAATATAATGTGGGGGCGTTTTCATAATTGCTGTATTGAGAGACCAATTCTTTGGAAAGCTCATATTTCTGTTCCAGCGAAGCAGCATTGAGCAACCGGTTTTTGAACTCGATCAATGTATCGTTCTTTTGCTCTATGTAAAACGAACGGTTAGCGATCGACGCATCCAACCTGATGAAAAGCGAGTCTGGCGCCAATGATTCTCCGGACGCCACGCGGCACCCCAAGAGACATAATATCAAAATTATAGTCTGTTTCATAATTTCCGTCACAAAAACAACAATCCCTTAAACATGTTGACAACTGCCGTTCATTCGTGAAAGTTACACGCGGCTATATGAATTTGAATTGTATGCCAAAAGTATGCATTTTCCGTGCAACTAATCCCCATACCCTTTCTCAATCTGCATTTACCTTTCAATCAATCGAATTAGAGACCTACTATACTACATAACATATACATAACATTATATAATTGTAAATCATATGTATGTCGCTGATAATTAATCGTTTTTCTGATTCATGGCACTTAACCAAAATACTAATATTACAGCTAATTACCACAAAATCAGGCATAACAAAGTCTAATTTTACAGCGTTTTTTCACTAAATCAAAGATGACAAAATTTAAAGAGTTTATCCGCAACCAGTTATGGCATTCTCTGTACTCCTGAAACTGATTGAACACGAATATATTTCTTTGTAATTATCAGCACCACATTAATAAAAAAATGAACAGATTGAACAGACATATATTATGGCGCACGCTCATGTTGTCCTGGATATCACTGTTTTTGGGGCGACAAAACAGCTATGCCGCGTCTCCCGGGTATCGGCAGGATACATTGACTGCGGTATTTTATTTTGCCAACAACAGTTCGCTTCTGATGCGGGAGTACTGCACCAACCAGGCCGAATTGAATAAACTGGAAGAAATATTCCGGGATATAACGGTTAGATCCGCATTGGATTCCATTGTCATTCAAGGAAGAACTCTTCCCTTATCGGATCGTTCCGGACCAATTCACGCTTATCGTACGAACGTGCCATGGCGGTAAGAAGTCATATACGATGGAAATTCCCCGATGTGGAGTTGAATGAACAGAAAATATTTATAAAACCGTCGGTTATCAATTGGAGCTACCTTTTCGAACAGGTCCCGACTTGACAGGATGGTTCCATACAGGGATGATCTTCTGCGCATACTTTCGATGCCGCTTGATGAAGAATCGAAGTTCATTAAGATGAAGCGTCTGGGCGGCGGCGCAACAGAGAATTACCTGACACGCAACTTTGCCAGGCTTATGCGGTCGGGAACAAGCGTTGTTTTCTATTTAAAGGAAGAAAACCCTGAAAAGGCGCAGCAACGGGAAGAGATTGTCACGGTACCCGTCCCGTCAGACAGTCCCGCGATAGAAACGACTATTGATTTTCCCGGGCAGGTGGTGGGGCCGGAGGCTGGCAATGACTCGGTAAACGATCCGAGCGACACCTTGTCAATTCCATCGTTGCCGACAATGGCACGCAAACCGCTTTTTGCGATGAAAACCAACCTTCTGTACGATTTAGGATCTGCGGTCAATGCCGGTATCGAAATCCCCATGAGGGAGCGCTGGTCATTGGCTATGGAATGGGTGTTCCCGTGGTGGCTTTTTGAAAAAAACAACACGCCCTGGAAGTGCTGAACGGGAACATGGAATTGCGTTACTGGTGGGGCGAGCGTACAGGACGCAATCAAATGACGGATGGTTTACGGGCCTATATGCGGGCGGCGGTTATTATGATGTGGAATGGAAGACAAAAGGATATCAGGGCGAGTTTGTTTCAGCGGGTATTACCGGAGGTTTTGCCCACAGCATCAGCAAAAACTGGCGGATGGAGTATTCGCTCGGTTTAGGATATATGGGGAAGCAAGTACAGGGAATACGCTGCCGAAAAAATGCGGAGAGGACGATCAGTGGCACCTTATTCTCAAGAGCCGGGAACTTCCACTGGGTTGGTCCGACCCAATTGAAGGTATCCCTGGTATGGATGATTAACCGCGGTTACCGCAAGTAAGAATAAGAAAGCGAATAATGAAACGCATATACAATGAATATACAGTATTGATACTGGCCGTCGCGCTGCTTTTCAGCAGTTGCCGCCGCCCTATTGAAGAAGTGGTGGATCTGCGTGCCGTTATCCCCATGGGAACGCTGTGGGAGAAAGCCGGTATAGTCCCGCAAAACGTAACCGCATTGTTTTACAGTAAAAATGACGGCAAATTGGTTCTGGAACACCGTTTTGAAAACAGCGCCAACCGGATACAGACCTATGCCTATGTGCCCGAAGGGCTACACGGTTGTCGTTTTCAATGAGATCCGGGGACAGCTATATGGGGTCGGTATACGCGGATATGAGAATCTGTCGACACTCGAATCGTACGCCACGATCAATTCCAACCCCACCGTACCGTTAAGGTTGGGCGATGTTCCGTACGTTTACGAACCAGATATCCTGGCTTCGGTTACGGTACGTGATTTCGAAGTGAGTTGTGCAATGGTCAGGTATACCCAGAATCCAGAAGGGCAGACGCCTTCTCCGGGGATGCAGGAATCCATCGAAGCCCTGGTAGGATTGATACCCGAACGTAAGGTGCACGAGGTGAATGTCACTGTCCATGTGGAGGGTTTGAATAATGCCCGTATGCCGGCATTGATCGATTTGAACGGGATGGCGGGGGCTTATAATTTCAGCGGGGACAGGAGTACACTGCAGGCCGTTAGCCAGCAGTTCACCATAAACAACAGAACCTATAACCCCCGGCTCGACCACGGCGGGGACGATTTCAACCACTGTCCGCACGTTCGGGATCCCGCCAACAGCCCTCGTCGCTTACTCCCCAGCCCGACCGTCAGATCGCAATGGACTTTTCTTCATCTTAAAGGACAGAGACCGGACCGTTGTGCACCTGCGGGCGAATGTTACCGGGCTGATCCGGTATCTGCCGGGGCAGCATGGGGCGACGACTCTCGAAGTGGAGGTGGACTTGCCCGAGCGGCTGCCCGATGTGGAGCCCGAGGAAGGAGGTTCCGGTTTTGACTCGGAGCTTATCGATTGGGATGTGATGGATGTACCCTTAACCTCGAAATAAGATATTGGTTATCAATAAATAATATTGTTTAAAGACGTGATAAAGTAAAAAAAAAAGCGATTACCGACCGGACAGGGGAACACTCTAATTTTCACCTTTGCAAGGCGAAAGTGAAAATAAAGAAAACAAAATTTTAAAAGATTAACGAACGACGCATAATTCGAATCAAAATGAAAAAAAATCTTAATGGCTCTGGCAGCGGCGGCCATATTAGCAGGCTGTTCGAAAAACGAACAGGAAAACGTTGACGGATTCACTCCGAAGCAGATCAAATTTACCAACCTGAACGACAAATTGACCCGTGCCGCAAACGATGGGAATGATCCTTACCGGGTTTATGCGGCTTGGAGTGGTGGGACAGGCTGGTTTATCAACGATCAGGTAAGCGCAAGCGATGTCCCCAGCGGCGGCCCCCTTACTACTGGCCCGCTTCCGGTAGTGTGGTTTTTACGCATGAGCTCCGGCAGACGTTGCGGCGACCGGAACTTATCCGACTCTCTCAATCGCCTATGAAGTTCCAGCAAATGCCAACAAGGATTTTTACCATTGCCGCTCCTCAACTGGGCCTGACTTCCGGCACTGTTGGTTTGGCTTTTTCCCATATGTTGGCCAAAATCACCGTTACAGCCCAATTGCATGATGACTTGTCAGATGCTGGCTACCAACTCAGCACAATAGGGCTTACTGCCAGTCTGGATGTTCAATCGACAGGAGGAACAATTGATCCGACGGCCACTACTCCTGCATGGGCCTCTCCTAATTCAACGTCTGCAACCTATGCAGGGCAGCGTCTTACATGATTATACCGCAAAGTTCGGCAGGATGTAAAGTGAAGATTACAGCCGGCATAACGATAACGAAAAACGGAACCACAATCTACAGTGGCGATCTGCAGCAGTATACGATTGCGACTGGCAATATCCCCGCCGATGAGTTCGAAAAAAGGCAAGCATTATTTGTTGAAGATGATTATTGACGCCGATTCGCACGGCGGCGGAACGGATCCGATTTTTCAATATAATCGAATTCGAGTCTTCCATTGCTGAAGATTGGACTGCTGTGACGCCCGATCCCCGAACTTCCTCAGCCATAAATAAAGGAGACGTTTTGGTAACACAGACCGGAAGAGGGTGATACCTCTTCCGGTCACTAAAATTTAAAAATAGATACGGTTATGAATACTATCAGATTTATAATAATAAGCTTGACCGCAGCTGTTGCAAAGCTGTGTCCTGTACTAAAAAACGAAATGGAAGGTTGCGGGTACGGTGACGGCAGGATCGGTTTCATTGGTAACCCGGGTGATGCCTTCACCCGCGGAATGCCGGTGGAATCGGTAGCGGACATCCCGAATATGGGGTATTTGCATATTATACCGGCAACGGAACATCCAATAACTGGGCGGCGAACGGGCGACAGCGACCCCTGATTTTATGAATAACGTGAAGGTTTCCCACAACAGCGGCTCCTGGACCTACGACAATCCGGCCTACTGGCCTCAGGCCGCGGATGCGAATATCAGCTTTTTCGCCTATTCGCCCCACGCTACCGCTACTAACGGATAACTCCAAATGTTACTACCGGCATTCCGACCATCAGCTATACCGTTCCACGAACTGCTCCGACCAGCCTGACCTAATGGTTTCGGTTCTTGTGGCAGACCGCAACAAAACCAATAACGGCTCTGCACCTGTCAATTTCCAGATGAGACACGCTCTGACATGCATCGGATTCAAGGCTTCCGGCAATGGACAGCAAATCACTAAGCTTTGAAATACAGGGGGTTAAGACCAACGGCATCTTGACAACCAATGCAGACGGAACATTCTCATGGAATATCGCTTCCTCCTCCACAGAAATTTCGAAGCCACGGTGGATACGGATGTATACTTGGATCCTTCGTCGCAAATGCTGGTCAATACCGGCGGCGGTTACTTGATGATGATTCCGCAGACTCTCCCGGCCGGCGCCAGGCTGATCGTGGGTGTCGATGACGGGCGTCCGGATGTTGAATTCGACCTGAGCGGAATTACATGGTCGTCCGGGCAGCGTATCAATTACAGTTTATCCGTATCCCCCGATGCCATCATTATGCTTACCCCGGAAAGAATCGTTCTTCCGCCTATGGGAGGGTTCTCGCAGTTCAACGTGATCGTGCAAAACGAGTCTCCCAAGACCTGGACCATATCGGGCACCAATTTCTATATCTGTGACAACTTCGCCGACCTGCAGGGCTGGGCGGCCGGAACGCTCACTGCCGCCAATGTGAAAAATCTGGATGGAACCATTCCGGTCATTGGCTCTTACAGCGGATCGGGAACGACGACGCTCTATGCATGGAAACCCACCTCTAACAACAGTACGACGAATGAAATAACCGGGACTATTGTTAACACGGACGATACGGACATAAAAAAATCAACCTTGTGCAACTGCCCGACTATGCGTCATCAGTGATACACGCCAGCTATATCCACGGTCAATACGTCGGAGCATACTGGAAAACAATCAGAAAGGAGCGTATCATACGCATACCTGTCAGTTCATCATTGCTTGCGGGAAGCCTGGGATGCATCGGTGTTCTGGCTGGGCGACGGATGGAGCCCGGGTGATATTGTATTCAGTACGGAGGATTCCGACGATGCGGGCATAACTTATAACCGCAGTACTGAAACTCCGGTCGATATGCTTTTGCCGGCCAATGACGCCACTTTTAGCGTTTCCGGGCATTTGTCTTCGGCCTCAGGAAGCGTTGTCAGCGGAGCCGGCAACTATATTTCTTTCCGCATAGGCCTGACCTCCACCTATACGCCTACCACTTCTGTCCCAGTCCGCTATGCTTTTGGTGTTGCTGCGTTACGGGTCTCCCCAAAAAATATCATGTAATATTTATACGGCAAGGGAAGAGGCCGACTACCTGATGTACCCTGGCGATGGCGGTCGCGGTTTATCGGCTGTGCGTTTTTCTGCCTACAATGCCACGGCATCAGATATGGCCAATTCCAGTATTTATACCGATATCCTGGGAAATCTGTCGAATGCCGCGTTCACGGATTATCCTTCACAGGCCGGCGCTCTCTTCCAATGGGCACCTCTCTCTTATCCGCGACGCACTTATAATGCCGACATTACGACGGTACCGACAGGGTGGTTGTCTCAAGCAAACCCAAACTTTTGGGAAAGTATAAAAAACACATATGAAACTTGCCCCCGGGGTACCGCCGGCCGAATGACGGTTTGACTTCTGCAGTCGCGTTGAATAACTCGGCATCAAATATATCCAATTCGGAAATCAGGCAGTCTTTGTACGCCGACCCTCCCATTGGGGGAATCAATCAAACGGCAATATGAGATGGGGCTTTTATGCGGACGGTTTTTTTGACCGGAGAGCTCACAATAACCCCTATGTAGGGCCAGGCGTAAATGGGTATGATGTCAGGGAAGGCAATACGGCCGTGGCATGGGGTACCAAAGACATAGCCTATATAGGTACGCTGTTCTTCAACCCATCAACGAACAGTCCCCGCCGGAATGCGTCCATTTTTGTGCCGGGCGCCGGATACAAATATTCTTTCGACGGAGAACTTATAGAAAGCTGGACAGTGCGCGGCCCTATTAACGGCCTCGGCTCCCGACACAGAGAATATGTGGTATCTGATAGGTACGGCTAATGCTCAACAACTTGAGAGTTCGAAAGCTTTCCGCTATGAGTTTACGGTGCGTCAAGGCGGAATAAGAAGGGGTAAAATGGAGAGGATATTCGATTGTACAGGATAACGTAAAATCTGCGCAAACCAATATCTTGTTGCTAAGATAACCGATCTCTGTTTTTATACCCTCCTGCGTCAATCTTATTAAAAAGCTACATATTGTATCGCCTTAAAAAATTTAACCGCATTATAATCCCGACAGGTCCACTTTATAGTAGGCAGGAGCCGTATTCTCTTTTTCGAGGAACATCGCCATATAGACGGGAGCATAGACGATCTTACCCGCGACCCTCAGGTTGTCGTTATTGAATACGACAGCCTGCTGCAGGTCGTATTCCTTGCAATCCATAATGTTGGACAGGGCGCGGTGCGTTTCGTAGTCCTTGCCCGACTTTACCTCGATGGGCAGAACCTTACCGCCCAGTGCGATGACGAAATCAACTCGCCCCGTTTCTTGTTGTTGTAATAATATGTGGCGATGCCGTGCACCGCCAACTTCTGCGCTACGGCGTTCTCATAAACCGAGTCGAAATTGATGTCCTTGTCTCCGTTGATAATGCGTAGCTGGATGTCCTCGGCATACTGGCTGGCCAACAGTCCCACGTCACTTTGGAAGAGTTTGAACAGGTTGCGCGAACGGGCCAGTAAAAGCGGGACTTTCGGTTCCTCCACGTTATAAACCGGCAACGCCGTTCCTGCGTTGGTCAGCCACAGAAAACTGCTTTCGACCCGATCGAACTTCGCATGTTCGTTCAGCCTCTTCAGAATGAAGCGTTTGTTTTTGGCATTCAGCTTTCCGGGCGGAATCAGGTTGAAAATCTCCTCGATATAGAGTTTGTTGCCCGGGTCGTACCGGGCAATGTCCCGTTTGTACAGGCGGATGATGTCTTGCTGTACGGCCATTACCTCCTGAAGATTATTGCTCTCGATGTACCTGCTCACAGCGGCCGGCATACCGCCCACGATGAGATAGAGCCGGAACAGTTCCATGATCTTGCCGTGAACGAACTCATTGACGGCCTCGCGGCGCTTCCACGCTTCGCGCAGCGACCCGATCACGGCATCGCTGATACCCACCGCATGAAATGAACTCCTCGAAATCGAGCGGGTACATATCCTTGACACCAATATATCCGACCGGCTCCGAACGCAGGTCTTTCAACCCCCCCAACAGCGAACCGCTGAGGATATAACGGTACGAGCCTTCGTCCACAAGGAATTTGATCGCCGTAACGATCTCGGGACACTCCTGTACCTCGTCGAAAAAACGAGCGTTTCCCCCTTGATAAGCGGTACGGAAGTCAGGGCGGACAAGCGCAGCAGCATATCGCCGCTGCTCTTCGCCCCTTTGAACAAGCTCCACCGCGTCGGGCATCTCGATGAAATTGATCTCGACGAAACTTTTGTACGATTTGCCGAATTCGATCGGATTTTTCAAAAAAACCGTTCGTTGCATATGAGTTCATATGTCTTACCCGTGATATACTTTCATTTGAGGATCACATTAATAAATATGACATCTATATACCTGAATGTACAAAACAAAAAACAACAAAGGGACCTATGCTTGCATATAGGCCCTTTGTTATAATATATAATTCAATATAATACTAAACAAATTATATGATTACAAAGAAAATTACAGTTTTTGTAAATACTGGCGCAAAATCAATAAAGTATATCTCTTGGGTATACTAATATACGCTGAAACCTATAAAGAAACCGTTACTCAGGGACGATAACAGTTGAATTGCTGTCTAATTCTGCTAATTCAAGAGCGTCTTCATGATATAGTTCAGATTTGTTGTCTCCTTTTACTGTTAATCCAAACGCATTTAATGTATTTGTCTATGCCACTAATTTGATTAACAGTCATTAACTGACTGCATGATTTGTTTTTACAATGTCGCCAATCTTAAATTTGTAGTCATTCATAATCCTTATATGTTTTATGTTTGTCTAACAAATATAGCATGTAAATCATTGACAACCAACTATTATTGTTGGTTGTTTTTCATTTTCTTTGAAAATTTTTCTGAAAATAGTGCAAAAACGAGGTCGTGTGCAGTATAATATATCTACATATAATAATGACCCCACGATGATAAATTCGCTGATAGATTTATTGGACAGCCTGCAATCCGAGGAGGATTGTCGGGAGTTCCTTGAAGCTATCAGATGGGACGGAGGCAGTGCGCCGATATGTCCGCATTGTGGCAGTCAGTCCAAAAAGAACATTATAAGCTGACGAATGGCGGGCAATATCGAGGTTTGCATAAGTGCAAAGACTGCAACAAGCGATTTACAGTAACGGTTGGAACCATGTTCGAGGGTTCGCATATTTCGTTGCGTAAATGGTTTGCTGCAATTTATATGTTCTTGGCACATAAGAAAGGCATAAGCAGTATGCAACTACATAAGGATATTGCAGTTACACAGAAGACAGCTTGGTTTATGTTGAGCCGGATACGTTATAACCTGCGAAATATCAAGTACATAATATACGGTGATGTTACACAGGTCGATGAAACGTATGCCGGACATTGCGTTCGGGACAAGTTGCATTTTTCCTGACAGGTATTCGCTCCATTGCAAGTAAGATATCCGGGACAAGTGTTATCTCCTGCCCACGTTCCTTCACAAGTGTTGCCACAAGTCTGCCCCTACGCAGTGAAACCATTGGTTATTTCGTATGCCGCCGAGGTAAATGCAATGATACTACAAGGAACGCCTGTTCCACCCTAAGTTGATTCATGTGGGTGTCATTTAAATTGGTCACGACATCTTTTTTTCAGAACCAATTTTTTCATTTTCTTAAAAGTTCTAATGAATAGGTTAAGAATTGAAAAACTGTAAACCTGCGCAGGTAAACATTATTTTATATCTCTTAAAGGATTTGTCGGTAAAGTAGTTTCCATAAAAACGATGGCGTCAAACCGTTCGGTCAGTGGAAAGGGGTAATATTCGTTATTGTTCCAAATACCCCTTACGATTCTGAACAGCATGGGCTGAAATAACCACGCGTTTTCTTTTGTCTTTGGTATATTTCTCCAATTGAGGAAAAGTAAGGTTTTTTAAGCGATTCGAATAGGTGCTCATACGATCCTGGCATTCCCGGATTGGCTGAAACAGTCATATATCGGTTATTCTTATAAATATTCCCGGCCATGTAAGTTCCTTTTGATAGAAACAAGTGCCGATCACATAATAATCGTTCCCGAATCTTTTCGCGCAGATGATCGCCTGCCTCCCGGATATCTGTCACGCTGCTACCTTTTCCGACATGCGAATTATGAGCGAAAAACAGAATCTTCGTATCCGGATTCTGCTTGGAAAGCCAAACGACATTATCTGCGATAAACCGGTTACGGGGTGCTGTATCCATCTCCATGTATTGCTCAACGATATTCGTGTACCAGAGAAACCGATTTCTAAGTTCTCCCGTTCCGGTATTTCTTTTTCAGCCCATTGCCGCAGGCGGGACATACTTGCGGTAATGATCGTTCTTTGTTCTTCGGTAAAATGAATCGGATATTCCAAAGATCACCCTTATTCCTGCGGTGTTCGGAATCGACATAACGAATAATACTGTCTACCGGATGGATGGTCTCCTGATAAAATCGACCTTCGGACATTTCGTTTAACCGTCCGAGTATGCCGGAGAAATCCTGCATATCGACACCTTCGATCCTGACTTTTTTATCTGTGTTTTTTTATTATATCCACGTATCCATAAAATCAGTTCGGCAAATTCCTGATTGTTGGGTCCAGTTAAAGGTCTGTTTTAAAATATTTTCTATCGAGCCTTCTCCGGTCGATACGAAACGATCGATCGCTTCGATCACGTTCAGAGAATTTTCCAATGCGAGCATGGTAAATCCTTTTTCTTTGATCAGGTACTTCGCCAGTTGATTCCGGGTCATTGTTACGGTTCCCGCCCCATGCGTCGCTTCACCCAAACCTACGATCCGTGCATTACCAACAGCACGACCCAACTCTTCGAAATCCGTAGTCAGAGAATCGAACGGATAAACATGTTTGTCCAGCCATTTTTCTCCCGGTCGTCCAGCGGTTCTTTCCGGGGTGTAAAATCTTTATAAAGGTCTCCATTGACAAGAATCTCAAATTCATCCAGATAAAACGTAGACCCTTTTGGGCCCGTTACACCGAACAGGACAGCCGTTGTTTGAGTATTTATTTCTATTTTCGCAGATAAATCGCTCCACACAGTTTTTCCCGTTAAAGAATCTCCGTTTACCCCGGATTGCAAAACATCTTTCTCGAAACAAGCCGCCCAGATTTGGATCTTACTCGTGTCTTCCGTATTGCATTTTGCTTTACACCTAATTTCCAATGTTTTTCCGGTTAGTCCGGATAAATCGTTAAAAGCTCTGCATGCAACCTGTAAACTTGTATGTAGATGCCATTCATTATATTTGAAAGCTCCGAGACCTTTCTTATTTTTTGGTGAAGGCGGCACGATTACATATGCCGCATCAATCCGATCCGCATAATGTCCACAAGAGCATAGGGAATATGCGTTTGAGTCTTTGATAGCAACAGCCCAACGAGAATACAACCGATCATAGTAAACATTGCCACTTTTACGATTGCGGTCAATCTGCATTGAGAACTGCTTATCACTCGTCTCTATTTTTGTTACAGGGAGTAAATTATTCTGTGAAAACAGCCATATATCGGGATTTCACAGAGATAAAAACTGAGTCGGCTGGGCATGTTTTTCCGGTTATATGGATAAATTGAGAATTGACCTGTACCGAAGAAATCTCACAGGGAAACTCCTCAAGAAATAGATAATCCGCCAAATCTATTTTACCTTGATTTTCTGTTTTCATATGGGTATCCCGCAGAGTTTGCTTTACCTGCTCATCTTCATTTTTGCTTCTTAGCCGGATGTTTCGGATTTTAAAGCTAACTGCACCGCTCGACGGTAATGGTGCGATGTACAATCTCAGGGCAGTCATGTGCCTTCCTAAGATATTCTGATGCAGCATCGCTGCATATCTCGATAAATCTATAGAGATACTCTGCCATCGGTCGGATACATTGACATTTCTAACAAACGTCAGTTTTTGCATAACCGCCGCTCCAATATAGGAAATATAATCAGATGTAATATATTCAAAACTAACAATCGTGGCATCATCCGGGAAGAGTTTTGTATCTTTAGTAATAAGTGGTAAAATTACAGTGTTATTGAGTGTAAATTCATAGCATCCTCCTATTTTCCGCTTGACCGGACAGGACGTATACTTCATCCACACACTAAGCGAATACTCTCGTTTACTCATAGTCAGTACTATATTTTGCATTTATATTTCATTGACATTTACCAACTTGCACCTAGAAATCCCAGCAATACGTCCTATAAATCGGACTATAACTCCATTGATATCTCTTTAAAAATACCGCAAAGGGTCTAGAATACTGTCGTCTGTAATCACCGCGGATATACATCCCGATTAAATGAAAAACCCCATGTATCGACCTGATGGATAACAATCTCTTATAAACAAACCTCAATCGCTCTCTCTGTTCATTGTTATATGGATCCGTAAGCGCTTCATGCCACATCAACAGATCCTTAGTAAGTTCATACCTTCGAGGTGGAAACTTAAAAAGCATACCCAGCCCAACTGACTGTGCACAATGCTCCCGGTATTTAATTAGACACTCATCAATATATCCAATTTGATTCCTTATAGCCGCAGCGGCTGCCATCATCCCATCATGGATAGCCAGTTTATTCAGTTCTGGGAAAGGCAGGCAATATGGAACAAAAAGAAGCCCTCAAAGCAGTCGTCGCTCCAGTGACTTTTACTCGATACACTCATCACATCATAGTGATGTCCCTGATCAAACAATCGTTTATTCCGTTTTGTCATCCCTACAATATCAAAAAGAGTCTTTTCATAACTCAGTGTACCCATTGAATTGATTACTTTTCCATTCGTAAAAACGTAGCTTTTTGTCAGGATGGGTATCAAAATAATAGCAAATTGTTTTCACCTTATCGGGCATCCAGATATCATCCTGATCAGCGAGAAAGATAATATCACCAGAACAAAGGCAAATCGCCTTTTCAAAATTCCTCGTGTATCCTAAATTTTGAGGATTTCTTACCAGTTTAATTGGAGCCCCTGCCCTGATAAACCGTCCAATAATCGAAAGCGTCATATCTTCCGATCCATCATCACAGATAATAATTTCATCAACAGGTATACTTTGCTCAAGGATAGATTGTAACTGTTCATCGAGATAATCTTCTCCATTATATGTACACATTGCCACAGAAATTCTCATATTCATTGAATTTAAATTAGCATTGCATTTGTGAGGAAACGAGCGCATGATAGTACCTTTTTTTTTCCATCAGAGTTTCATGGTTACCTATTTCAACGATCACACCTTTATCGAGCACAACAATCTGATCGGCATTACGGATTGTACTCAACCGGTGAGCTACGACGATTACCGTACGATCTTTAAATGCCGCACTCAACGCATCGGTGATCTTCTTCTCGTTTATCACATCGAGCGAGTTAGTTGCCTCATCCAAAAACAGAAATTCTGGATTACGATATAGCGCTCGGGCAATCAGTAAACGCTGTTTTCTGGCCACCGCTCAGTCCTCGTCCCGTCTCTCCGATCTTTGTTTCAAACCCCTTAGGCATTGAGTTGATTTCGTCCTCGATTTGCGCAATGCGGCAAACCTCACGCAGGCGATCGTAGTCTATATGTTCATCGTCGAGCACGATGTTATTCAAGACCGTATCCGAAAACATTTTCCCGTCCTGCATTACCACTCCGCACATGTTTCGCCATTTACGCAAGTTTATTGCCTGTACGTTCATGCCCCCATCTTGATCTCCCCATGAGTTGGCTTATACAACCGTATAAGCAATTTAAGTAACGTCGATTTACCGCTACCGCTACCCCCGACGATAGCCGTCACTTTACTTTGAGGAATAATCAGGAAAACATTCCTTAATACGACCGGAGCGTTGGATGAATATTGAAAAGAACACATTCTCCAGCGTTATGGTTTTGTCCTCTGGAATAATCATCGAATTACCTACCGTCAGTAGATCCTCTTCGTCATCCAGTTGCCGGATCTCGTTCATACGCAAAAACTAATCTTTGCATATTGGGCCGAGATAATAAAGTTGATAAACTGTACGAGCGGGTCCGTTGAGCATCCCGGATAATGAACTGCGTCGAGATCATCACCCCAAAAGTGATATCGCCCGGATCACCGCCATCGCGCAATAAAACACGATGCCCATATTCTTTATATTTTCGATAAATTGAGCCCCCAGGTTTTGCATATTCGTTACCGACAATACGCGCTTGTTCACTCGGTATAAACCGGCTTGAATCGCCTCCCATTTCCATCGCCGATGCTTCTCGTAGTTGTAAATTTTAATATCCTCGATGGCCTCAACGGTTTCTACCCAATAGCTCTGATTTCGCGAAACCGATTTCGAAGTACTCCCAGTCCAGCTTTTTGCGGATATTCAAAAACAGCAATACCCAAATCACGTACAAAGGCTGACCCTGCAATAAAATGTAAAAGATAACGGCGTTATAGACCAGCAGAATAATGGAGAATAATATAAATGTCAGCGTTGAGAAAATCAGCGCCAACGAGTTGTTCATGATGAAACCACGGATGCGTTCGTGATCTTGTGCCCGTTGTAGAATATCGCCCAGCAACTTATTCTCAAAAAAAGTTACAGGCAACTTCATCAACTTGATCAGGTAGTCTGAAATCAGTGCAATATTGACGCGCGAGGTGATATGCATCAGTATCCAGTCCCGCGCTACATTGAAGATCGTAACACTCAAAAGAATGGCAATATTGCCAATCAGCACCATGTTAATGAAATTGATATCCGATGTCTTAATCCCTACATCAATAACCGCTTTCGAAATAAACGGCAATAGTCCAGAGAGCAGGGTGACGATCAACATGATGGCAAACACCAGCATAAAATTCTTATTATACGGGACAAAGTATTTGAGAATACGCAGGAAAGCGCTGTTCTTCCGTACTTCTTTCTCTGCCTCGGAATCTTTGAACTCGGCCGTCGGCTCTACAGCCAGCAATTTACCTCGCTTCTCACCCTTCGGATACCACCCCTTACGAAACTGCTCGTGGGTATATTTCACCCGACCTTTAGCCGGGTCGGAGACCCAGATATACTTTTTGCTTGCATGATAAACGACTATGAAATGGTTGTCATTCCAGAATACGATCGCTGGGAAAGGCACCTTACCGACCAACTCGTCGATCGTACATTTGATCGCCAATGTCCTCAGGCCGATATTCTCTGCGCCAGTACTCAAGTCAAGCATCGACACTCCCTCTCTGCGAATACCGCACTGATCGCGCAAATACTGCAACGAATAATATTTACCGAAATATTTTGCAATAATCTTCAGCGAAGTTTCTGGCCCGCAGTCTTGCGAGTCCATCTGATATTCAACCGGAAAGAGTTTAAACATAAAGTTGGGTGAATAGGTTGACAATCAATTTCTGGATGTGACGGATCGGCAGGATATATTATTTCTCCGCTTTGGCTTTCAGATTATCGAACAA
>VOFH01002538.1_pt1 | contig 27754 bp, 51 predicted proteins | sample 5384091 | NCBI WGS metagenome assembly VOFH01 (sample SAMN12384727, study PRJNA508395) | human gut metagenome | isolation source: healthy gut G | host: Homo sapiens
CATTTCCGCAACTTCCTTCACATTTTCGGCAGCTTCCTTTACGTTGATTAATTCTTTTGGGGAACTTCCATAAACTCTGGGTCTACTGCAGACTTTTCCTGCTTTACCTGAGTTTTATCTTCATTTATCACAGTATCTGCGTTATGTAGCTGTTCGGAATTGGAAACAGGAGCGTTTAAGGTCTCCTGATTTTCAAATGCCGGATCTGATAGTGTTGCATTCATACTATCTGCCATAACCACCATTCTCCTTGGGAAATCGTTAATCGCATCGTTAAACATAAGCCCTGCTTGTTTTGCAGATTCTGAAACACGATATGTATTGCCTTGCATGGCGTATTTGGTAGACATAATTGCTTTCATTTCAGGATTTTCAATCCAATAATCAATCTTACGTGCTAAATCATCCGGATTATCTGCTTCAAATAAACTTCTGTCATCCAAAGCAAACTGTACGGTTGCAGATTTCGGCGAATTACTGATAACAGGTACCAAACCGCAGGCAAAAGCTTCCATACAAGCAATCGCTTCACTTTCAATATATGCCGCATGTACATAAAATCACAAGAATTAATCAGTCTGATTAATTCTTTCTTTGGTGTAAAAACCAAAATAGGCGGATTTTCATTGTCTCACCTTGTTTACGCAAGGCTTTTCACATGGACCGTGTCCGGCCAAATAAACTTGTATTTTATCCGCATATTTTAGAGCATTCCACAGCCTTTAACAGTATGTCTTGTTTTTTCTCATAAGACAGCCTGCCAATCATCAAAATATTAAATTTTTTCGGGGTCTGTTACCTTTTCCACTTCCATCGGACGGAACTCATCGTCTACACCATTACTAATTACATATAGCTTTTGTTTATAACCGTTTTTACGCAATTCTCCGCAATAAATTTTGACGGACAGTGAATATGGTTAAAATCTTTGTAAAAGTATCTGTGGGCAAACCGATAAAATCCTACGGAAAGAAGCTCAACTTTTTCACAATGAATATTATAGGTAATATTCTCCGGCTGCAAATGAAACGCCGCCGATGTAGGAATTCCCATCTGTCTCGCAATTTTAGCCGCTTTGCGTTCAAAATGGAAATGGAAGGAAAAAGTGAACGATATCTGCTCCCTTAAACGCCTTTCTGAACACCTTTTCATCAGGAGTGGCAAAACAAAAACCTTGTTTATGACTAATTCTGGTTACAAGTTTATAATGTGCTTCCGGTACACCGAACTTATCTTTTCCGGACTCACCAATAGAAACAACTTACCTGATGCCTCTTTGCCTTAGCATATCGGCAAAGCGACGGGCAGTCATAGTGGTTCCGTTATTCTCCTCATCAAACATGTCAACTACAAGAACAATTCTCAAGTTAAACCTCCAACTACTCCAATCAATCGAATGCCTGTTACGAAAGCTAACAAAAAACAGGTATCCTTATCTCAATCTTTCTATATCAAAACAATAAACACTTTCAAAATACTATTAAATAATCATACATAATTATTCATCATTCGTCAACATCTGAGTAAAACGTCCTTTATTTTCCATAAAGAACACAATCTTTTCTAAATTACCAGCTATTTTGCTACATTATTCTGTACGCTTCCGTTGACAAAAGCAGTAATATTGTCCGCAGCAATTTAATCAATCTGCTTCTGGCGTCTTTTAGATGCCCATGCAATGTGCGGCGTAATCACACAATTTTTGCCGTCAATAACGGATTATCTTCTTTGGCGGCTCCTGAGACAATACATTCTAAAGCAGCTGCGTATAACTTATCCTGATTTAACGCATCTGCCAACGCCTGCTCATCTATCACCTGACCGCGTGAGGTATTGATTAGAATGGCCGTTGGTTTCATCAATGCCAAAGCTTCTCGATTTATCATACGCTCTGTATCAGGAGTCAAAGGGCAATGAATGGTTACAACATCACTTTCGCGAAGCAGTTCCTCTCTGCTTACCTGACGGCAGCCTTCCGGCATATCCTTTGCAGAGCGACTGTTCACCAGTACGTTCATTTCCAAAGCGCGGGCAATTCTAGCAACCGCACGCCCAATATTACCAAAGCCGATAATACCCAATGTACTGCCTGCAACGTCAATTAAGTCTGAATTCCAGTAACAAAAGTGACGGCTGTTAACCCAATCCCCCTTTATGAACACTTTGATTATGTAACTCCACTTTATTTGTAATGTTAAATAACATAGCAAATGTAAACTGCGCAACTGCAGTGGTACAGTAAGTTGGAACATTACATACAGGTATTCCTCTTTGTTTTGCCGCCTGACAATCAATCACATTAAAACCTGTAGACAGCGTACCAATATACTGTAACTTGGGCAAAGCATTTATGGTTTCAGCCGATAATACCGTTTTGTTTGTAATTAAAATCTCAGCATCTTTTTGCTCTTTCCACAATTTCATCCGGTTTTGTAAATTCATAAATTGTAACATTCCCCAGCGCCTCCAGAGGAGCCCAGCTAACATCTCCCGGATTCGTGGTATAGCCGTCTAAAATACATATATTCAAAGGAATACCTCCCTATTTGTAAATTAAATTAGATTTTCTACTAATTGTATTTTATTGTACCATAAGGATAGTGGTTTTGCAATTTCTAATGTCTGACAAAACAACTGAGAACTTTTGCCCATATCCGCCAAATAATTGCATATACATCATATTATAAAAGAAAATACAACACTTAAATTCCAAATTTTTCAATTGATACTTTCAGCAGAAAAATATAGTTTACAAATGCTAAACGATTGACCATTGTCCTATTTCAAAATATAATATATAAATAATATTCAGTAGAGCGCTTTATACCCAAAAATAAAAATAATTGTCTGGAAAGGAAATGATATTAATGAAACAAACCATTCAGACCAAACATCTTTTTGAATTTAAATGAAACTTGCGCAGCTTCTTTGCTTGAACAATTTGAATATCCATGGCAGGCACTTCCTCATATTTCCGACTTTGTTATATCTCTTGGAAAAACACTTTCTCCGGACGAATATGAACAAAAAGGAAGAACATGTTTGGATTGCACGGTCCGCTACTGTATTCCCTTCAGCCTATATTACAGGTCCAACCATCATAGGTCCAAATACAGAAGTACGTCATTGTGCATTTATCAGAGGAAATGCTTTGGTTGGCGCCAATTGTGTTGTAGGCAATTCCACCGAATTGAAAACGTGATTCTGTTCAACCATGTACAAGTGCCCCACTATAACTATGTTGGAGATTCTATTTTAGGTTATAAAGCGCATATGGGTGCCGGTTCCATTACGTCCAACGTAAAATCCAACAAATCTTTGGTAGAAGTAAACCAGACGGAGAAAAAATAGCCACAGGATTAAAAAAATTCGGTGCTATTTTTAGGGGACCACACTGAAATTGATGTAATTCTGTATTAAATCCCGGCTGCGTCATTGAAAAGGCTCTCAAATTTATCCTGTTTCCACGGTGCGGGGAGTTGTACGGAATATCATATTTATAAACAACCAAATGAAATTGTAGCCATAAAAAGACTGATATGCAAAATCAGAGGTTTTTCCCTTCCATTTTCTTTTTGATTTTTTGTATAATAGAAACAATATATCAGTTGTATACGAAACAGGAAAGCAGGAATTTCATGCCAAAACAAAAAAGGTTGCCATTATCGGCAACATATCCAGCTTTGATAAATGTTCTATTACAACCCGCTTTTGGTTTATTTTGCGGCCAGCGGAGGAATTGAAACCTATCCGCTTTTAACTGCCATTGTAGCCTCCCGTGATAATGACATTGATAGTCCTGATTATTGTGATTTAACCAATAATATGCCTACGGTTGCAGAGTATTGGCGTTCACAGCAACTGAAACTGGACGGTCTTATCAGCGGATTTTTAGGCTCTCCCGAACAGGCAAATGTGGTTTCCGATATTTTAACCCATTGTAAAGCTCAGGGATTCACTGGCATTGGTCGACCCAATCATGGGAGACCACGGGCAAATGTATGGGTCAAGCTCCCCAAAATGGTAGATGCCATGCGCAATTTATGTAAACATGCAGACATTATCGTTCCAAACATAACAGAAGCATGTTTAATGTTGACGAACCTTATCAGCCCGGGGCCGTATACCAGAGAATATATTCAAGATTTATTGGTACGATTAAGCCAATTGGGACCGAGCATGGTGGTCATTTCAGGCGTTTGGTTCAGCAAATTTTATCAGGTGCTGCCGGTTATGATACTGTAGACGGAAGTTTTACATATGCATTTTCAAAGCATATCAAAGGTGAATACAAAGGTGTGGAGATGTTTTTGACAGTGTACTGTTAAGCGCTTTGTTGCATAATATGAAGTTTAGAAACGCTTTTACAGTTTGCTGTAGATTTTACCCACAAAAGTATTTTAACCCAAACAAATGCAGAAAAGAAAATATTGATATGTTTCAATATGGTATTGACTTTGAAATGAATTTACCTTGGATTATTAAAACATTTAAATCAGACAGAACATAAAAAGGAGCGGAGTATTCTGCTCCTTTTTCTAACAAAATTCGTCACAAAAATGGAGAGAAAGTGAAGAATTATTTACATACATCACAAATTACGATATAATGTTACAAAGTCTTCTGAAAAGTGATAAAATGTTCATATATTTATGGTACGTTAACATATGGAACCGAAACAATATGAAAAATCAACAGAAAGGGGGCTTTTCCATCTATGTTCAGCAGCCAGGTGTTTGAAAGCGCATTGAGTATTACTATGTTTGTGCTGAGAATCTTGGTACCTTTATTATCTACAGTAGTGCTGGTACGGTGTTTCGTTTCTCAAAACGGGGCCGACGAAAAGAAGAGCCCGTTGTTTTATTAGAGGATTTGGCCAGCGGCCTTTCCATTCCCGTTTTATATTGGGAAAACTCGATTGACGAAGCAAAAGCTGCGACATCGTTTTACCTGACAGTACCTGCAGCCGCGATCACGCTGTTCCATACAGACGAGCCAGCGGTTGGATGATTACAGACACCAACTCCAAAGCAGGTACGTATGTAAATGATAAAAAATTAAAGAAGCCACACAGATTATTCCCGGCGATGTGATTACCATGGGAACATCACGGTTTGCATTACGCCGTAAGCGAAGGCACAGTGATTCAGCAGAAGAAAAAAATAAAACAGCCCAAAATTTCCAATAAAAAGCGCCATCCCCTGCCGGGTTATTGGGTTTAACGAATGTTATCCATTTACTGCTTACGGTACAGTGCTGTTTTGTAGGCGGAGAATTTAACGCTATGCCATTCATACCATTTGCTTTATTATTGGCAATGTCATGGGGCTTATACCTGATTTCCCGAAAACTGCTGGGTCGCGTCAGTTTTGAGATTGAAACATTCGGTTTCTTGTTAAGCGGCGTTGGTATTATGCTGCTTTGCGCAGAAGACTTTTCTCTCATTTACGTTCAAATGGGAAGTATGCTTTTGTCTGTGCCTATTTGGATTTTTAATTTGGTTTATGGGCGATTTAAAACGTGTTATGAAGGCACGATTATGGATAGCCATTGCCGCAATTGTATTGTTTGCTGTAAACTTAGTCATCGGTACAGAAGCAAACGGTTCTAAAACTGGATTAACCTCGGCCCTATCAGTATTCAGCCTTCGGAATTTATTAAAATTGCTTTTTATCTTTGTAGGCGCCTCTACATTGGATAAATTGCAAACAGCAAAAAACTTATGGGGATTCTTGGGATTTACCGCTGTTTGTCTCGGCGCTTTGATGTTAATGAAGGATTTCGGTACTGCTTGTATTTTCTTTATTACATTTATTATCATTGCATTCATGCGCTCAGGCAGTATCCGTACCATATTATTGACTGTATCCGGTTCCGCGCTCGGTGTATTCCTGATTTTACGGTTTAAACCATATATTGCAGAGCGTTTTAAGGCATGGCGGCATGTTTGGGAATATGCCGATACTACCGGTTATCAGCAAACAAAGGTGTTGATGTATGCCGCCAGCGGAGGACTATTCGGTGTTGGACTTGGCAACGGATATTTAAAAGATATTTTTGCAGGTGACAGCGACCTTGTATTCGGTATGCTTTGTGAAGAAATGGGTCTTGTTATGGGTGTTATTGTTGTAGTTGCAATTGCAATGCTGATTTTATTTGCACGTAATGATGCAACAAGAAGCCGTTCTACATTTTACTCTATTTCAGCATGTGCAGCCGCAGGATTACTGCTGTTCCAAACCTGTTTGAATGTATTCGGCGCTACCGACGTGTTACCTCTTACAGGCGTTACACTACCTTTTATCAGTCTTGGCGGTTCCAGTATGATGGCTGTTTGGGGATTGTTGGCCTTTATTAAAGCTTCCGACGAACGCACTTATGCAGTAAGGAGGAAAGGCAAATGAAAACAACAGGCTGGCGCTCTTTAATCTTGTATATCATAGGCGCAGGTTTTTTTTGGTAGGAATTATATTCTTTATCTGTAGTTATTTTATACAAGGCGGTTCTTTGGGCAATTCGTCCTCCAATGCGCATATTACCAACAATGGTCAGTTAACCTATTCCGGTGAAATTACAGACCGTGACAGCAATTTGCTTTCTACAGCAAAGACGGGGTACAGCAGTATAATGACAATGCATTAATCCGCAAAGCAACCTTGCATGTAGTGGGTGACCCCAACGGATATATTTCAACAGGAGCACAATATGCATTCCGCACTCAATTATCCGGCTTTAATCCGATTACAGGCGTAGTATCACCATTCGGCAGTTCGGTTACAGGCAGTAATATTAAACTTACCATCAGTTCAGATGTTTCTGCCGCGGCATTACAAGCGTTAAATGGTAAGAAAGGCGCGGTTGCTGTATATAACTATAAAACCGGAGAGGTACTATGTATGGTTAGCAGCCCCACATTTGACCCTCTGAATATCCCCAGCGATATTGAAACTAACAGTACATATGAAGGCGTTTACTTAAACAATGCATTATCTTCTACCTATACCCCGGTTCTATCTTTAAAGTAATTACTGCAGCTGCTGCTATTGAAAACATCCCAGATTTAGACAGCCGTACATTTCATTGTTCCGGCTCTACCCATAATCAATGGTGAGAAAATTACTTGTGATTCTGTCCATGGAGATATCAGCTTCCAAAAATGGTCTGGCACAGTCTTGTAACGTAGTGTTCGCCGAATTAGCTGTAGAACTAGGCAAAGATACTATGACAAAATATGCCGACCAGTTAAGGTAACACCAATTTCTATTTAGATGGCAATCCAAATAAAATGAGTTCTTATAATGTTGAGCAGGCAGATGACAACTCCTTGGTTTGGTCAGGCATCGGCCAATATACCGATACCGTTAATCCATATCACATGATGATATTAATGGGTGCCATTGCAAACGGAGGTACCCCTGTGAATCCATACATCATCCAAAGTGTTACCAACAGCATTGGTTTACAAACCAAAACAGGTAAAACCTCAAACGGAGATAACATGCTGAAACAATCTACAGCAGAAGAACTTCAACGTCTTATGAGATATACCGTAAGCAATTATTACGGAGATTCTATGTTCCCGAATTTACAGGTAGCTGCAAAAACAGGTACAGCAGAAGTTGGTGACAATAAGATTCCAACCGGCTGGATTGTAGGATACTCTGAACGCGATGATTTGGCTTTCGCCGTTGTTGTAGAAGAAGGCACCATGGAAGAAATTCCGCAGGTGTCGTTGCCAATACAGTGCTGCAAAAGCTGCAGCGCTTTATACATAAAATATCAAGAAATGAAAAACTAAACTTACTATGAATCAAAGGAGAATGAAAAATGGCAGTTATTGAATTAACAACACAAAAATTTTAACGAAGAAGTATTACAGTCCGATGTACCTGTTATGGTTGACTTTTTGGGCATCATGGTGCGGTCCATGCCGCATGGTTTCTCCAATTGTGGATGAAATTGCAGAAGAAGTACAAGTAAGGCAAAAGTAGGCAAAGTAAACGTAGATGAGCAAGGTGACTTGGCTTCTCAATTTGGTGTTATGAGCATTCCAACCATTATGGTATTTAAAAATGGAGAAGCTGTTGCAAGTTCTGTTGGTGCGAAATCAAAAGCAGAATTGCTTGCATTGTTAGATTAAAGAACATAGAAAAGCCTGCGAGAAGCAATTTCGCAGGCTTTTGTTTGCTATAAAATTTCCGGGGTGATAGAATGTCTACTTCAAAGAATTTGTAGAGTACGTATGTGAACAAATACATGAGGTCGGCTTTTCTCCGTTACAAAAAATTTCGGAGAATATATGATATATGTAAATGATAAACCTATTTTATTGGTGTGCGACAATACTGTCTATATAAAAAATTAGACTGCTTGGCAGAACTTATGAAAGAAGCACCGATAGCAATTCCATATCCCGGTGCCAAAGAGCGTTACATTCTTGATATTGAAAATCATCAGCTTACCAAAGAAATTATTTCCATTTTAGAGCCAATCACGCCTTTACCTAACCCCTAAAAGAAAAAATAAAATTTTTGTCTGAAAATGTTTCCTATCAGGAGTTATTTATATTATTCTATATCAGAACTATAATAAGTACAATATACCCTATAATGGGAACAATTCGTAAAGGAGAGATGAAAATGAAATCAAAATTTATGATATTGTTTGCTCTCTGTTTTGGCTGTAGTACAATTGGGTTAGCCGGATGCGCGAGCGATGGAAATGCAACATCATCTACTGATATAAATTCTGCTGCAGTATCAGAAACTGCATTCTGAAGCAACCAGTCTTACTCCAACAGAAGACGCCGTTTCTTCTACCGCTTCTGGACAATGAACATCGTGGTGAAATTATAAACGGTGTCTTTACCTCTACTGATGGGTTTACAAAATAACTGTGCCGGAAGGAGTTACTTTGCTTACCGCAGCAGACACTACTACCGTATTTACTGCAAACGAAGGAAACACTACTATTACAATATCCTCCGAAGTCAATAACGGACCCTATCAAGATTTAAAACAGGAAACATTTGAAACCATTTACAGTCAATTATATACAGAATATGCTACTACTGGCTTTGAATCGAAAAGTAATAGATGAAAAACGAACTGACTATCGCCTTTCTTTTACCGGAAAGAACAAAGAAACCCCGCTGCAAGTGAACGTATTTAAAGCTATGACCAATCAAAGAGCAATTACAATTCAAATTTCTTCACCGCAGGACAATCAACCGGACAGCACTATGATGGATACCTTGATTCGCTCTTTAAAATTTTAACACAAAACGGCCGATAACATATCATCGGCCGTTTTTTATAAAAATTTTATTCACTATATTAAAGTGTATATCCTTTAGTCCTCATCAATATCATATTCAAGAATTGCGCCGCTTACTGCGTCAATTACATACTCATACTCTGTTTCCTCTATATGAAATTCTATTTCATACTCAACACGGTCATTGTCTTTCTCAAATTTGGCTTTAGAAAACGAACTTGATTTATTGTTAATCCAGCATGACTCACCGCAATATTTTTTGCTTCATCCACACTTATAAACCGAACCTTATCAGATACATTCTCGTTTACATCTGTTGCAGAGGAACTTTCTGTTTGTGGTTCTTCTTTTATCTGTACATCAACCGTAGGATTCTCGGTTGGTTGATGATTGTTCGTGAGAGGCTCCGAACTTTTTTTGATAATTTCACCAGTAACTTCATTCATTTGATAATCGTAGTGATGTGTTAACGTCGAGAATGCAATGTGATATATAGAATTTCCATTTTCTGTTATAAGTTCTTCCTTATAAAAAACGGCTTCTGGTATATTGACCTGTATCAGTTAAAGCAACTTGTTTAGCCATATCCAGTGTAATCACAGAGGGTTTCTCTTCTATTTGTCCCGTACTCTGAGATTGATTTTCATTAGGAACTGTAATTATGGTATTTTGACGATTCGGATTGTTCTGCTACTGTATCTGGGGCTGTATGATACATAAAAGCGTTCACAAGCAAGATAGAAGATACAAGTATACTACACAATATGAATACTATAAAATAAAAACCCATTTTTTATTTTTTAGAATATTTCTCATTTTTCTCACAACCATAAAATACATCTTTTTTTCGTACATGTCTCTTTCATTTACAAAAGCGCATTCATTGCAGTGAATGCGCTTTTGTTATTAATCAGAACATTTTAATACTTGTCCCGGATAAATAATTGTACTTTGAAGTTGATTCCTACGAACCAACTCTACATATTTTGTATGACAACCCAGTTCTTTCTTTGCAATGCTCAATAGGTTATCGCCTTCTTTTTACAATGTACATAATTTTACCTCCTTTTTGATTGTATCTATATGATATCTATCATTTATTAAAACTTTATTAGAAGTCTGACTTTGTAAATCTTAACACTTGGCCAGGATAAATAATGGTGCTTTCCAATTTATTTGCGCGAACCAGCTCCGCATATTTTGTATGGCAGCCCAGCTCTTTTCTTGCAATGCTTAATAGATTATCTCCTGTTTTTACAATATACATATTTATATTATCTCCTTTTTTTCTTTTTAATTTTTATCTTCAATCTATCTTTATGATATCCATTGTTTATTAAAACTTTATTAGAAGTCTGACTTTGTAAATCTCAACACTTGGCCGGGATAAATAATGGTGCTTTTCCAATTTATTTGCGCTGAACCAGCTCCGCATATTTTGTATGGCAGCCCAGCTCTTTTTCTTGCAATGCTTAATAGATTATCTCCTGTTTTTACAATATACATATTTATATTATCTCCTTTTTTCTTTTTTATCTTATCTTCAATCTATCTTTATGATATCCATTGTTTATTAAAGCTCTATTAGAAGTCTCATTTTGTATATCTCAACACTTGGCCGGGATAAATAACAGTGCTTTCCAATTTGTTTACTTCAACCAGCTCTGCATATTTTATATGGCAGTCCATCTCTTTTCTTGCAATGCTCAATAGATTATCTCCTGCTTTTACAATATACATTTATTTCACCTCCTTTTGTTTGATTATATTTTTATTATATTCACTATTAATTAAAGCCTGATTAGAACTTATAAAAAAAAAAAGCATATCTACAATAAAATGTAGAGTATGCTTTTTCTTTTTTATTATTTAATGAGGAGATTTTGAAATGATAAAACAAGAATGTGCTACCTTCTCCCAAAATACTATTGACAGATATAGTACCTTTATGGAGTTCGGCAATTTCATTCACCATAGCCAAAACCAATACCTGTTCCCTTGCTTGCTCTGGACTTATCCGCCCTATAAAAACGTTGGAATATATTTTTTGATCTTCGCTTGAAATACCAATGCCATTATCTTTCACGGAAAGAACCACTTGTTCCGGAGATTCTGATAATTCTACGAAAATATATCCATTGTTTTTCCATAACGATATGCATTTCCAATCAAGTTGCTAAGCAATCTGGTTAACAAATGTTCATTACCTGCTATAAAAACATCATCATCAGTTTTCCAAGTAAGTGTAATGTTTTTATCTTGTATTTGTGCCATATCTTCACATACAGCAGAAACCAACTTTGTAAGGTTAACTTTATGCATTTCAAAACTATCTATTTGAAATTCCAAACGTGCAAAAGCCAACATATCGGTAATTAAGTTCGTCATCTTTTTACTTTGACGTTGAATTAGTTTAATAGCGTCTTCATATTCTTCTGTACTTCTCTGTTTTTCCAATAAATATTCACATTGCGCCATAATAACAGTCATTGGGGTTCTTAATTCATGTGAAACATCGGAAGTAAATTGGCGTTCTGCCTCAAATGAAGAATCTAAACGCTCAAACATAGCATTGAATGTATCTGCAAGTTGATGAATTTCATCTGTTCCTTCTCCCAACTCAATACGTTTTTTTAGGTCCCGCCCCTGACCGATTTGGGACGCGGTAGTAGCAATTTTACGTATAGGAGCCAAAGAACGTCGGGCAATAAAATATCCGCCCAAAATAGCCAATATTAGAAAAATAGGGATAAATATCAACGAAAAATTTATGATAGACGCAAAATGTGTATCTCCTTGCTGAGCAGAAACAACGCCCCTGAGCCACAAACCGTCTAATCCGTTACCTACTAATTTTCGGTCATAGATATACCATGTAACTCCGTTTACGTTTTTGGTTTGGATTTGTAAACCGAAAATTTCATATCTGAAAGTTCTTTGAGAGAGGATTTTCTCCATATAGTAAGGAACCGTTTTCCTGATATACCGCAACGGAAACTTCGTTTACTTTTCCTAAGAAAATCATCGTCTATTTCTAAGTAACCGTTTCTAAAGACAGATACACATCCAAATCATAATCATTTTCTTTGTCTTGAATAGAAGGAAATATTCTATTTCATCTACGTCATTTTCTACAATTTCAATTAAATTGTCTTGAATGACTTTTTGAATCATAAAATCATTGATATACAATATTACTCCGCAAGTTAATGCAACCAGTATAATCAAAAACTGTACTGAACCATAATGTTATTTTTAGTCTAAGTGGGGAAACGGTTCATATTTCCTCGTATCACATATCCTCTTCCTCTGACTGTATGAATTAACTTATTATTGTAGTCATCATCCAGCTTTTTACGGAGGTAACGAATATAAACATCTACAACATTGGTTCCTCCTTCATAATCGAAATCCATATATATGGTCTTCAATTTTTTCCTTGATAGTACAATTCCTTTGTTTTGAAGTAAATATTCCAGTAATGCATACTCTTTTGCGGAAAGAGAAATTTCTTGTCCTGCTCGTGTGACTGTATGGGCAGCACAATCCATGGTTAAATCGGCCACAGTGATTGTATTGTCGGTCATACCAAATGAATTGCGAATGATAGCGCGGAGTCTTGCCATGAGTTCATCAAACGAAAAGGGTTTGACTAAATAATCATTTGCTCCACTATCAAGACCTTTTACCCGGTCAGGAACTGCGTCTTTTGCTGTGAGAAATAAAACGGGGGGTTGTTTTACCTGTCTGACGAAATGAACGCAATACTTCCAGTCCATCGATTTTCGGCATCATAATATCTAAAATGATTGCATCGTAGTCTACTACAGCCAATGCGTCCAATGCTTCCTCTCCGTCATAACAGCTGTCTACACTGTATCCTTCTGATCTTAACTTTTGTGTAATGATAAAATTTAAATCTTCTTCGTCTTCTGCCAGTAAAACTCTCATGACAAACACCTCCTTATACAGAGTAAAGCTATTATATTAAAATACCATTAGAATCAAATACTATGTATTACATGCACGCAATTTGTTTTAGTCTGTCTATAATTGGAAGCTTTTGTGTACAAAGTGTCTCACATTTTCCACATGCCACACAACGTGCTGCTGTGCTGTTGTCCATACTCCACTGCACTTTTAGACGCCCTTAACAGCTCCACTGTCTCCCCCTGTCAAAACAAATTCATTATATGCATCCATTAATTTAGGGATTGCAATGTCTACCGGACATTCATCACAATAACTGCAGCCTGTACATAAGGCATCCAATTCCTGTGTTAGATGCTTTCCCATGTTCTCCAGTAAATCCGGTGTTGCAGGAATAATATGTTCTCCCGCAATTACACTTTCTTCTACATCCTTCACGGAATTCATTCCTACTAAGGCAATTGTAATTTCAGGTTGAGCCAAAATGAATTTTTAAGGCAGAAACAGCAATGGGTTCCTCTGTATTTTGACGAATAAAAGAAAAAGCGGTCCGGATGCTGTGGGATAATTCCTCCACCCAACGGATTCATCGTCGTAATACCCATTCCTGCCTTTTGCACAGGCTTCTACCCCTTTACGGCGGTATGCAAAGTTTACGGCATTATATCCTAATGTTACACCTTCAAAAAACGCCCTCCTGTGCAACTTTTGCAATATCGTCACCGTTTAAATGCGTAGAAAACAGATATGGTCAACCAGACCCTCTTCTTTTGCTTTCAGTATTCCTTCATAAATGCCGCCTTTTTTCATATATGCTGCGTAATCTTCCATTGTTTTAATCGCCCAGATATGAAAAAATCTATTTTTGCAATCCCATTTTGGTAAAAGGGATTTTTTCCAAAAACTTTTCTTGCCTCATCGCCATCAGCAGCATTCCACAGTCCACATTTAGTAGAAACATAAAATGTACTGCGGTCCATTGTTTGAAATGCTTGTCCAAAATATCCTCGCTGTGTTCATCGCAATAATCAGGAGCTGTATCAAAATAATTCACACCCAACTCATGGGCACGATGAATTATTTTGACACTGTTTTCATAGTTTCCTGACTGATAATCTTCTTTTGGAAAACGCAAACCGCCAAAACCAATTGCGGAAACTTTCTTGCCGGTTCTGCCGTATTCTCTATAATCCATGTTCATTCATCCTTCATTTCATTTTTCTGTCAGCTAAAAAATGTTTAATTGCATAAGCTACGCCATCCGCTTCATTGGACAGGGTAATAAAATCAGCTGCTTGTTTTACTTCATTCACACCGTTTTCCATTGCTACAGAGTATCCTGCCTGTTGAAGCAACATAACATCATTTAAACTGTCTCCTATTGCCATAACCTCGTTCATGGTAACTCCTAATACTTTGCATAGATGTACAATGGCCTGAGCCTTTTCCTGTATTGACAGCGCTTACCTCAATATTCATGGAGGAAGATGAGGTAATGGAAACAGTCTGCATCAATGCTAACTCATGCCATAATCTTTTCCGCAAAGCGCTATCCGCTGTTTTTAAATTGATATTTTCTATATTTTGAGGCGACTGCTCTACGAGTGAACGAATGTCGTTCACCGGATTCCGGGTACTGAGCACATATGGAATATAATCTTTCGAGGTGCCGTAATGGGGCAAATTTTCTAAAACCTTTGTTCCGTATATGCCTTTCCCTGTATGAATACTTCCACCATTATATCCTGAGAAGATAATGTATCCAGAATAGACAAAGATGTCCCTTTATCCAGTAAATTACAATAAATTCTCTGTCCCAGTGATAAATTCTCAATCGCCGCCCCATTAGAAGTTACTGCATAAGTGATTCCAGGGATTGCTGTCACTTCAGGAGATAAGGAACCTAACGCTCTGCCTGTACAAGGCACCACAAAGATATCTTGTTGTATGGCATACTCCAGTGCCTTTTTACATTTGACGATAAAGAGGCATCATTACGCAACGTGGTTCCATCCAAGTCAATTGCCAGTAATTGAATTTTTGTATTATCATTCATACCACTGTTTCACCTTTTTCGGTGTTTTCTTACACTCTCGCAACCCCTGTTTTTCTTGCAGCTTCTTTTACTGCGTTTGCAACTGCAGGTGCAACTTCTTTATTTAGCGGATTTGGAATAATAAATTCGGACATAGTTCATCTTCTTTCACCAAACCGGCAATGGCATATGCAGCCGCAATTTTCATTTCGTCATTGATTTCTTTTGCCCGCACATCCAATGCTCCACGGAAAATTCCAGGAATACCAATACATTGTTAATTTGATTTGGAAAATCGGAACGTCCGGTTCCTACAACTTTGGCACCTGCTTCAATTGCTTCGTCAGGGAAAATTTCAGGCACAGGATTTGCCATAGCAAAAATAATAGGATCTTTGCCATAGAACGAACCATATCTTTTGTCACACAGCCCGGTGCCGAAACTCCAAGCAGCATATCCGCACCCTGAATAATTTCAGCCAAGGAACCTTTTTGTGCTCTCGGTTTGTAACCGCGGCCATTGCTTTTTGGCCTTCGTTCAGGCCTTCTTTCCCTTCATAGATAGCCCCGTCACGGTCACATAAAATAACATGTTTCAATCCCATTGCCATAAACAGTTTAGTACAAGCAATACCTGCAGAACCTGCACCATTTACCACAACACGGATATCTTCTATTTTTTATCCACAATTTTCAAAGCGTTCACCATAGCTGCTGCAGCTACAATGGCAGTACCGTGCTGGTCATCATGAAATACAGGAATATCCAATTCTTCTTTTAAGCGTTTTTCAATTTCAAAGCAGCGAGGAGCTGCAATATCTTCCAAATTAATACCGCCAAAGGTAGGGGCAATCATTTTTACTGCCTGTACAATTTCTTCTACATCCTTAGAAGCCAAACAAATCGGGAACGCATCCACATCTCCAAAGGCTTTAAACAGAACTGATTTTCCCTCCATAACAGGCATACCTGCTTCAGGACCAATATCGCCCAATCCCAACACAGCGGTTCCGTCTGTTACAACCGCAACCAAATTCCATTTGCGGCAGTATCCATATGCATCATTTACATCTTTATTAATCTGTATACATGGTGCAGCTACGCCCGGTGTATAAGCAATAGAAAGGTCATCCTTTGTCTCTACGGGACAAGTTGGTACAATTTCTATTTTTCCTTTCCATTGTAAATGTTTTTCTAAAGCAACTTTTGCATAATCCATAATAAAATACCTCTTTCTATATCTATAAACATATACGAAATAAGAATCATTCTTTAAAATGACCATTTTAAGTATAACAATAATCATTTAAAACCGCAATAGGAAACGCCTGTGCGATTTCAATTCACAAAAAGTCTTTACAATAGCATGATATATCCGTATAATAAATAAGAAGGTGGAAACGAAAAATGATACAAGCATGTATTTTTGATTTAGACGGTACTTTATGCAATACGTTGGATTCCATTGCATATTTTTTGTAATCAAACATTAAAACAATTAGGATATTCAAATATACCAACAGATAAATACAGAAGTCTTGTCGGTAATGGTGCCGAGCAATTAATACATAACATGTTTCATATCGATCATCCTACTTATACTCCGGAAGATGTACACACAGCGAAACAAATGTTTATGGACTTATATCAGGAAAATCCATTAAAATGTGTAACATTATATGATGAGCATCTTACCATTGCTTTATACACTAAAAAGCAATGGAATTCTTTTGGCAATTCTCTCCAATAAACCACATGTTTTGACCAGACTATCCGTTCCAAAATTATTTGGTGAGCATCTGTTTGATATATGGTATGGTCAAAGAGATGAAATTCCCCGCAAACCTGCACCCGACGGAGCACTTATGATTGCAAAAGAATTATCGGTACAACCAAGTCAATGTTTATTCATCGGGGACAGTGATGTAGATATGCACACCGGTAACAGTGCAGGTATGAAAACCGCAGGTGTGCTGTGGGGATATCGCAGCAGAGAAGAACTGCTTCATGCAGGTGCACAAATGATTGCTTCTACTCCGTCGGATATTCAAAATTTTATTTTTCAATAGTTTTCCCAATTCTCAGCAAACTTATGAATAATCATCACATAGTTATCACAATCAAGAGACATAATATAGGCATAGTCAATCAATTTATGATATCTTGAAGGAGAGATAACCACTATGAATCGTGATCATTCATATTATCCATATAATAACAATGAACAACCGTTAGAAGTAGAATGGCAAGCACCTGAACAAAATGATATTGCTGGGAATACCCAATGGAATGGCAGTACTTATCACGGCTCTTATCAAAACCATAATCGTTATTCCGGTGGTTCCGGAGAGCCGCCAAAACAAAAAGCCACCTAAAAACCAATCAAACTTTGGGTGAAAATTGTCTGTGGTGCAGCAGCATGTTTGGTAATATCAGCAGGCTCCATTGGTGGATTCATAGGTTTGGTAAATATGGAGCAATCCCATTTTCCGCTTCCGGTACAAACAGTTCCAATTCTATTGTGAATACTACCAAAGTAGAAAATAACAATACCAGCGAAACATCTACTATTACCGGAAAACTATCAACAGAAGAAGCTGCACAGAAAGTAATCCCTTCTGTTGTGTGTATACAGGCTTACAGCAATACCAATGGATATTTAGGCACTTCTTCTGAAACGGGAGAAGGTTCCGGTATTATTGCATCATCTGATGGGTATATTATTACAAATGCTCATGTTATTGAGGGAACATCTGCTTTAAAAAGTAATTTTATCTGACGGTACCAGTTATGAGGCAACGGTAGTAGGCTCCGACACTGCAACTGACTTAGCATTAATTAAAATTGATGCTACCGGTTTACAAGCTGCTGAATTCGGTTCATCTGAAGATTTACAGGTTGAGAACAAGTCATTGCAATCGGTAATCCCGGAGGTATTCAATTTAATTCTTCCGTTACAGTCGGTTATGTATCTGCATTAAACCGTTCCATTACTTATAATGGTTACGATATGGAGTGTATCCAAACCGATGCTGCAATTAACCCAGGCAATTCCGGCGGTGCGCTTGTAAACATGTATGGCCAAGTAATCGGCATTAACTCTGCAAAGATTACTGCAACCGGATATGAAGGTTTGGGTTTTGCAATTCCGATTAATACCGTTCAACCTATTATCAATAATTTAAAACAATATGGTTATGTAAAGACCGTGCTATGCTAGGCATAACCGGTCAGTATATAGATGCAACTACTGCACGTTTTTATGGTTTAACGCAAGGATACAGCATTGTAAAATTAAACAGTAATGTATCTGATGCCGGACTGCAAAAAAGCGACATCATTACTAAAATTGATGGAAACAATGTAAGTTCCGAAACTACAGTGCAGAATGTAATTGCAAAAGAAAAACCGGGAGATACTGTAGAATTGGAAGTATACCGCCCAACTACGGGAGAAAGCTTCACAGCCACAGTTACTCTGACAGAGTACTCCCCCTATGAGTTAGCTTACGACAAACTTTTTCATATATCTTCTTTCCCGAACAGAGCAGTATTCCTGCTCTGTTCCCTTTACAAACAATCTAAAAGAGGCATGCCCTGAATAGGCATGCCTCTTTTTCTATTTATCATTCTTCTGCTAACCAATTAATTTTACCCTGTGCCAGCGCTTCCTCAAAAAGTAGCCGGATGCTGTGGTTTTGTTCCACCCTTGGCACTATACCAACCGTCAGGATATAAAACAGTTGAATTCCAAAGTAACCTTGCTTGTATCCACTGTTGTATCTTCACCCTCACGTACCTTACGTGCTGCAATGACCGTTCTGAAACCATCCATCTCCATACGAACAAGTAGACAGAAGCACAATCTGGTCATCTGCTGAAACATCAACTCCTGTATTAAACAGGGAACGAATTTCCATTTGGTAAATAAAATTCAGAAAATCGCTGTCACTGGAAAACGATGTTCTCAAATAATTAAATGGTTCTCCCTGACTTGATAGTGTATTGGTTTTAAATACAGAGAAGATTTTCCAATCTCCGTTGTATTTTACTGTATCCATTTCAAAAAGTAGGATGTTCTTTATAATAATCCAAAGAACCGTAGTTTAATAAGCTTCGAACATTCTGCCATCATTCATGCTGTGTCCGTATACAATCAAGCTTTTTGAACTTGGGTCCTCCAAATGAATTGAATTTCTTGCGTCGAAGAATAAGCTTCCGTATTTGCTGTGGTTCTTTTGATAATCCAAGTACAAATAGTATTCAGGATTATCTTCACCGGATTGCAAGATAGGATAATCTACCACTGTATCTGCAATTCGAATCCATCCCTTAATATCGGGATTAATTTTTTGCAATTCTACAAATTTCTTTAGATTTCCGTTTTCGTCATATTCAGAATCTTCGTTGGTAGCTGTATTATCCTGGCTATCATCCGCATGATAAATTTGTTGTACATAATTTGCTTTATTATCTACCATAGCGGGCTGAATGACCATTTCCCACAGTAGAATACCACCTGTTACCAAAAAGGTGATGAGCGCTACCAGAAAAACAATTTTGCGAATCGCCTCCCCTGCTCTATCCCCTTTCCATGGTAAAACAGCGGCTATCCAAGGACGCTTTTGTTTTTGCGTATTTTCCCGCCAATTGAGTACCTCCTAATTCGTTGCATCAGAAACAATTATTCTACAGGATTTAATCCCTGTAGATAACGCCGCAACATATTTAAAGCAGTAGATGCAGAAAGCGTACGATAGTAATCTCTGCTTCGCTCTACTGTTTTGTTCCTCCTAATTTTTTACCCATGTTTTTGGTGCCATCTGTCAAGCCGATATAAACCAATCCAACCGGCTTTTCTTCAGTGCCGCCTCCAGGACCCGCTATACCTGTGACACCAATTCCATAAGTACTCCCTGCTGTTTTGCAGACACCTTCCGCCATTGCCTTGGCCACTTGTTCACTAACTGCTCCATATTCAGCAAGCATATCGTTTGGAACATCAATTAACAAATGTTTAATGCGGTTTGAATACGTACAGGCGCCCATTTCAAATACTTCTGAAACGCCTGCAATCTCTGTTAGCCTTTTTGAAACCAAACCGCCGGTGCAAGATTCCGCCTGTAGCAACCGTTTCACCTCTGCTTAACAGACGATTCACAACCGTTTGCTCTAAGCTGTCTACATTTACACCATACACCACATCGCCCAAAATTGCAACAATTTCTTTTGTAACCGGTTCACATAATAAAGCTGCTGCTTCTTTTTTGTTCCGGCTTTTTGCTGTTACACGCACAAACATTTCCCCATCTTTTTGCATAGGTAGCAACCGTTGGATTTTGCCCGTCAATATATGCCGCAATTTCTTCTGCAACGGCACCTTCTCCTTTACCAAACACATGAATATTATCCGAGTAAATAGCAGATTGTTCTATATCCTGTAAAACGGAACCGCATAATTGTGCAGCATTGGTTTTAATTCCGAAGGAGGACCGGGAAACATCATAATCATTTTCCCTTGGTTCGTTGTAACAACACAACCGGGAGCCGTTCCCACATCATTGGGCAACACAACACAGTCTTTTGGCAACAACGCTTGTTTTAATTGATTTTCTCCGCAATATCTGCCCTTAAAATATTGTTTGATTCGTTCCATACTGCCAGGGTCTTCCACAAGTGGTTTTCCGGCTACATCTGCAATGGTTTCTTTCGTAAGGTCATCTTTTGTTGGTCCCAAGCCACCTGTTGTAATGACCAAATCACTGCGCTGCAAACGCTTGTTCCAGCGCCAGTTTTAAACGGCCTTCATTGTCTCCCACCGTACAAGCATACAATAAATTGATACCCAAGTCTGATAATGCTCTGGCCACTATGGTAGTATCGGTATTTACAGTATGACCTAACAATAACTCTGTTCCGACTGAGATAATTTCTGCATTCATAACACTGCTTCCTTTCTCAATAGATGCTTAAAACGAATATGGACAACTATTGTTTTACTCAAACAAAAATCATTGATTTTGACGATAACCTATTTTCTGATAGCGAGCATTTTTGACACATTCTTCTACCAAAGTATCGATATCAAGTGCAGACTCCCTATTTCCACAAAGGATGGATTGGTTTTGTTCTTGGATGTTTTGGTGTAAATATTGTGCAGCAATCTTCATATGGTTCAATGGATATATTAAAAGTTCCTATGCGATGTGCAATGGCTACAATTTCTGTTTTATCCATGCCGATTAATGGGCGGAACACAGGCATAGTGGCAACCATATCAGTGCAGCCGATTGCCTGCATGGTTTGGCTTGCTACCTGCCCCAAACTTTCTCCTGTAATCAATGCACCACATTCTTCTTTTCTGGCAATTTGTTCTGCAACACGCATCATAAAACGACGCATGATAATTGTAAACAATTCCTCCGGGCAGTTAGCCTGTATCAATTCTTGTACTTTTGTGAAAGGGACGGTATACATTTTCATTCTGCCGCTGTATGCACTCACTTGCGTTAACAAACGGACAACTTTATCCTCAGCCCGTTCACTGGTATACGGAGGGCTTGCAAAGTGGATGGCTGTGAGTTCAACACCACGTTTTGCCATCATCCAGGAAGCAACCGGACTATCAATACCGCCGCTGATTAATACCGCCGCTTTTCCGCCTGTCCCTACAGGAATACCGCCTGCTCCTTGCAGTGCACGACCTCTGATATATGCGCCGTAATCTCGAACTTCTACATACACAATACTGTCAGGATTATGAACATCTACTGTTAAGTGAGGATATGCCTCCAATAAATATTCCCTACTTGCGTACAAATTTGAGGAGAATTCAGAGGAAATTTTTTATCAGATCGTTTTGCTTCCACTTTGAATGTTTTCGCCGCTTCCAGTTCTTCCGCCAAATATTCTGCTGATGCTTGTTTGATTGCATCCATATTTTTTTCTGTCACGCGTGCACGTGAAAAGGCTGCAATACCAAATATTTTAGAAACCCTTTCTGCCGCTTCTTCTAAATCAATTGTTTCTTCTTGCGGAACAATGGTGATTGTTGACTGCGCCAATTTTATATCAAACTTGCCTAAATCGCATAATGTGTATTGAATACGTTTTAACAATACATTTTCAAATAATTTTCGATTCAACCCTTTGAGCACCAATTCGCCCAATTTTAGCAATAAAATTTCATTCATCAATTCATAACTCCTATCATTTACCTGTCGCAAGAGAAGATAGTCCGTCTTTAACGGCTTCAATAAAAACATTAACATCCTGCTGTGTATTCTCTCTTGAAAAACTAACTCTGATTGCGGTTTGAATTCTGGCACGGTCCAGTCCCATAGCAGTCAGCACATGACTGCGCTTTCCCTTAGCACACGCAGAACCGCCGGAAACAAAGATATGTTTGGATGCCAAAAGTGCAGCATCGTCTCCGAGCGAACAGAACAAGTAGAAAAATTCAGCACATAAGGCAATCCCTGTTCCGGAGAATTGATTACAATACCGGGCAGCTGCAACAGTTGTTCTTTACAGCTGTCATATAATGTTTGAATGCGTTTGATTTCCTCGGATATATTCGGAAGCTGCATGACAGCCTCTCCAAAACCACTGATAAGAGGAGCGCCTCTGTGCCGGGTCGAATTCCATTTTCTTGTCCACCGCCAAATGTGCGAGGAGGAATACGAATGTCTTTTGAAATATAAAGCGCACCTATTCCTTTGGGAGCATGGATTTTATGGCCGCTTATAGTCAGCAGGTCAATTCCACTTTTGTTCGGATAAATTGCCATTTTTCCAAATCCCTGTACGGCATCTACATGAAACAATGCAGGAGACTTTTTTGCTTGATTGCTTTGGCTGCGGCTTCAATTGGTAATATGCTTCCTACTTCGTTGTTCACCAACATCATGCTGACCAATACGGTATGTTCATCAATTGCTTCCATTACCTGTTCCGGTGAAATGGCGCCGGTCATATCCGGTTTGAGATAAACCACTTCAAACCCATTTTTTCAAGCTGCTCCATACATCCCAATACGGATGGATGCTCAATTGCAGTAGTCACAATTTTATTGCCAAAGCGTTTTTGGCTTCCACTGCTCCAAACACCGCTAGATTATTTGCTTGGTTCCCCTGAGGTAAAAATAATCTCGTTTTCTTTTACCCCAATTTGTTTTGCAATGGAAGCGCGCTTTTGTCATTTCTTTTTTCGGCAGCAAAGCCCATTGAATGTAGAGAAGATGGATTTCCGTATACAACCGTCATGCATTCCATCACTTTTTCGGCAGCGGGAAGGCATACCTTTGTTGTAGAACTGTTATCCAAATAAATTTCCATAATCCATCCTCCTATAATTCATGTTTTTATTATACAATACTTGCAGCTATTAGTGAATAGCTTGTATATGGAAAAAAAAAAGTTTACTGTTACGTTACATATTTTCTGTAACATATAAAAGACCGTTCTTTCGAACAGCCTTCTTGTCATTCTTTTTATTTTATCATATCTTTCATCAAGGAAACTATTTTTGCACATCCATCTGACTGATCAAAGTTTTTTTACATGCTTGTTCCATAGATGCCAACTGCATTTTATCTGCTAAAAGTTCTTTTAAAGCATCCGTACAGCTTTCATTTTTGTGAAGTCTTCTTGCCATTCCGTGCAATTCCAAAAATCTGCGTTATCCTCTTCTTGTCCTGGAATCGAATCAAATACCAACAAAGGCAAGTTGCTTGCCAAGGCCTCCGTAACCGTTAAGCCGCCCGGTTTGGTAATAATCAAATCACTGGCCTGCATATATTGTTCTACCTTTTGTGTGAACAAAATCAACTTTGTCTTTTTGGGGCTGAGCATAACCGTAGTTTTTAATGTTTGATATAATCTTTGATTTTTCCTGTAATCACAATCATTTGAAAATCCATTGGCACACGAATGATATCGCGATAAATTTGCACAATGGTTTTGACACCAAAGCTTCCTGCCATTAACAGAATCGTCGGTTTATCAGGGGCAAGCCCCATTTCTCTCCGTAGAGAGTCTTTCGGCTGCGGATGAAAAAATGTCTCTAAAATAGGAATTCCAAACGGATGAATTTTTTCCGGTTCTACTCCAAAGTCTTGTACCATAGGAATTACCATATCATCATTTGCAACAATATATCCGTCTACATGTTCCGCTATCCATGTTTTATGAGGAGCATAGTCTGTCATGACTACCAATAATTTCGCGTCAATGAAACCTTTCCCTTTTAAATGTGACACCATTTCGGCAACGAACGGGTGTGTAGCCACAATGATATCCGGCTCAAATTCATGAATTAATGACAGCAAACGCTTACTGAGCGCATGATTCATTTTGGTACAAATTTTGAAAGCGGACTGTTATCATTGGTATTATGACATATGCCCAAATATTGCAGGCGTTTTTTTTTGTAGCAACAAAATGATACCCTTTGCATATTAATTTATCATAAATATAATTTACCTCTTTTAATGCGTCAACAACCTTTACTTTTGCATCTACTACATGGTGATTGATATACTGTTCCAAAGCTTGAGCCGTTCTGATATGTCCACCGCCGGCAGCCGCAGAAAAATGAATACTCTCACTATGGTCACCTCTCATTTCTGTCACGTTTTATCAAACATATTTATATATTCAATATATCACAAAAAGGACATCTGCGCAATTTAAAGCCTGCATCTTTACTCGTAATAAAGCTGTAACTTTACTTTTCAATCTAAACATTATATCATTATAAAGAGGAATGAAGAATTAGAATCCTTGACTAGGAGGAATATAATGTCTGAGCAAAACATGGATCCAAAAAAAGAAATATTATTATCGGCTGCTCTGTTGCCGGGGCAGTTGTCGTCATAGCGGCTATTATTGCAGTTATTTTTACTACCGGTGCATTAAACAAGATTGGCATCGGCAGCAGTTCTGCCAATACTGTTTCTTATTCTGATACGGAACGTTTTTCTCAGGGTATCTCTATTGAGGGAATCGATATATCCGGTATGACAAAAGAAGAAGCAATGGAGGCATTGCTCCAGGCAGAAGTCTATCCAAAGGGATATGATATCCAACTTACTTTGGAAGAGCAAACTGTCACATTAACGGGAAAAGAACTTCCATTTGACCTGCAATCTTGCAAGATACCATTGACGAAGCTTCGAATATAATTGGCACTGCGATGAAGAAGAACATGCCTCCAGAGTAGCAGAGTTAAGCGTAACACCAAAAAGATTTTGAATTAAAACCAACGCTCATCAGCGAAGAGCTGGAACCAAAACTGGCTGAATTGTCCGCACCGTTTAACAGAGATGCGCAAGAGCCAACCATTACCGGTTATTATAATGGCGGTTTTAATGTATCTGAACCTATAGATGGACGCAAAGTAAAAACAGACGAATTGGCAGCTAAGGTGGAAGAACTGCTCAAAACGGAAAAAACAGGTACCATTGAAGTGCCTGTGGAAGTGATAAATGTACCAAACAGCAGAAGATATCAAAGCAAACATGCAAAAACTGGGTTCTTACAGCACTGTTTCCACCAATACCGCAAACGGTAATCATAATATGAAACTTGCCGCAAATGCTACAAACGGTACAATTCTTCAGCCCGGCGAACAGTTTTCATTCAATGGTACAACAGGAAACACAACCAACGGCTCTAACGGTTATTTACCGGCTACCGCTATTTCCGGCGGAGAGTTTATTCAAGAGTATGGTGGTGGTATTTGTCAAGTATCCTCTACCATTTACGGCGCTGCTTTGCGCTCTAATATGACCATTGTCACCCGTTATAACCATACGTATCCATCTTCTTACGTACCAATTGGGCTGGATGCCACTGTATCTTACGGTTCTTTGGATTTTGTCTTCCGTAATGATACCGATTATCCTGTATATATTGCAGCAGGAATGGATGGTACTACCGTTTGGGTTACTTTCTACGGCTATCAATCGCCTGAATATGATACCATAGAACCCAGCGCTTGGATTACAGAAAACATTAGCAAACCCACAGCTGAATACAATACAGATAACAGCCTTGCCCCAAATCCAAATCCGCTTAGCGCCGCAAGACTGAAAAGAAGCGGAAATCCTGGTATAAGACAGCGGCAAGCCGCACCTATTATAAAAATGGCGTGGCTGTAAAAACAGAAACATTGCCATCCAGTTATTATCCTGCTTTTTGCAGATGTTTATGTCATCCCGCCAAAAGGCGGCAGTGTCCCTGACCCTCGAACCAACACCGGAGCCGGAACCAGAACCAACTCCGCCTCCGTCCTCTTCAGAGCAGCCCCCATCTTCCCTCTGAAGCACCTCCGGTATCATCTGATACCCAAAAACGTCTTCCCTGAAGCGAATAATTCAGAGGGAAATAGTTCGTATTCATCAAATTAATCTCCACAAAAAGGGGCACAGTTTTTATACTGTACCCCTTATTTTTGGACAAAGATATTGATTTTTCGACATAATATTGTATAATTTAATGAAGTATGTTTTTCTTAAATAATTTATTTTAAAGAAAGGATGAATCCGTTGGCAGAGAACGCAAATCAATATCAACCACCTAAAATAACGGTGCTTATGCCGGTTTATAACGTTAGCAAATTTTTGCCAAAATGTTTACAAACCTTAATGGATCAAACCTTTCGCGATTTCCGTCTGATTGCAGTAAATGACGGCTCTACTGATAATTGTTTGGAAATTTTAAGAGATTTTGAAGCAAGATATCATAATATTACTGTAATTGATCAACCTAATAGAGGTATGTCTATGGCGCGTAATGCTGCACTTTGCATTGGCAGATAGTAAATATATCTGTTTTGTTGACAGCGATGATTACCTTGCTCTACGTTTCTTCAGGAATTATATCAGGCAATTACCATTCACGATGTTGATATTGCTTGCTGTTATTATTACTATCATTTTGTTGAGTCAGATTCTTTATATAAATATCCTTTTCGTACCAGCGGCGTATTCAACAAAGAAGAAGCTTTGAAAAACTATTAAAAGATGTACAAATTCAAAGTCTTGCCTGGAATAAAATTTATAAACGTTCTTTGTTTTGGGACCACGGTATTACATTCCCTTCTATGGTTTTTGAAGATATGGCGACTACTCATAGATTATTCTCTCATGCCGAAAAGTAGTCGTAATTAACCGTGCATTGTACTACTATAATCAACAAAGCGCCAGTACTTTAGCAACGATTAATGCCCAAAAAAAAAATCAATGACTTTATTTTGGCCACAGCTATGGTGCGTGCTTCTTTGGACCAAAACGGTGTTTATGACAAATATAAAAAGCGTATCGTTCTCTTACCAAAAGACAGGCTGGTATTGTTTATATTGCGCATTGAAAATTCATAGAAAAAAACAAATCTATGGAGGACTTTGGTCCAATATGAAAAAAATCCGCAGTGCTTTTGTCTTTTTGTGCCAGCAAAGAGTTTGACCACGCCATGAGGCCTATGATTTACCAGGCGTATTGAGCCTCAAGAATTA
>VOFH01001690.1_pt1 | contig 27753 bp, 46 predicted proteins | sample 5384091 | NCBI WGS metagenome assembly VOFH01 (sample SAMN12384727, study PRJNA508395) | human gut metagenome | isolation source: healthy gut G | host: Homo sapiens
AACTCAGATATTTTCTCACTGATTATGCAATTATCAGGCGATTTAGCTATGGTTCGATACACTGCTGACTCTGGTAGATCACAATCAATTATTAGTAATCCAAGTGTTACTACTAATGGTTATAGTTTCTGGCAAGGAATGTTTGCGCAACTCTTATTAGATGGGAATTGTTACGCATATCGACACAAGAATACTAATGGTGTTGATCTCTCGTGGGAGTATTTAAGGCCGTCACAAAAGTTCAACCAATGCTTCTCCAAGATGGTTCAGGATTGATCTATAACATTAACTTTTGATGAACCAGCTATTGGATATATGGAGAATGTACCAGCTGCTGATGTAATTCATATTCGCTTACTTTCTAAAAATGGTGGTAAGACTGGTGTGTCTCCCCCTCTGCACTGATTAATGAACAACAAATTAAAGATGCTTCCAATGCACTAACTTTAAAGGCATTAAAACAATCGGTTACTGCTAGTGCGGTTTTAACTATTCAGAAAGGTGGTTTACTGGATGCTGAAACTAGAATTGCTAGATCAAAAGAGATATCAAAAGCAAATTCATAACTCTGATGGTCCAGTTGTAATTGATGCACTAGAAGATTACAAACCATTAGAGATGAAAGGAAATATTGCAAGTCTTCTAAATCAGGTTGATTGGACAAGAGACCAAATTGCGAAAGTTTATGGGATACCAGATAGCTATTTAAATGGTCAGGGCGATCAGCAATCATCAATTACTCAAATAAGTGGTCAGTATGCAAAATCATTAAATCGCTATGTACAAGCAATTGTTGGCGAATTAAATGATAAACTCCATGCTAATATTTCAGCGAATATTCGTTTCGCAATTGATGCAATGGGAGATCAGTATGCAAGTACTATTTCAAACTTGGTAAAAAGGTGGAACAATTGCAGGTAATCAAGCACGTTTTATCTTGCAAAACTCGGGTATTTGCCTAAAGATCTACCAGATCCAGAAAATGAACCGCAACAAGCAATTCAATTAATTCAACAAGAGGGAGGTGAGAACGATGGTAACAATTCAGATGAACGGGGAAGTGATCCCGAGTGATTATGCTGGATGTCTATGATTTTTAGGCTACGAGAATATTAATCCTAAGACCGTTAAACAAGCTTTGAGTTATGCTGATGGATCAGACGTAACACTTGAGATTAACTCTCCTGGAGGCTATGTGGACGCAGGGAGCGAGATCTACACCGCACTTAAGGAGTACCAAGGACAAGTAACCGCAAAGATTACTGGTCAAGCTTGTTCTGCTGCTTCATGGATTGCACTTGCTGCTGATCGTGTCGAAATGTCACCAACAGCACAAATGATGATTCATAGAGCGTCTACAATTTCAATGGGAAATAGCGATGATTTGGCTAGTGATTTAAATGCTCTAAATTCATTGGATAAATCATTTGTAGATTTATATAGTCAAAAAACTGGTTTAGATAAACAAGAAGTTTACAGATTAATGTGTAATACAACTTGGATGAATGCTAAGCAAGCAGTAGATAAAGGATTTGCAGATGCAATTATGTTTGAAGATAGTAATCAACCAGCTTTAGTAAATGCAGATGGTTCTTTATCTGTTAAGCCAGACATGATTAATAAAATTAAAAATTTACTTCATAAAAGTCGACCGAGAATGTCGTTAAACCTCTACAACCTACACAAGAAAATAAAAAGAATGATAGTCAACTTGCAAATAAGTTGGCTCTTTTGTTTGGAAAGGAAAATTAAATGAATATCAATCAATTAAAAGACGCGTTTGATATGGCTGGTCAAAAGTTCAAGACCTTGAAGATGAACGCGCACAATTTGCCATTGACTTAGGTAACGATGACAGTTCACACTCTGTAGATGACATCAATAAGTTAAATACTAGTCTAAAGAATGCTAAGATGGCTCAAGAATTAGCTAAGTCAGCATATGAAGACGCTAGAGCTAACTTGAATGCTGAACCAGTTAATAAGAAGCCATTACCTGTTAAAGATGGTAAGCCAGATGCACAAGCTATGAAGAACCAATTTGTGAAAGACTTCAAGAACTTAGTAACTTCTGGAACTACTGGTACTGGTAATGCTGGTTTAACTATTCCTGAAGATATTCAATTACAAATTAGAACTTTAACTCGCTCATTTACTTCGCTTGAAAGTTTAGTAAATGTTGAAAATGTTACTACTTCACATGGTTCTCGCGTTTACGAAAAATTAGCAGACATTACCCCATTAAAAGACTTAGATGATGAATCTACCTTAATTGGTGATAACGATGATCCAGAATTAACAGTAGTTAAATACTTAATCCATCGTTATGCTGGTATTACTACTGTTACAAACACCTTATTAAAGGATACTGTAGATAACATCATTCAATGGTTGGTTAACTGGGCAGCTAAAAAGGATGTTGTTACTCGTAATGCTAAGATCCTTGAAGTTATGGGTAAAGCTCCTAAAAACCAACTATTTCTCAGTTCGATAATATCAAGGATTTAGAAAACAATACTCTTGATCCAGCAATTGAAAGCACATCTAGCTTCATTACTAACCAATCTGGATATAACATCTTGAGCAAGGTGAAAGATGCAGATGGTCGTTACTTAATGCAACCAGATGTTACTAGCCCAGATAAGTACTTAATCGATGGTAAGCCTGTAATTCGTATTGCTGATAAATGGTTACCTGATGTTTCTGGATCACACCCACTATACTTCGGTGACTTAAAACAAGGCATTACTTTATTCGACCGTCAACAAATGCAAATTGATACCACTAATGTAGGCGCTGGTTCTTTCGAACACGATACTACTAAGCTTCGTTTTATTGACAGATTTGACGTTCAATTAATTGATGATGGTGCATTTGCAGCTGCTTCATTTAAGACTGTTGCTAACCAAGCTCAAGGTACCGCTGGTACTGGTAAGTAGTTAGAGGTGATTCTTAATGACCACTTATCTTAAGATCACTGATGGCCTTAAGAGGTCATTAGGATATCTTGATGAAGATACTTCACTAGATGAAGGCCTACAAAAACGTATGTCTAGTGCTTTAATTGCTGCTGAAAGTTATGTTCAGCATGCAATCGGTACTGATGTCAAGGACTTCTACATTTCTGAAGAAAATAAACCACTATATACGTTAGTTTGTAATGCTTTAGCTGCTTCTTATGTGCAAAATCCAGTAAGTATTACTTCTGGGGCTGTAGTTAATGTTGACATAGTGACGAATGCCATTATTGGTCAATTAAGAGGAAGATATGCTAAAGAATTGAGGCTCAAGATGGTCAGAATACTAAATCCCAGTCGTCAGACTCAGAGAATTGAGTTTGGCAAAGAATCTGATGAACCAGAATACGACCAAAACGACAATCCCAAGCCTACAATAACCGTTCTGTGGACGACTTTAGCAATCCCTTATACTTTGAATACAACTCAAATTATTCAAGCGCAGGGGCTTAATTTAGCTGACCAGCGAATGTATGCAGTTCGTCATCGCTTAGATAGTTTCTGGGATCAAATCTCAAGAGCTATAGTTAATGGAGAGATGTATGAGGTTGTTCATATAAATCCAGATGAAAAGAACTCTCCCACAAGTTATGATTTAGTAACGGTTAAGAAGGTTGAAGATCATGGCTAATGATATGGGAGAGTTTTTTAAATAACTGGGTTAATGAAGTAGAAAAAGGTATGAAATTATCCGTTGAAGATAAGGCTAAGATCACTGGTGAAGGCGCTGAAGCGTTTAGTACGGTATTGCACGACCCACACGCCACGAAGTAATGAAATCTATAGAAGAGGGCGCTCTGCGGGTCATGCTAATGCTAAGCATCATAATCGGAATCGAAAGACTAAACACTTACAGGACAGCATTACATATAAACCTGGTTATACGGCTGATAAATTGCATACGGGCGATACTGATGTGGGCTTTGAAGGAAAATACTATGATTTTTAGCAAAATTGTTAACAATGGGCAGCATCATATGTCCCCGAAGCGTTATAAAAACATGCATTTTCTTGATAAGGCACAACAAGAAGCTAAGAAGTCCGTTGCAGAAGCAGAATTAAAAGCATATAAGGAAGTGATGAACCATGACAGCGATAAATGACGCATATCAAGCTATTTTAAATAAAGTGCCCGGCGTAGATCGTTACTATAAAAAGCGAATAACAGGGAAAATTGATAATACTAAAACTGATTTGCTAATAACTCAAGTTATTGGAAGGTATGCTGGGTATGGCTCAAATACTCCATCTATAGAAGTTCAAGAAATAGAAATCAAGTGTTTATTGAAATGAAAATAAAGTAGTTAATTTAGACACAATCAAAAAATTCGATTGTGTCTTTTTAGTACCTAAATGGCAAGTGAGTTATGGACCTGATGAAGGAACTGATCCTGAAACAGATGAAACAATGCTTACTTTTCATTTTACACGTAATTATGAAAGGAAATTAAACTAATGGAATTAAACGGTTTTGAAAGAGCATTAATTGCTCCTGAAGACGATAACGCAAAATTAAAGAGCGTGGATGAATTCAAAAATTATGGACGATACAAGACACAAGGCGTCTTTCAAGCAGATTTACAAACTGCTAAAGGTACTACTCAAAGTAACATCACTGGATTAAATCCAACTATTACAAAAGTATATGGTTCTAATACTACTGCTGAAACCGAAGTTGGTGTTGAAAATATTTCATGTACTTTTGCAGCAAATGATATGCCCTTTGATATTTCATCTCTTATGCAAGGGTTAATTAAAGATAAAGATCATGGTGGATATAAGCGCGCAGATAAGCGCTTGTTCAAAGGTGCTTATATTGCAGTTTCTGAAAACCATGGCTTTCCAGTTTACTTTGCTTTCCCTTACTGTACATTCACACATGGTACTGGTGTAAACATGCAAACTGATGCAGCTTCTCCAGTAACTGTTCACGATACATTTACTGTTACTCCACAAGCACGCCCAACTGACAATTTGCTTTACCAAATCTTTGTTGGCGATCCTGATCGTGATCCAGCTTGGAAGAATGAAGAAGCAATGTTGGCCTATATTGTTGACGGCTTTAAACAGGCCTCTACGCCGGCTGGACCTGGAACTGGACATTAGCAAGAGCAGGGAGGGAGAGGTAGGAACAAATAAAGCAGGTTCGAATCCTGCTTTTTTTATATGAAAGGAAAATAGACAATGACACAAATCACTGTAGAAGCCAAAGAGTTAGGCTTAAAACCCATTGAAGTAGATCATACTTTCGGAATGAAAAGAAAAAGCCGGCCAGCTTAATCAAGATATTTCTGAAATTCAATTAGATGCACAAAAGAAATTCTCTAGTGCAATTAGAGACATGAATATTCTACAAAAAACTTGATAAATCTAAATCAGAAGATGAACGTACACTAGAACGGCTAGAAGATAAGTACGGAACAGGATTTGGTTCAACTGATCCTGATTATTGGGATATGAGAGTTGAAGCAGTTGCTTTAGCAATTTCACCGCAAGTAAAACCAAGTTACTTTAACTTCTGAAACTGAACTTAAAATTACAGAAAAATACTTAGCTTTTTATTGAAGATTTAGCTGGGATTAATACCAAAGCCAGAAAGCAAAAAATTTGAAAATCAAGATTTAAATACCGATGACATTGCTGATGTTGCCAAACGTTTAGTTTTTTTTGCAATTTTGGACATTAAAGAAGATTCGGAGGCTTCTGACTCTGACAAGAAAAGTCACTCTGTGGGGAGATAAATAAATTCTGGTCAGAATTTGTCGAAGATATTGATTACACCGAACAAGACGCTATTGTTAATGGTCATGTTTCACCCAATGAAATAGAAGCATTTGACACAGATCGCTGGGCACAAATTATGGAAGCTCAAAGCCGTAAAGACCGTCCAGTAGATGCCAGTGAATGGGCCTTAAATCAATTAGCGCAAGGAAAAGCTAGAAAGGAGGTTAAATAATGGCAGGAAAAATACCGGTTGGTGATTTTAATACGCGTATTTCTCTTGATGGCGAACAACCGATTCAAACACTTAAATCTCTAAAGAATGAAGTATCATCTGCTACTAGTGCATGGAAAGCACAGGTAACTGAATTAAAGACGGCTGGCGATCAACTAGGGGCTGCTAAAGCTAAATATGAAGGATTAGGCGACACTTTTAAAAAGCAACAATCTTTGTTAGAGCGCAATAAGTCTGAATTAAATAGCTTAAAAGAAAACACAGAGCAAGGTTGATAAATCTACAGAAAAAGGGCGTAATGAATACGAGAGATATTCAAAAGAAATTGCTACGGCTGAACGTAATGTTGCTAATGCTACTACAAGAATTGCTAAATTAAGTCAGCAACAAGAAAAAGCTCGTAACTCGCTTGATTACTACAAGTCAGGATTAGCAAGCGCACAAAGCGAACTTAGAAAATTACTGAGTCAAGTAATGCTTATGTTGGAAGACTTGAAGCAGAAGGCAAGCATGAGGAAGCTAATAAGGCTAAATTATCTGGTTTATCACGTGAATACGACAAACTAAATCAAGTTTACAAAATTCAATCTAATGAGCTTGCCAAAATAGCTTCTGAAGCTGGTAAATCTAGTGAAGCATATAGACGTCAAAAAGTTCGTGTAGATGAGACGGCCACGAGTTTAGCTAAGACTAAATCTGAAATGTCGGGCTTATCTTCAGAGATGAAGAAAACTAATCCATCTATTTTTGATAAGATCAAAGCAAAAATCTTTGGCGTAAAATCTGAAGCCAAGGAAACTCACTCTGTTTTTAAGTCCGTATTAGAGCAAATATTTTATCAAATGTTGCTCAAAGTGCATGGGGACATTTAACTAGTGCAATTTCTTCAGCAAAAGATAAAGCAAAACAGTATTCGCTAGAACAAGAAACTATGCTAGCCACGTGGCATACCTTAACTGGAAGTGCTAAAGAGGGTCAAAAGTTAGTAGACATGACTACTAAAATGGCTATTGCGGCTAATAACTCAGTAAGCATGGTTGACCAGTTAAACCAAAAATTCTATTCAATCAGTAAAAATGTTGACTTGACTGGTAAATTAACTAAATCAGTCCTTACATTGCAAGACGCTTTCGGTGCAACTGATGATTCAGTAAAAAACTTTGGTGTTCAATTTTCTCAAATGATGGCAAATGGCAAAGTATCTGCACAAGATATGATGTCATTTGTTAATGTGTTCCCTGTTTTGAGAACAAACTTACTGAAAGCAGAACGAGCAGTAACTCATAATTCTAAAGCTTACTATGGCACAAATGAACGATTTGATGTCAGCTGGTAAAATCACTTCTAAAACTATGGAACAAGTTTTACAAGATACAGCTAAGCAATATCAAGGAGCTACTGAAAACTTTGGTAAAACTATTCCTGGTATGATGAGAACGGTTAAGTCTCAAATGCCGGTTTTATTATCTGCAATTAGTGACCCTTTAACTAAAGCGGCAAATCCTATTGTTGGCCGTATTAGTGATTGGATAACTTCAAAAGATACAAAAATGCGTTTTCCAAATTAGGCAAGACTTTTTCAAATGGTTTAAATAAAACGTTGAGTTCTATGTCTAAAGGCACTGGCAAAAATGCAGGCAAGGATATTACTGATACGCTTAATAGAGGTTTAGACAAATTAAATGGTCTTATAAAAAGACTTTTAATTTTCTCTCTGCTCACGGTAAAGACCTTGCAAGCATAGTTGTAGATGTTGGTAAATTAAGTGGAGCAATTGGACAACAGGTTTGGAAAGATTTTGCTGATATTATTAGCACAATTGGTGGTGCATTTGGACTTGTAAGTGATAAGGCTTCTAAATCTAATGATCCATTAGCTAAAATTGCTGATGTTGTTCATAATCTTGTTAAAAATAAAGCAGCTATCAAATTAATTGCTGGATATTTAGTAACCATGGCTACTATAAAAACATTAAGTCCATTAGTAACGGATTAAAGGAATTGCTAAAGGTGGAAAAGTAGCTTATAAAGGCGTTAAAGCACTTCATGGTGGATTTAAAGGGCTTGATTCTGTTAAAGATCTCAAGGGTCCAGCAAGAATACTTGCCAAGATAGGCTCAGGCGCTAAAAAGCATTTTCTAAAAATTAGCTCTGGGTTGACAAAGCTTGCAAGTACTGCAAAATCCACAGCTTCAAAAATGTGGTCCTCGTTCAAAGATGTTTTTGCCAAGATAGGCTCAGGCGCTAAAAAACGCACTATCTGGTAAATCTTTTGGCGGCGCATTACAATCAATTCACTCAGCTGGTGGATTTAGTAAATTAACAGCAGCTGGTAAAGTTGCTACTGGTGCAGCAGGTGTAGGTGTTGCTTTAGATGCTGGTTCATCTATCCTATCTGCATTCAAAGACAAAAAAGGATCAATGAAGCAATTCCAAGATGCAGGCAAAGGTATTGGGTCTGCAATTGGTGGTGGTATTGGTCTCATCTTTTGGTGGTCCTGCTGGTGCAGCAATCGGTTCTCAGATTGGTAAAGCGGCCGGCGGTTGGGAGTGGTAAAGCAACCAAAAATTCTTAAATGGCTGGAAATCTAAAAAGCCGCCTAAACATTTCTGGTCGCTTGAAAACTTAGGTTGGTCTACTAAAAGATGCCTTCAGCAAGATGAGCAAGGGCATTGATTCTTGGTGGAAAGGCATTAAAAAGTCTAACCAAAAATCTCAAAAGAATGGAAAAAAATTGATAAGCTTAGAGAACAACACAAAAAGAAACAGCAAAAAGCTTGGAATGATTACTGGAAAAAAGTTGGTAAAGGCTTTGAAAAATTTGGTAAAGATTCTAAGAAAAACTTAGATAAAACAGTTAAAAACTCAAAGAACTTTATAAAGAAACTTGGACCTAATATTAAGAAAGGCTACGATAACTTTCTGAAAATGGGCACAACTTTTTTAAGAAGTTTAATAAGGGTTTTGGCGATACCTTTAAGAATTTATCTAAGAACAAGTACGTTAAAGCTTTTCAAAAGGGTGTTATTACAAACCGCTTATAAAGATATTCAAAAGAAGACTAAGAAATGGACTAAAGACTTTAAAAAGTCTTGGGACAAGCATTGGAAGTCTACCAAGAAAGGTGTTCAGTCTTGGGCTAAAGATACCAAGAAAAATTATGATAATGGAGTTAAAGGATTAACTAAGTCATTTAATTCTTATAAGAAGAAAGCCAAAAAATCATGGAGTTCTCATTGGCAAGGGCTCAATAAATCAGCTGATAGTACTTGGAAGAGCGTCAAGAAAGGTGCTAAGTTAGGGCACTAAAAATTATTAGGTAATCTTAAAAAAGTATGCCAGTGAAGCAGGGAAAAGATGGAAAGATCACCATAAAGCTAAACTAGATGTGTACAATGATTTTGCTAAAACCTAAAGAAAAAATCACGGCAACATGTTTGAAGCTCTAAAATCTACTTCAAGAGACAGTTTAAATAAACTTAAAAAGGCTTTTCGAATAAGTGGAATGATATAAGACGTAATACCAGTAACACTTGGAATGATATGAAATCTGATTCTTCTAAATGGGAAGAAACATGAATTCATGGTTCAGCAATTTTGGCAAAAATTGGCAAAGAGGCTGGAACAACTTATCTAAGGGAGTAAATAGAATCTTTTCAAACATGTGGAAGAGTATGCAGAAACTTGCCAAGAATTCCATGAACGGCTTGATTGATATCATCAACGGTGGTATCGGTGCTGTTAATGACGTGATTTATTTCTTTGGTGGCGGTCATCATACTATTAAAAGCTTTTTCACATTTTGCTACTGGTACTGGTTACTTTGGTTCTCAACGTAGAGCTATTACCGAACCAACATTGGCAATGGTTAATGATGGTAACGATTCGCCAGAAACTGGCAATAAGGAAGCACTTTATCGTCCAACAACTGGAGAGTTCGGTATTTTCCAAGGTAGAAACACTACTACCATGCTTATGCCTGGTGATGAAGTCCTTAATGCGTCAGACACTAAGGTGCTAATGCAAAGTATGGGAATTGCTCACTTTGCAAATGGTGGTATTGGTGGGTTCTTTAGTAATATTGGTAAGAATGTAGGGAATTTCTTTGGTGGTATTGGTTCATGGGCTAGAAATACTATGGACGGTATGAAGAAGTTCTTTGAAAAAGCTAAAGAAATCGTTTCACACCCACAAAAGTACTTAGATAGCATGTTTAAGTGGACTGGTGTTAAGGGATTATCTCGTGGAGCTTTCCACCATGATTACCAAAGGCTTTGATAAAGGTAAGAAACAAGTAAGTGCTTTCTGGAAGACACTTTGGAACATGGTATCTAGTTCTCTTGATGGGGAAGCAGAAGGTGGCTTGCTTGGAGCAGTTGAAAAGTATGGTAAAGGTAAACCTTATGTATGGGGTGCTGAAGGTCCTGATGCTTTCGATTGTTCAGGATTAGTTAAGTATGCTTTAGAGAAGGCATTCGGTAAAAGCTTCCCTCATTATTCAGGCGATCAATATGCTATGTCGCGTGGCGTTAAAGACCCACAAATTGGAGATTTAGTATTCTTTGGCCCTGGAGGACGAAACCACGTTGGTGTTTATGCCGGTAATGGCAAAGTTTGGTCAGCTAGAAGTCCTCGTTCTGGAATAGGAATGGATAATGTGTCTGACTTCCACGAAGGAGCAGTAAGTTATCGTAGAATCCCAGGCCTTAAGAATGAAGGCGGAGAAGGTAATGTAAAAGCTAACTCCAATTTGGAAAAGTTTATTAAAAGGCTACCTGGTATGGGTGGCTTTTTAAATTTATTAGTAAGATTGAGATTTATTTGGAATTGCAGCCGAGGCAAAAGATCCCGCTGGTACTGGTGCTGATCGTTGGGGCGAAGACATTAAAAGGCTGCTGAAACAATGCATACCTCAGTTACTCCAACAGACATCAGAAAGATTATTTCAATGATTGCTGGTGAATCAGGCGGTAATCCTAAAGCTGTTCAACCAGGTGCAGATCCAGATGGTGATGGTTCTGGTCCCGCTCGTGGATTATTGCAGTACAAAACAAGTACTTTTAATGCATATAAAGTTAGAGGACACGGTAACATTTACCACGGTTGGGATCAATTGCTTGCTTTATTTAATGATTCTAATTGGCGCAATGATATTCACTTTGGAGCAGGTTGGGGACCAACTGGTCATGCAAGATATGCAAATGGTGGAATTGCTAACCAACCTTCTATTTTTGGCGAAGCTGGACCAGAAATGGCTATTCCATTATCAGCAGTTAAATCTAGTCGTTCTTATGAATTGTTTATAAGACTGCTGCAATTGTTGCAGCTAGAGACAATCTTCAGCCAGCTTATAGTAATAATAATCTCGGTGAAAAGCTTGATAAGGTTATCGATTTATTTACTGCTATTCTTACGTCACCATCAACTGTTGAAACCAGCATAAATGTAGATAAACAAGCTCTAGGTAATTCGATTACAGAGGTAGTTAATGCAAGAATGCGGTTGAATTCAATTAATAGAGAGAAGGGTATAAGTGTCATACGGTAGATTAATTTATCACAACAAAAGTTCCACTTATTTCGGAGCAAGAGTAGTATGTCCTTTAGTACAAGCTGTAACGAAAAGAAAACGTTACCCTCACTCCAGTTGTGGGAGTAAATGGTTCTTATATTAATGACAACTTGAACTATACAGATATAACCCAGCAATTAACATTTTTGGTAGAAAGACCGACTTTTTATAAAGACTGGTTCACTTGGGGAATGGATTTTGGAGATTGGCTGACTAATAAGGATCGTGTTGTAAAATACGAGCCTTTTTATTTTGAACCTTTAGAGGATGGCATTGGGAAGCTTATGTAAGTGAAAGCCCAGTTGTCACTCCTCAAAAGATAATATTGCTAATGTAACAATGAGTTTGGCTTGCAAACCCTTCTTAGTTAATGATGAAGCAATTAAGTATCAGTCTGTACCGACAATGCCAATTCGTAATCCAACTAAATATAGTTCATTGCCTTTATTTCACATTGTTGGTAATGGTGATTTCACTTTTGACTGTAAATAATATTCAGTATCAATTTAAAGATACTGATGATGAATTATTTATAGATAGTGAAAAGTGGATAGTTTACAAGTCACTAACAGAACGTAGAACCAGCCGAGCAATCCTTCCTAATCATGAATACCCTGTGCTTGTACCAGGTAAAAAATACTATATCTTTACAAGGTAACTACTCAAAATTTGAATATCAGCCTAGATGGAGGCGAGCTATTGTATGATTCCAAGATTATATACGATGTATAGTCCTGATGATAAGAGCGAAGGTTTAGGATCCTTTAAAGATTTACTATCTGTATCAATCACGAGAAATTATAATGCTATTCCTACTCTTACAATGACTTATCCAATAGATGGTCCTTTAAGCAAAGAAATAGCAGAAGGAATGGTTATTGCAGCCGATATGGGACCAGCAGATGATGAGAAAATCAACAATTCAGAATTGTAGATGTAAATAAAAAGCATGACTTCAATGTCAATTACTGCTAATCATGTCTGGTCTGATTTATCGAATATTCCTCTCAAAAAGGATATCAGTGAAGCACATGCTGGGCCGAATAGAGCATTTGATTTAATTAGCGATGCTTTGGCATGGCCTGTTTCAGGGTTAGGTTTTGCTAGTGATATTCCTACCGTTGCAAACTTAGGCTGGAACTTTAAGGAATTGGCAAATGCTAATTCAGCAATTTTTCTCGAGCTGATACAACCGGTGACCAAACTGTTAACACAATGGAAGCTTTATACAGTGGAGAATTTAAATTTAATAACTACTATCTAACAATGCTGAAACATGCAGGAGAAGATAATGGAGTAGTTATTAAATATGGGCGTAATATGCAATCTCTTACTAGGGATGAAACAACTAGTGGAACTTATAACGCAATTATGCCTTATGTTACTTATTCTCCAGAAGAATTACCACAACCTGATGGTGAGCCTTTTGATGGTCAAGCAACAGTTCAATATTTAGCTAATGGTTCTATCAGTCTGTTCAATACACTCTATAAAGGCCACTCTCCACTTGGATCTATAAAAAAAATGGTGAGTACCTTAAGTTTATTGCAAAGACAAATAAGCAAACTGTTAATAATGATACTTGGTATAAAACGGATACTGGCGGTTGGGTTGATGAACATCTAGTTACTTTTGATAAATCAGGCAACTATATCGTTAATAAGATTAGCGCACAAGGCACTTTGCAAGTATCTAGCGATATTACAGGTATTATTGTAAAAAGTGATGGTGTCGGAACTATTTCTTATGCAGGCCCTGGTCGAGTTCCACTTTATACTTCGCCATTTGGTGGTCATAAAAGCGGACAATACCTATCTAATGGTCAAAGCTATAAGATTTATTGGAAGGCAAAAAGATATAAATGGAACCGTTTGGTATAACTTAGGTAATCGAGATACGCAATGGGTTTCAGCTGATTCATTTGTTCTTTCTAAAACTGGTAACTATGCTACAGAAAAGGCTTACGGACGTTTGCAGATTAATGGAAATGTCAATGTTATGTCAGGTCCTGGTGGAACTGGCTCATCTATTACTTGAGTGGTAGAGGACAATATCCCATTTATGATGTGTCAACTGATTCTGGAGGAACTAAGTGGTATCACATTGGTCAACAAAATGGTCATGAACTTTGGGTTAAATCAGGTGATAATGTTAGCTTTAAAGAACCTGGAACAGTTGAATATAATGAGGAAGATGCTTTAAAAGCAAATATTCGAGAGACTGGGCAGGTACCTATTTATCATGATCCTAATGGCTTAGAACCAACGGGACATTACTACAAGTTAGGGAGTCAATTAAAATAACGGCACAGTCTACCAGTCAAGGTAAGACTTACTATGAAGTAGGCACTAACCAATGGATTACTGCTGATTTCTTTAGTTTTGCTGGAGCAACTGATGTTGCTCCTGGAACAGATGATTCAGATGCTCAACCAGAAGTTCCGAAGAAACTTTGGAACTAGATTCTACTGTTTTAGTATCTAAGTTTGCTCGCGTAACAAATGCGCCATTAAGAGTACAAGCAGTAGATTTATCTTCCTATGGGATTGGTAATGATAAAGATAAATTATTAGCCGTAGCAGAAGCTTATATGAAGGAGTACAGAATAGGTTATCCAACTATTTCTCTTACTGTGTCTTATGAACAGATGCAAGGAGAGTATCAAAAGCTAACCACTGTTAACCTATATGATTATGTAAGTATTTTGTTTGATGAAGTTAATATTTTCGAAAAGCACAATGCACTTCCATAACTTGGGATCCTGTTAGAGAGATTGCTACCAGTATTACAATAGGCCAGTTGCCTATTAGTTATGACCATGCTTTAAACAATTTTGTCACTAATATGGTTACCAAAAATACAACGACTGCTACTAAAAGAGCGACTCACTTGTTTGGCGAATTAAAGCAAGTAATGGAAGAAAAGGACCAAGATCAAAAGGCTGGGCTACTTAAAGTAACTAGGCAACTTGGTATTGATGGCCAAGCTTGGCGAGACAGCTATGACCGCTTACAGAGTATGATTACTTCCATAAATACTACCGTGCAAGATGTCCACAACTGGATTACCGGTGGTGGTGGCGGTGAAATTACTGCTTATCCTAATTGGCAGAAACCAACTGAACTAAGGGCCTTGAGTAATGGAGGGGTTATCTCCGATTTAATGCTGAAGGCTTGGAATACGTTGGACGCGATGGAGTTGCTAGAAGTGCTATAGACAGTCAAGGTCGGCTAATTGCTGAAAGAATTACTGGTGGTACGATCACAGGTGTTAAGCTTGAAGGTATCACAGTAGATGGGGATTCTTACATTCGTTCAATTGGTGGCGATGGAAAAGTTGCAGTTATGTCGGGCGACCATGGCTTTTCTTGCACAGCACCTGGCAAAGAAAAAGTTGCTCTTGATTGGGATCAAAATTGGGAGTATTGAGAATTGGAAATCAATATTTATATGCTTCCGACATTGCTTGGATTCGTCAACAACGAGGTGGCAGAATTCATTAAGTTGTGAGGTGAAAAAATGAATAATGATGCTGTTTTAACAAAAGCTCTAAACGAAATTGCGCGTTTAGAGCTTTTAAATTCAGAAAAGATGTTGTGATTGAACAGTTACAGAATGAAATCAGAATGCGAGATCAGTTGAAAGGAGGCGGACAAAATGTTACAAGCTCTGAATTTAAGCACGAACAAACAAACAACCAATCTAAGTCGAGTGGAGGTAAGAGATAGTGATAAAGGTGAAATACTAGAATCGTTTATTCTCAATCCTGACGGAACACCATACGATTTAACAAATAAATCTCTCGTCTTTAATGAAAATAAAGATGGTAATAAGTTTGTTTCAGATGATAACGTCAAAATCGTGGATGAAAGAATAGGGCATATTACTTATCAGTTACACGATCAAGTTCATTCTGCAAGAGGTACGGCTTGGTTTGACATTATTGATAAATCTAATGGGTCGAAGATTGATTCAACTACTGACTTCTACATTGAAGTTAGAGACAGCTTAAAGTGTACGGTTTACAATACGACTTACATTGCAGACCTTGAAAAGTTAAAGCAACAGATGGAAACTTTGCTTAAACAAGCTGATGGTGAACTTCAGGCTGAATTGCAAAAAGCGGAACAGCAACTTGATCAAGAGTTGCAGAACTTCCGTAATCAATACAATTCTTTAAGTGCTGATTTTCAAAATCAATTTAAGGCTGCACAAAATGCTCGTCAGCAAGACTACACAAATCAAAAAGAATGCTATTAACCAGGACTGGACGAATAACAAGAACCAGATATGGGGTCAGTGGAACGGTGATAAAGCTAACATTGATAAACAAGCCCAAGACACTATCCAAGCAATCAAAGACAATGCGAAGCAAGTGCTTGATAAAGACCAAGCTGATTGGAATGCAAAAACAGCACTCTTGGGATGATACTTTTAGTCGAATTGTTAAAGAATGGCAGGTTAAAACTAACAGTTTAAATAATACTGTTAAGGATTTAACAACTAAATTTGGCAATATTATCAATGAGTTAACCGACTTGATGAATAAGAAGTTGCCAGATATGAATGCTAAAACCGATGCAGTTCAAGCCAAGGTAAACGAACTAAGAGCAAGTCTAGGCCAAATAGATTGGACTAGTTTTTGCTAAAGATTTAGAACTAAAAAATGGATATTTAATTCTGAGCCAGGTTGGGTCCAGCTTAAATCTAATATGACTCAGTGGGTGAATAGTAACGAAATGATCGCTGCTGCTAGAATATCTTATGATGATGTTAGTCGAATGAATATCTATGACTATACTGGTGTTGTTGGTATTGAAAGATCAATGCTAGAAGTTAGCGACTTGACACCTAATACCTTGTATAGATTGTTCTTTGAATGGGAAAATTCAAAGCAATTAACTAAGATAGCTGATAATGATTATAAGTTTAGAGTGTCAGTTTATGATAAAAATAATACTGATAATATTTTGGCTTATCAAGATTTGCCAGTTGATCCAGTCAATAAAGAATTGTTTTGCCTTAATTTTGATACTAATAATGTCACTGACGTGTTCATTGAACTAAACACTGGCGGATTAAATGATGGCATCCACTTTACTTGGAAGATTGGTAATTGGCTTTTAAAACCCGTTCAAGAGCATGTACCAATAGTAGCCATAAAAAATAATACCGATCTAAATGATATTAAAGCTCCCGGTCTTTATCATTGTTATGGTACTTCTAATATAACGAATGTTCCTGGTGGCGAGGATAATTGGTTTAATATGGTTGTCAATAGTGATAACTGGAATGGATCACAAGCCTTTTACGCAACTAATAGCAATCAACTTTATATTAGAACTTGGACTAATAGTGGCTTTAAGCAATGGCGCAGAGTTATTAATGATGTCGACTATAATAACTTATTAACTTCAAAAGCTGATAAGGCTAATACCTATACAAGAAATGAAATTGAAAGTAGATTATCAGGAAAAAGCCAATACAAGTGATGTAAATGCTCGCCTGCCTTTTTCTGGTGGAAATATGACCAAAGGTAGCTGATCACTTGGAGTGGCAGCGGTGCTAATTCTGAAAAGATGGTCATCTTGGTGGCATTCAGTGGACTGGTGCGTCAGACTACATCAAAGTTTTTGGCTATAATAACGGAGCTGATAACTTAGATTTAGCTATCCAACTAGGTGATGATAATTCAAACCATGTTTCTTTCAGACGAGCTAATGGTGACGAAGTAGCAGCAATTTATCTAGATGGGCGCTATACAGGAACAATTGACTGGAATCATGTTAATGGACGCCCAGATATCAATAATGCCAATCCTTTGGTTAAGGTAATTAACAGTTTTGACGTTGCTAATGTGAAAGAAGGACCTCATCAGACTTGGCCTGTAAAACAGCCTTGGCTGGTGGATCAGATGGCATTACACCCATTTGCAGACGCAATCAATGCGTTGAATCTTAATTTACGTACTTTAAGAATAGAATTAATGAATTTGAAACGGCGTGTTGACTATAACTCTCCGCAAGGTGAATTTAACAACACAACCGTCAATATTAATGACTTGAGGAGTACTGGTATTTATCGTTTGGCAAATTGTTATATTCAAAATGGACCATATAAAACTAATAATACTCACTGGATTTATCTACAGGTGACAGTATTTGATGAGAATACGGTTTATCAGATGCTCTATGAAGGAGATAACATGTATGGCAGAAAGTCATCTATTCCTACTAATTGGGGTAAATGGCATAAATATCTTAACCAAGAAGTTTAATTAGTTTAGACCTTAGTTTATCTAAGGCTTTTTTTTATGGAGGAATTTAACTATGATAGAAGAAACTAATCAAAATGCAGAACAAGCAAAAGCAGCTGGTACAGCTACAACTATGAAGACTTATTATTGGTCAACCGATGATGTGCCTTTTAGGTAATTACATCAACTGATGAAATTACAGCTAATCAATATCCTTTAGTAGTAACTCCACCTGATCCAAACTTGAAGTCTCCAAAATATGATTGGATGAAAGGCAAATGGTACGACATTAGCAAAGAATCATACGGACAACGTTTGACTACAGTTATCGAAAGTTTGAAGACCATTGAAGGAAGTATTACTAACTTGCAAGAAGCCCACAAGGAAACTCTGCAAAGTGCGGAAACCAGCGATAAGGTTATGGATCAACTTCAAGTGACTGTACAACAAACTAACAGAATGGTTGCTAGTTTATGCAATGATGGTTGCGTTAAGTAAAAACTCACAGTCCAATAATAATGAAATAGCAAAATAGCAGAAAGGAAGGACTTAAAAAATGAATTTACAAGCAATGATCGCAGAAGTTCAAAGAGAACTCATTGAATCATGGAAGAATCAATATAACTGGGGATGGTTTGCAAAAAAGAAGAAGCCAACTTAACTTTTCGAAGCTATGTTCAACAAGGCATTCTTAGCAAAGAAGGATATAAAGAAATCACAGGTGAGGACTATGACCAAGCTGAAACGGTACTTAGTCAACCTCAAGCTTAATGACCTTCAGGTAATTATTGCAATAACTATGATCGCTATTGGCGGCTCACTTTGGTACGATCGTCATTATTTCTTTTGGCCGCCTAATTTGCAAAGCGCGCTCAATGACTGGCGAATAGATATTTTTATTTTGCTAGTTGGCATAGTGCTATTTTTTGCTACTGCATTTAGACCTGACGATACCTTTATTAATTCGTACGCTTTTAGTAGCATGTGGAGGTATTGTATTAGGCTTGGCATTCTTGCAATTAGGACACATTATCTTTACATCTGAATTCAGAATGGGACACACCGTCATTGGCGATGTAGTCCTTTTTCTTTTGATTTTGCATGTAGCTCATGATCGCTAGGAGGTGCTTCGCTTGCATGTAAACCTAATTATCGGTGCTCTTGGAACATTCTTAGAGTGCTAATAACTGCATATAACGCATATCATAAAAACAAGCGAGATACTTTCCAAGATATTGTCGAAGAATTAAAAAGCGAACGTGACGATTACAAGAAACAGGTTAAGCATCTACAAGAAGAGAATGAAAAATTGAGAGAGGAATTACGAAAATGAGATTAGATATTAATTTAATTTGGGCAATTGTAGTTTTATTAGTAGCTGGAATGGCTACTGCCTATAGTTTAAATAAACAAAAATTGGAAAAATTAGCGCTCACACATCCCAAACTTGCAAAAGTCTTAGAAACAGCCGGCGTGTTAGCATTGAAAGCTACCATATATCAGGCATCCCTTGATAATAAAGATGGATCAAAGAAACTTTATGATGCGACCGATGAAGTATATTCTCAAATTCAAAAAGTTGTATCCTAACATCCCTATTGATAGAGTCACTGTAAGAAATATTGTTCAGCATGAATATGAAAAAATGCTAATTGATTCAAAGAAAGAAGCTTAATTATGACACAAGTAATTGAAGACAGATCTTATGGAATTGACCAAGCTAGTTACCAGAATTCAAATATTAGTGCTTATCCTGGTGCTAAATTTACGATCGTTAAAACAACAGAAGGATTAGATTACCAAAATCCTAAGGCTGTAGCTCAAGTGGCTAGTGCTAAACAAACTGGTATTCCAGTAGGCGGTTACCACTATGCACACTTTAGCGCTGATAGTAATCAGGCTGTTAAAGAAGCTAACTATGCAATTAAGGTAGCCCAAAATATTGGTATTCCAGCTGGCGCACTCTTCGCTTGTGACTGGGAAGAGGGTAGCGGTAATTACACTAAAAGGCGGTTATGAAGCTAGTGCAGATGCTATTCTTGCTTTCATGGATACGGTAGCAAGAGCAGGATATAAGCCGTTGCTATTTCTGGTAAACCCTACTTACTAGCAATGTCCACACCAAGAAAATTACTGATAAGTACGGGGATTGTTTGTGGGTCGCCTACTATAAGGTAGAAGGCAGGCAAGACACAGCGGACTTTAATTGGTTTCCTACAATGGATCATGTAGCAATTTGGCAGTTCGCGGATAATTGGAAAGGCATGGGGATTGATGGCAACATCACTGTTAAGAAGCTAGAATTAAAATCTGTAGCTTCAAAAAACCTAAGGCCGCTCCTACCAAAACTTCCACACAAGAGAAGAGTTGGACAGATGTACAAGGCATGACTTGGCATGAAGAACACGGCACATTCATTACTGGTGGCGCAATTAACTTTACGTTGGGGTGCTAGTACCGAAAGCATGTTAATTACTACATTACCAGCAGGGTCGGTAGTTAAATACAACGCTTGGGCTAGAGATAGTGCAGGCAGAGTTTGGCTACAACAACCACGTGGAAGTAATCACTATGGTTACTTAGTTGGTCGTGTAGGTAACGATGCTTGGGGCACATTTAAACATTAAATAAGCCACTCTGGAGATTAATTTCTCTGAGTGGCTTTTTTGATATTGAAAATATATGTTATAATAGAGAAAAGTCAATCCCTTACTTTAATGGATACGTCCTATCGTAAGGTTTTATTAAATCACAGATCAAGTCTAGAGGCCGTAGGAGTTAGGTTCTAAACTAGAAGCCCATGCTTAAAGCATAGGCTTTTTATTTAAAAAAAGGGACAAAAAGGGACAAACTAGTGGCAATAATTGACATTTAGTGGCATTTGATGGCAACTAGTCAACATCTAAAATTATTGATTTATCAATGGTTTTGCTTTAATATCAATATTGGTGTGACTTCGTCACATTGAACCTCCTAAGAAGTGTAACAATTTATTTTCTTCATTAGGTCATGTTAAGCTGTAATCAGAAGTGGTTGCAGCTTTTTTTTATAGTCATAAAAGGGTTAAAATATAAGATATTAATACAATAAAGAGGGAATATATGATGAACGTAGAAGAAGCAATTTTAACTCGGCATGCAGTTCGTTTATTTAACCCAGATGATAAAATTTCAAGAGAAAGTTTAGAAAAAGTTGTTGAGTTAGCGCAACATGCACCTTCATGGGTAGATTCACAACCCTGGAAGGTATATATTGCAACCGGTAATACACTAGCAGCAGTTAAAAAGCGCCATGCTGAAAATGTCAAGAATGGTGTTAAGGCAAATCCGGATTGGCCAACTACTCACCGAGAAGATTGGGCTAAGTTTCCCAGAGAAAATATGCTAAAGCACAATGAAGCAACTGCACATTTTTGGGAAAATCCAGAGTTGTCTAATATGACACGTCAAGATTTACAGACACGTCTTTACGATGCGCCAGCAATTTGTTACTTAACCATTCCTAAAGATTCAAATCAATGGTCAGATTATGACTTGGGTGCTTTTGGTCAAACTTTGATGTTAGCAGCTAGAGGAATGGGGATTGACTCAATGCCAGCTTATGAAATTGTAAAATTCCCTGAATCAGTTAAAGAAATTATGAATATCCCTGATTCTGAATGGCTTGCCATGGGTATAGCATTAGATATGCCGATATGGCAACAAGAGTTAATGAATATCGAGCTCCACGTGTACCACTAGATGAAATGCTAAAAATAAAAGACTAAAAAAAGACGCCGCTCAGGACGTCTTTTCTGAAGAAAATATAATTAATGAAGGATGCAGCTTTTGAGACTGCATTTTTTCTTGCATTTGTTTTTGTAATTTCTGCATATCTTTTTGTCGAGATAACCTTCCAGTTTGAAGGAAGGGTAAAAATATACTCTCTATGTTTTAACTCATTATTATGACTAAACGCACTAAACATAATCCGGCTAAAATTATCTTTGTAAACATATCGAGTAGTTCTTATCTTAAGACTAGCTTCTTTTCCTTGCTTAACTTTGGTTGAAACCTTATCTAGTTTAATTGCTTTGGGCTTCTTTTGATTGTTATTAGTCTTATATAAATATACTTTTTCTGTTCCATTACCCAGAGATTGATAAAGTAAAATTGGTAGGTTAGGGTTAACGCTTGAAGTTAAATTTTGTGTGCTAGTCTGTGTTTCTGTCTTCAGTCCCCAGTGATTGTAGTCATGTTCGACGATACCCAGCACGCAAAGCAAAGTAATGATTAAAGAAATCCATGAAACTAGAGTATGACCTTTCCCAGGGATGACATTAAAGTATATAAATAAAATTACTGCCAAAATTAAAATTACAATTATCATTATCCGTTTACCTCTTCTTGATTTTCACGTGCACGGTTGCCTTTCTTTAAGAAGAAAGAAAGAACTAAAAGCAACTAAGGCAAAAAAGAATACTCATTGCAAATGAAGCACGGAATCCATCTAAAGTTGCATTGATTGCTTGATTCTTATATTGAAGTGGGAGGGTATGAAGCAGTTCTTTTGCTGGCATATGGTTGTTGGTTGTAGTAGTTAAAATTGAAACGAGAATAGCAGTACCAATTGAACTTAAAACTTGTCGAAAAGTATTGTTCACTGCTGTTCCGTGGGAGATTTTGTTTAAAGGCAATGAGTTCATTCCTGAAGTGGTAACGTTCATCATAACTAAAGCAACACCGACCATTCTAATTGCGTACAAAACAATAATCATAGTATATGAGCTTTCTGCAGTTAAGAATACAAATGGAATAGTGCCAAGTGCTAAGAGGGTCATTCCAGTAATTGCCATTTTCGTGCACCATATTTATCGAATAAACGTCCCGTAATTGGTGACATAATTCCGATCATCAAGGCACCAGGTAATAGCATTAATCCTGAATGAAATGCTGATACACCACGTAAATTTTGAATATATAATGGCAAAACCATTTCAATACCAACCATTGCTAAATTGGTAATACCACTTAAAGCAGCTGCTAGAGAAAATTCGAAATGTTTGAAGACGGTAATATCTAAAAATGGATCTGCCATCTTTAATTGTCGCATGCCAAAAAAAGAATAACAAATATAATTCCTACGCCAATAAATCCTAGAATTTCAGGGTTAGTCCATCCTTTATTACCAGCTTCTGAAAAGCCGTAAAGTAAACTACCAAAACCAATAGTTGAAGTTGTCACTGACCAAACGTCAATTTTTTTCTTTCTTAGTTGGAAGAACGTCTTTAATTAAGAAAAACGCTAAAATAATAACAATTCCAGCAATTGGAGCAATAATACTGAATAAGTAACGCCAGGAAAGATTATCAACAATCCACCCAGATAAGGTTGGACCAATAGCTGGTGCGAGACCAATAACAATACCAACTGTTCCCATCGCAGCACCGCGTTTTTATTAGGGAAAGATTGAAAGCATGATGGTTTTGAAGAAGCGGCATAGTAACACCCACGCCGAGTCCTTGAATAATTCTTCCAGTTAATAAAGTCCCAAAATTTGGCGCAACTGCAGCAGTCACTGTTCCAATAAAGAAAACTGACATTGCTGTCAAATACATTTTTCTTGAGCCAAAACGATTAATTAGCCAAGCTGAAACTGGAATCATGACTCCATTAACTAATAAAAATGCAGTTGAAAGCCATTCAGCAGTTGCTGTACTGATATGAAAGGAACGCATAATTGAGGGAAGAGCTGTTGCAAGCAAGGTTCCATTTAGCACAGTACAGAAAGATCCAATAATTAAAACTAGAACAAGCAAGTTTCGATTATAGGCTTTTCCGTGAATATCGGTTGGTTGTTGATCCATTTGAATTTTCCTTTCTATTGTTAAAAATCTTGCAAACTATAAAAACTATATTCTTAAATAATTTCTTTGTCAAATTATCTTACATAAAAGTCATGATATTTAACATATATGTTGTCAAAATTAACATAAGCTATTAAACTATAAATAAGATTACGAGGTAAGGAATTTATAATGGAATCAAAAAAAGATACTTCATAATGTTTTTCAAAATATTGAAGTAGGAATTGGAGAAGTTAGCAAAGTAGTTGGTGTATCTCAAAGACAATTACGCTATTGGGAAGAAAAGGGCTATATTAAGCCTGTTTCTGATGATAATAGCGGTGTTAGAAGATATAATTTATCGACGCTTTACTTAATTGTTTTTATTAAAGAACAACTTGATAAGGGATTTACATTAGCAGCAGCTTTTGAGCGTTCAAAAGATATTAGGGTAAAGAGTAAAATTGTACGTACCTTTTTTGAACATTTTTTAATGATGTAAAAATTACCAATCCTGATAAAGGATATGGTGAAATTGACCTAGGTGAATTACGAACTGACGATGGTAAAATGTATCATTTCAAGGGTGTTGTTGATGAACGTGGTCGCTATGTAAAAATTGATGAATAAAAGGAAGCACCAACAAGTAAGTTATGCTTCCTTTTTAGGACAAGTCGATATTGTTTTTATTTTTATAAGTATATTAATAATATTTATTTACTAAAACCAGCTTCATACCAAACGTTGGCAGAAGGTTTCAGTGACCAGCCAGTTACTTTGCTATTAACTGCCGTCACTGAGTAAGCACCGCTAGTTGGAATTACATAAGCTTTGTTGTACATCCATCTTTGCCATTCGTGGAATTTTTGCACCCGATATTTTTTATCAAAAGATTTGGCAGAATCGATTTCATTCAATAATTTAGTATTAGTCGGAGAGACAAAACGGGCAAAATTATAAGGCATCTTTTCACCGTAGAACACGCTTGGAGAAGGATCACCTGCTGCACCCCAAGCTCCTTCAAGAACGTCAATTTTAGGATCACTTGCTTTAACTGCAGCTACCCAGCGGTTAAATTCCATCGGACGGCCGCCTAAGAATTTAACGTTTAAACCGGCTTTTTTTCCATTGTTGAATGTAGTTACGCCAGATGGCCTCGCTGTTTTCGCCAGAACCACGTACTGCTAGATTGATAACTAAGGGCTTACCATTTGGTTGACTCCGATAGAGTGCACCAGGTGCTTTTTTATAGCCAGCTTTATCTAGTAATTTATTGGCTTTATCTAGATTATAAGAATAGGTTGGAATATTTTTGTCATAATATGGAGTAAATTGTGAGGGAATCAAAGAATTAATTCTGAATTCTAAACCATGGTAGAACCGTTTATTAATGACATCAACATTCATTGCATAGGCCATTGCTTTTCGTAAAGCGGGATTATTCATCTTAGCATGAGGATTTTCAACATTTTTACCAAGTTTTGCATCCCATTTTCCAACTTTAAAGGCTAAGTAATCGTAGCTAAGTGTTTTTTACCAACAAAATTAACTCCCTTAGTGTTTTTTACCTGTTCCCATTGTGAGCTTAGAACATTTGCAACGTCGAATTTTTTGCTCTTAATTGCTTGTGAGACATTAGAATTAGTAATATTTGACATGTAAATATGTTCAAAGTTAGGTTTACCGCGCCAGTAATATGGATTTCTTGACCAACTAGTAGATTGTCCTTGAACGGTTTTATCCATTTTATATGGACCAAAGTAGAGTGGGTGCTTTTCTTACTTGCGGACTAGAAACAAGCTTGTCAAAGGGAACGTGCTTCAAATAATGGTAAGGAGCAGCGTGTTCCCAGAAGAAGCCATTAGCGGAGTTCATCATTGCTGGTTTTAATTCCTTAAAGTGAAGGATTAATTTCTTTCCATTTGGTCCATCTGGCATTTCAAGACCAGAAATATTATTAGCTTTTTCCCCGATGGTATTCAGCCATTCCTTTAATATTTTCAAGCGAAGAGGTATATTGAGTAGTTTGAACTTTAGGATTAGCTAAAATTTCGTATGCATACTCCAAATCCTTAGCGGTTACTGGCTTGCCATCCGACCAACGAACTTTCTTTTTCACTTTGATTTCAGCAGTATTGTTACTATGATTTAGTTTTAAACTGGCAGCTCCTTTATTGGTGAATTGATAATGATCATTAATATCAAAAGTGCTTCGTCTCCTGGAGCAGCTGCTTCAGAATCGGGACTAGTATCAGCAATTTCAGCTGAAAAATTCCAGTAAATGGTGATTCATTTTCTAAAGCATAGGTCAAGGTTCCTCCTTTTTAATGGTTTTATGAGGAACGGCCTGGGAAAACTTGATGGGCTGGTTGCTCGAATCAGTTTTCTTGGCACCACAAGCAGTTGATAAAATCGCTAGTGAGCTCGCTAGTGTTACATACAGCAGTTTGGACTTTGACATCTTCATATAAAATTCTCCTTTCGTCAAAAATCCAATAACAGCATGATTAAGAAAACAAAAAAGACGCTCTATTAGATCGTAATGATCCAATAGGGCGTCTTGTCGCTGTACCACCTATTTTTACTAGAAAAACTAGTCTTTAATAACGTACGGTTCAATACAAGAGAACGATACGCCGTCGCTATAAAGGGCTGTCCCTTAAACTACTTTAAATCGTAGTTTACGCTCAAAGGTGATTTTCATTAAGACTCTATCTATTTCTTCACACCAACCAGAAATTCTCTGAGAGACGAGTACTTAATTACTTTTCCTTATCAAAGCTGTTTGATAATAATGTTTGTGCTCATAATAATACGCCGATTTGAAAATATGTCAACATAAAATTATATTTTGCTTATTTTAATTATAAATTTATTTTATATTGATATGATATACCTCACTGCAAGTTTCATACAAAAAAATTGCAAATAATCTTTAGAAGATAGGCAAATTTAAGGCCACTGATTTAAAGCAAATGTTATTGATTAAAAATATGAATGGGAGGGTAAAGCAAATAATTTATATATTTATTGATTGAAAGATAACTGTCAATTTGTTATTTAATATAATAAAAATATTATAAAAACTTGAGCAAAAAAGAAGATTTTTTCTCTTAAGAGGCCTATAATTGTAATTGATAAGTGATAGAAAGGAACTGTATACTATGAAAAAATTAGATACAAATAAATTAACTGAAAAACAAGCAGATCTTTTTTAAGAACAATTTAGTTTATATTGCTACTGTTGACGAAAACGGCAACCCACAAGTTGGACCTAAGGGCTCAATGACTGTGTTAGACCCAAGTCACATGCAATATCTTGAAAAGACTAAGGGAGCAGCTTTTGAAAATATTAAGAATGGTTCAAAGGTCGCATTAGTTGCAGCAGACGTTCCTTCTCATACTGCTGTTCAAGTTTTAGCAACTCCTCATGTTCATGAAGATGATGAATATGCAAAGAAAGTTGTTTCAGGTACTGATACTCCTAATGCATTTGTAGTAGTACTTGATATTGATGAAATTTTTGAATAATTTAAAAGTACAAAAATTTTATTCTACCTGCAATTTGAATAAAGTAAGAAAGACTAAGTATTGATAAAATACTTAGTCTTTTTTTTGCTAGATAACTTGCTTATTTTTTATATTAATGTAAGATTAAAACTAATTAAATGAATCTAATGAAGTTAAAAAAGGAGAGATAAAAATGGGTGCTTTATCAGAACAAGAACTAGCAGCTTTTTCTGCAGATTTTAATAAAAATGGTAAAAATAAAGTAGCGTCTCGTGCTGCTCGTCGAAATGGATTATTTGAAGCATCATTTAATGATGAAGTTTCAAAACGGTTAAATCACACTTTTTCTACCGAACTTGATATTGGTGGAGTAACTGACCAAAGCATTCTGGTCGTTGCTGGGGAATTTGCAACTTTGAATGTTTTTGCGTCATCATTTTGGTAAAAAAATATCATGTTAAGGACTTTACTTTCTCACAAGCTTATAATTTCTTCTGGGATAAGATTGAAAGAGCTAACGCTTTTATGATAGTATGATTCGTTTAGCTGATAAGCCAGTTGATGATCGTGAAGTTGAAACCTGGTTTGATTTTGCAGGTCAAGATGGTGGTTTGTGGCAAAT
>VOFH01002926.1_pt1 | contig 27753 bp, 50 predicted proteins | sample 5384091 | NCBI WGS metagenome assembly VOFH01 (sample SAMN12384727, study PRJNA508395) | human gut metagenome | isolation source: healthy gut G | host: Homo sapiens
TTTCCGGCAGTAGTCACGATGCTTACTCTTTCAGCAGCCTCTACCTATCAGTTGTTGGTGATCGGATATAATCGGAGTGATTATGATTTTACCGGTGGCGGGGGTGCGGCGAAACGGTTTAATATCGGTTCGACAGATACTCCGGCTACATTGGCTAATTTGTATTTGCAACCGGTCAATCCGACGGTAGTTCCGGAGTTCTTCTCGTGTTTCGGAAACGGTTACCGGGGTACAACGTTGGTTGGTCCCATTTTTAAACCTTCACAGATCAACTATGTGACGGGTACGCTGAAAAGGCTGGTTAGCGGTTTTACACTTGAAGTGACCAATGTTCCTGCGTATGTCAACTCTATGACATTGATAGCCGAGCAACTTGTGACGGCTACCCGTGCAACGGATGGGACGGCACTGACATGGCAAACAGCCGGTGACGGCGGTACGAAGACGTTGGCTACTCAGGCACCGGTTTCGGGAAAAGTCAGCTTCAACCAGTTTCTACTGGCTATTCCGGATAGTAGAAAGACTCTGTTCTATCTGGATGTGTCCTATGGAATCTTCACCGAACGTTATACGGTGAAACTGCCGGATACTCCGGGTGTGGTTTCGGGAAACCGGATTATCTTTACTCCTAATCATTGGGTGAAAGTGACCGGAAGTTATGCGAATATCAATATAGGTTTCACTTTGGCAGGAGACATCAATCTGGATGACAAGTCTAAGATCTGTTCAATTTTCTTTGGCATTTTATTTTCTCCATCAACTCCCCCAGAGGGAGTATTAATCTCTATAAAATATTAAAACGTATAACCGCTGCCCCTAATGCGTAAAAAAATCGCGAAATGGAATAGGGGCTATGACCGGAATGAAACTATAATATCTATTCCGGATACATCCTCTGATGTACCTTGATTTTTTTGCACCTTGCGGCTTCTGTTTTAATCAGATAATCCACTGTCTGCTTGCCGTACTCATCTATAGAAAGATATAGCTTTATCAAATCCAGGAGTTCTTCCTCTGTAGACCATTTCCCAAGTTTATCAATAGCTTCCTCAGACAAAGTAGCGGAAGTGGCATCATCCGACTGTCCTAACAGGTAATCCGTTCTTACATCAAACATCTCGGATAACCGGCATAGTGTTTCAAAGTCAGGCTTTCTTTTTTCCTGTTTCCCACATGGCAACAGTACCTTTTGAAACTCCTAATTCCTCAGATAACGTAATCTGTGTATATCCATTTTTCTTACGTAATTGCTTTAATCGTTCACCAAACATTATCATTCTCCCTGATAAACACAATGCATCTATTATAGATTAGCACATATTGTGAGAAAAACGAAGTATATTTTATAATATTTTATTTAATTATACAACATTATGTGAGATTTTGTATTAACTTCTATATCTGACTGTGCTAAAGTTATGGTATGCACTGGTAAAACAGCCGGGCTTTCCTACCATCCGAATCGGAACCAGAATCCTAATTCCCATTGAAGCCTACAAAAATAGCTGCTTAAAAATTCCAGTCAAAGAATAACGAATATCAAATATCAGCGGAAGGAGGTAGCCACAAGTGATATCCCAGACTTTGATTGAAGAATTAAAACAACAGAATATATGGCTTATCTATTTTAAGACCATTACAAAGAACGGTAACGCTACAAAACGCCTCGTTCTGCCAATAATACTGCAACCGGTGCTGACAAGGCTCATGCAGACACTCTTGTAACATACGACGAAGCTATTACTGCTATAAAGCAATATAACGCGGATGGCGTTGGGCTTGTAATTCGGAGGATTATTTTCTACTGGATATCGACCACAGAGAGCTTACAGATCCTTTCGTGGAGATGATGCTTGAAAAGATTTGATACCTATACAGAATATTCCCCAAGTGGAAACGGCATCCATATTTTAGGAAAGCTGGATAAAGACAAACTGCCATTATTCTATGATGAAAAGACTGACCGCTATCGACTTGATAATGCCTATTATTATAAAAAAATTCAAAACTGAACCTTAAAATATATCCCGGCTGTGCAACAGCAAGATTTTCTACTTATACAGGCAATGTGATTAAAGACCTTCCTTATATAAAAGATCCTGAGGATAAGAACAGATGGATTGTGGATCCGGAAGCGGCTGAGATAGTTCGTGAAGCATTCAGATTATGTGTGAAGGGATATGGAGTATCACAGATTGCTTAGTGAATTTATGGCAAGGGAAACTCTTAAATCCAACAGCCTATGCAAAATCCCAAGGAAGAAATGTTCCTGATAACAGGGATTCTGTTCACGAAGATTATCACTGGACAAGCAGTACCGGGGCTCATATGCTTACAAGACCGGAGTATTTAGGACACCTTATCAATTTCAAGACCCATCGTAAATCTTACAAGAATAAAAAGATTCTGAAAAACGATCCGTCGCAGTGGCAGATATTTGAGAATAACCATGAAGCCATAATTGACCAGGAGACCTTTGATATTGTCCAGCGTATCAGAGAAGGACGCAGAAGGCTCACTCCTATAGGAGAAATGCCAATATTATCCGGAATGCTCTTTTGTGCAGGCTGTGGAGCAAAGCTCTATCAGGTAAGGCACCGTGGATGGGAACATGATAAGGAACATTTTGTATGTGCCACATACCGCAAGGTAAAAGGCGGCTGCTCATCCCATCAGATTAGAAATGTGGTGGTTGAGGAAATCCTTTTGGATGAAATCAAGCGTATTACCGTATATGCAAGGGAGCATGAAGATGATTTCCTTGAAATGGCAATGAGTAAATCTGCGGCAGCATTAAACAAAAGTCAGCGTGAAGGCAAGCGTGAATTGGAACAGGCTACAGCCCGTATCGGTAAGCTTGACACCATTATCCACAAGTTTTATGAGAATAATCTTGAAGGAAAGATATCTGATGAACGCTTTATGAAATTATGAAAAGGCAGAACGTGTGGATGGTCACAAAGTACAGAAAATCAAAATCATCTGGAATTGTATCGGTGAATTTCAGACACCGACATCACATCATTAAAAACGGCATAGTCCAGTAATCGAAATCACTAAACTATGCCGATTTTCTTAAGAATTAAAAATCCCTAATTTGTACGCCTTTTCTCCGTCCCTTTTTTTTTCTCCGTTCCTAAAATCGCCGTCCGTTTCTTCTGTAATACCTCCCGCTCGCACAGAACCTCTCAAAATCCGCAGGCATGCAGATCCTCCAAAACGATAGAGTCCTGCAAAACTTTCACCTCCTGGCGCCCGCTATACCTGTTCCAGATATTCTTTCAGACCCGCCTTCCAGGAATCCCCGCACATCGGCGCCGGCAGAGGGTGGAAAATGATATCTCTGTTTCAGATACTCGCCCAGATAATCCGTCACTTTTTCCGCACCCGAAAGATTCAGATGATCTCCTCCGTCATAACTGTCGGTCTTCCAGTCGATCTTCAAATCCTGTGTCAGCGGATTCAGGTCCAGAAAGTCAATCCCTCCTCCCCGCGCGTATTCCGATACAATCTGATGCTTGGCCGCATTCCAGTTTTTCGGGGAAGGCACACTCAAAAGGGAGAAGCTGACTGCCCTCTTTTCTACAAAACGATTGTATTTTTTCAGATAATGGCGAATGGAAAAAGACGGGGCTGCGGCTCCCCCTGCTTCCATACAGTCGGTGCGCTCACACGGCTTGGGCAGCCTTTCCTGATCTCAAAACCCCTCCAGGAGACTTCGTCCGGCAGAATCACAGCCGTCTTTGGAGAAAAAAGAACAGGTCTTTCCAACGGTTGTGATAGGAAAACACCGGAACATAATATTTTCCGGTCTCCGTAACGGCCATCCGCAGCTCTTCCACCAGATTTGCGTGGGTAAAAAGTTCATTGGTCTCAGGATAACCAGATCCGGCCGTTGTTTTTGAAATGCGCGCTTCATGAGGTAATATGCCTCGCTGATCTGCTGACCTGTCTGACCGCAGACATAAGATGTGATTTTCTGTTTTTCCCACAGACGGTACGGTGAGATCGAGGTAAAGCTCTCACTATCCCCCAGCACCAGAACGTCGATGGAATTCTCCGGCTCGTTCAGGACACTCAGCGCGTTGCGGTCCCGGTTGTCGATCCACGAAGCGTCTGTAATCCTTTTCCGGCTGTACAAAAAATAAAACGACGAAGAGCGCTGCCAGCGCTGCTGCAAATCAAAATGTTTTGCATGTTTTAACATCTCTCTTGCCCCTTGTGAAAATAAAAACAAAATGAATCATTTCTATATTAAGTATCTTACGGAGCGAGACAAAGATCAATTAAATAATTCTTAATTTTATCGAATTCGTCATATTTCGCCTAATCCACAATCGGAAAGAAAATCCGCATTTCAAAACCGTTTCCCCATTCGGAATGCGCCTCCAACGTCAAATTCAGATCTGCCGCGATCTGTTTCGCCAGAATAAAGACCCATGCCTGTGGCCTTCTGCCGCATTTCTCCACTGTTTCCCGTGAATCCTTTTCAAAGATATAAAGGAGATCTCCGCTTCTGACTCAATGCCGTGATCACGGATACAGGCGTATAACCGTTGGCTTCCGCCGACGGCATTTCATTTCAGGGCAACCTCAGGGCCCGTTTTCCTCAGGCCGCTGTATTGGCACGGTCTCCCGCTTCAGTTGGATCTCCAGCCGCGGCCGATCCGCTTCAATGTTTGTCAGATCACACGCGCCTCCATATTTCACCGCATTGCTGATGATCTGACGCAGCAGATGGCTGCATCCGCGCCGGTCGCTGTATACGCTGATTTTCGGCAGGTCGTTCACCACGTTAAATTTTTCTCTTTCAGCAGCGGAGCATAATCCTGCAGGACTTCCTCTACACATTCCTTCAGATCTATCAGTTCAAACAGATAATCCCGACGGGCCGACTTCAGCCGGGCGTAAAAGAGCATCTGGCTTACGGATTCCTGCAGACCGTTTTCGGATATAATCCAGCTTATGACTCACCTGTGGCGGCAGCTCTCCTCCGCGATTATCCAGCAGAAAAGTGAGAGAAATCGGCGTTTTGATTTCATGCGCCCAGGCTTCCACGTATTCCTCATAATCCGCCACCCGGTCGGAAAGCCGGTTCTGTACGTCCCGCTGTTTCCGCATGACCTCTCCCGTCATGCGGATCAGCTCCCCGCTCCGATGCGCTTAAAGGCGGCAGATCCTCTCCTCATTGTATTCATCCGGATTTTGCAGAAATCTCACAAAGGCCCTCCTTCTTTTCTTTTCCTGAAGAGAAGAAATCCCGCCGTCGCAGAAAACAGTAGCGCAGAAGCGAGAATAATGACGATCAGAAGAAAAAAAAACGCCTGGACATCAGCGATCCACAGCATCAGCGCCGCAAATCCATCGACACACAGCAAAAGCGTTATCCATGGAACATATTTTCCGAGGTTTTTCATCTCACTTTTCTCCTTTCTCACCGCAGGCCATCTGCATCTGCCTCCCGGTCATTTTCCCCGTCTGCAAGATTCCCGCATTCTTCGGCCCCGGCAAGCCGATACCCGACGCCCCGGACGGAAACGACCCTCTGGCGCATTTCCAGTTTCTTCATCGTCTTCTTCAGCCGGGTCAGATTTACCTGCAGAGCGTTTTCGTCGATAAATTCAGAGGTTCCCCACAGAGCCCGGCAGAGTTCTTCTTTTTCCGCCGCTTCTCTCCCGTGCAGGAGGAAGACCTCCAGCAGACGCCCTGATTTTCAGGAGGACGACAGACTGATTGTGAATATACAGAGTATAGGTATGCCGATCCAAAAAAAAAATCCGCTCCCGCGAGGAGATGACCGCGGCCTTCATAGCGGCGCAGCAGATTTGAGATCCGTGCCAGCAGCCGTTCTTTTCTGCAGGGTTTGGTCAGATATTCATCCGCGCCCAGATCCAGCGCATGAAGTTCGTCCTGCATCTGATCTCTCGAAGTGAGAATCAGCACGGGAATACCACTCTTCTGTTTCAGTTCCCGGCAGATCTGAAAACCGCCGGCAAAGGGCAGATTCAGATCCAGCAGGACCAGATCGGGAGCGGATGAGATCAATTCCCGCGCCGCATTTTCAAAAGAAATCACAGATTCTGCATCATATCCCGCTCTGCGCAGAATTTCCGTCAGTTCCTCTCTCATAAAAATATCATCTTCTACCACAGCGATCCGCTTCATCCGGATTTCCTCCCTTCCCATCGTCTCCGATCTTCTCCTGTCGTATCATCGTCTTTCTTTTTCAAAGCATAATAAGGCATACCCGCAGATCTGCGGTCTTTTTTCTATGCGCCCGCAGACCTCCGCGCGCCGCATCGTCAGACTGTATCGAAAAATCGTCCGCAGAATGTGTTTTTCTCTATTCTTCCCGCTCCGGCACCATCAGCGACAGCGAATAGCGATTGCTGTTTCTGGCAACCGCCGCGACATAAGCAAATTCTATCAGACAGAGGAGCAGAATAACAGCGGCAGCCGTCAGAAGCAGAGAAGACATATTGTCCTGAACTCTTGAAAAGAGCAGACCGGCAAACAGCGCTCGTACGCCGAAGATGCTGCTGACCGCAGCAACCGCACATGGAATCCCGAAAAATAGCGGATCTGCCGCTTTGCCGAACGGCACAGCACCTCATAACCCGCACCCAGCCGGATCAAAGTGCGGTAACGCCGCTGCGCTCTCTGCTGCAACATCAGGAACTGCACGCCGATCACTGTGTTGGCTGTGATCAGAAAAATAACCGCCAGATAGATGGTGAGATAGCTGATCGCTACCATGTAAAATAACTGACGTCCCATATTTTGAAGATAACTTTCGTATTGAATCCCCGCCGCGTCCAGTTTTTCATTCACAAGAGAAATGGACTGCATCAGACTCGGTCTTCCTTTATTTCCGAACTCAGTATACCGTCCCAGTAAACACTGTGCCGCCCCTCCGTCAGCCGGCCAAATGCCTCATCGCTGAGGATCAGAGCGAAGGACAGTGTGATCGAACGGTCCACCACGATATCGGTATTCTGCACGGATCCTGTCAGCCGCCATTTTTCTCCCGCCAGTTCTACTGCCGGACTGCCCGCGAGCGCCCGGTTTAATATGGTATTGTACTCCGGCTCTGTCATCTCTGAGTCGATATAAACCGCCGCTTCCCTCTCTTCCAGTTTCAGAGGCTGTCTTCCCGCGGCTGTGAGAAGGCGGTTGTATCCGGACAGAGATCAGGCGGGGATATTCAGTATAGCTGAGATTATTCAGAACAATCTCCTTTTCCTCGAATCCGGTTCCTGCCGTATAGCATCCATCACGCTCTCCATAGAAAATACTCCCCGAAGATCACCTTCTTCCCGGTATACGTAGCCGGTTTTTATTTCAAATACCTCGTCAAACAGCCGGTTCAGATTTTTCTGCTGAAGCTGCTGCTCCACGGAGACCGGCACTTCATTCTGAAACGTATAGTCCAAAACGTGTTCTTCGAAGTTCCGTAATTGTGCGACATCGCCGCACCGCAGCTGAAACAGCACAGCGCCGCGAGGATTAGAAGAAGAGCTCACCGCCAGCGCACCGGACTGGCGCATCACGTTTTCTTCCAGCTGACGGAAAGTAAATATATGAAGCCGGTCCGATCTTCCTGCACGCCGCGCAAAAAATCCATCACAGTCCGCAGTCCGTAAAAAGCAGAAATGTTCCGCAGACTCCGGAAATCAGCGTCAGACCCATTCGGAAGACCGACTGCCAGGAAAATCCCCGGATCGCCAGAATATACGCCGCGGTTAGCAGCAGAACGCCCGACAGCAGAACCAAAAGGCAGACGGCAGGCGTTCTCCGCGTTTTGATTCCCTCCGGCGCGGGCTGCAGCAGATCTCCGATCTCCTGATGTGCAATTTTTCCGCTGAGGATGACAAACGCCGTCAGCTTGACCGCCACAAACCCGACAGCCGTCCACAGAACCGCTTCCCAGGAAAGGCTGATCTGATGAGACAAATTCCGATTCCCACAAACCTCGCGGTGATCAGACTTGTGAGCTCCGATAAGAAGAGCGCTGTAGGAAGTCCGACAGCGAGCCGCGAACTGCTTCGCAGATCCTCGGACAAAAGCAGGAAAAAGAGTTTCTTTCTGCTCATTCCCATCATCAGATAGACGCCGAATTCATGACGACGTCGTTCCAGCTGATATTTGCTGGCATAATAGACCAGAAAAAAGACAATCAGAAGCGTCAGGCAGTAAAATACCGGGACAATCGTCAGCAGCCGGTTCACCGCGTCGCTTTCCATCTGCTTCAGAAATCGCATGACATCCTGCTGCGACAAAGAAAGGATGATATAAAAGCGATAATCGAAATCAGCAGAGAGAAAAAACCAGTCCGTTTTCTTTTCGGCTCCGTCTGCTGTTCCGCCTGACCAGATCAAAGAACATGGGCGCTTCCTCCTCCCAGCTGAGCCGTCACCTTCAGAATCCGTTCGTAAAACGCTTCCTGCGTCTCCTCGGGGAAATTCCTGCGGAGTTCGTGAAAGATGACGCCGTCCCGGATAAACAGAATCCGCCGGCAGTAACTGGCCGCGGCGGAATCGTGGTGACCATCAGAATCGTCGCGTTCTGCTTCCGGGAAAAGTCCCGACAATTTCTTCATCAGAGCTTTCGCATTCTTCGAATCCAGCGCTCCGGTGGGCTCATCCGCCAAAATCACCGCCGAGTTCAGAATGAGCGCTCTTGCAGCGGCGACTCGCTGTTTCTGTCCGCCGGACATCTGTGCGAGGAAACTTATCCAAAACATCCGGAATCTCCAGATACGACGTCAGCTCCTCCAGTCTCTCTCTGCCCGCCTGCGCTGAAACTCCGTGAAGGGCGAGAGGCAAAGGATATTTTCCCGTCCCGTCAGATTATCCAGAAGTTCGAAGTTCTGAAATAGATATCCGATTTTCTTCCCGCGGTATTCGGCAAGCTCCGCCCCTTCAGCAGATGCAGCGGCGTGCCTTCCACAGCCACGAAACCGCTGTCCGGCCGGATCACCGCTGCGATGCAATTCAGCAGTGTAGACTTTCCAGACCCGCTGCTCCCCATAATACCGAGAAACTCCCCGAAAAAAAACCTGAAACGAGATACCGTCCAGTGCTTTCGTCCGATTTTCGGATCTGCCGTAATACTTGCACAGATTCCCGACCTCTAAAAATTTTCGTTCCATAAAAACACCTCCTTTTTGATGATCCCAGCATAGCACAGATCAAATCCGAAAAACACTTACATCGGATGAAAGGAAGCTGAAACGGATCTTTGCCGCGAAAGCAGAACGGCACATCCCTTCTTCGATAAAAAGAAAAATGCCGCCCGGCATCGGAGAACCATCCCATTCGGGAAGTGATCGAAATCATACTCTGCACTCTCCCAGATGTCAGGTCATCTCCGCCTCCGGCGGCATTTATACAGCACGAAACCGATACCCGGCATCTCTGTCCGGAAAGAAATCCGCTGTTTGTCCGTCACGGATACGCCCCGGCAACCGCATGGATTTCATAGAACCGCACTGTGAAATTTTACTTCTCTGAAATCTCCTCCGCCGCATCACGCGCCTGCTGCAGCGATATTCCCTCTTTTGCGGCAATCCGCGCCAGATCGTCGTACTCCGCTTTTTTGCGCCGGATCCCCCAGCCCTCGGCATATTTTACCCGCACGGGACCGTAGAAAGTCTGCACATTTTTTACCGAACGGTCCAGAGCGTAGCGGCCGCAGATATTTTCCCCGGACGCCCAGCGTAGTGGTATGCTGAAACAGCAGACGAATCATTTCGTCTCTCTGCTCGCTTCTGCAAACACAGGTGAAGAGAATTCCCGGACGATTCTTTTCATCCCCGCCGGGACAGTATATACATCCAGCGCCCCCGCCTCAAACAGCCGCTCCCATAGCGAAGCCCGCGGCTTCGGGAGACATATCGTCCAGATTGCAGCAGAGTTCCACGACACTCTCCTGCTGCTCCTGCGTCTGCCCAAGACTGGCCCGCACACAGTTCGCCCGGGCGAAATCTTTCGTTCCGCAGCCGTATCCGATCTTTTCCACCCGCATCACCGGCTGAGGACCGAACTCTTTCACAAAGTATTTCAAGAGAGCCGCTCCGGTAGGAGTGCAGGATTCTCCCGGATTTCGCTTCCGTAAGTCGGCACTCCTTTCAGCAGATAAGCCGCCGCAGGAGCCGGCACCGGAAGGATTCCATGGGCGCAGTGCGTGACCGCTGCCCATATTGACAGGTGAAGCTGCAATCCGTTCCGGCGCCAGTTCGTGCAGGAGCATACATACCGCCGTCACATCGGCCACTGCATCCATAGCTCCACCTCGTGAAAATGGACTTCCGTCACCGGTTTGTCGTGAAAAGCGCTCTCCGCTTCCGCAATCAGACGGTACACCGCCAGTACATCTCTCTGTACCGCTTCAGGAATTTTTGAGATGAGACGATATGCTCGATCTCAGGAAGACCAGCGTGATGATGACCGCCGGCGGAATCGTGATGTGCATGATCGTGTGCATGGTCAGGATCTGCATGTGTGTGAGCATGACTGTGACAGTCATGCTCAGCAGCAGAATTGCGATGCATAGGATTGTGTACGTGACCGGAGCCGTCATGCGGTGTATGACCGTGACGGTGATCATCATCATGTGCGTGATAATGGCCGTGTATATGTTCGTGATGCTCTTCGAATCCGAGGACGTCCTCACTTTCCTCTCTCTGTCCGTGAACCGTCACAGAGACATTGAGTTCCGGCAATTCCGCATTTCATCATCTTCTCCGCTGTCACCGCAACTCCGGGAAGGCCAATGTCATTGAGACGCCTCAAAAATCCGGGAATCGGGGTGAAGTTCCAAAAGGGCTGCGGTCAGCATATCCCCGCGGCGCGCCCATGCCGCATTCAGATAGATAGTTCTCATCGCCCGCCTCCCATGTGATTTATCATACTCGCCTGATAGGCCGCTCCGAACCCGTTATCAATATTTACCACACTGACGCCGCTGGCGCAGGAATTCAGCATCGAAAGAAGCGCCGAAAGCCCTCCGAAGGAAGCACCGTAACCCACGCTGGTAGGCACAGCGATTACCGGGCAGTCTGCAAGACCCCGATGACGCTGGCGAGCTCCTTCCATTCCGGCGATCGCGATGACGACACTGGCGGACATGATATCGTCCATATGAGCCACAAGGCGGTGGAGTCCCTTACGCCTACATCGTAAAGACGAACCGTTTCATTTCCAAAAGCCTCTGCCGTCAGAGCCGCTTCTTCCGCTACAGGCATATCGCTGGTGCCTCCTGTCGCGATGACGATTTTCCGCAGCCGTCAGGTCGGGAATTCTCCGACGATGCCTACACAGCTGACCTCATCGTACTGAAGAGGCAGCCGTTCCGCCGCATAATCCGCAGCTTCCCGGCTCATCCGCGTGATGAGAACGGTCCTCTGCCCCCGTTTTTTCATAGCGGCGGCGATCGGGGCGATCTGCTCCGGGGTCTTTGACGCGCCGTAAATCACTTCCCCGCGGTTCCCCTGGCGTACCGCCCGGTGAAGATCCGGTTTCGCAAAACCGAGATCCTCAAAAGGCTCCTGCCTTAATCTCAGCAGCGCATCGTTTACCGAAGCATCTCCGTCTGCAACCATCTGCAGCAGATGAATCAATTCTTTTTGTTCCATTAGCGAACCTCCCATATCCAGTAATATTGTATAAAAACGGCTTCACAGCTTCACAGATTTTTTCGCGGTTCTCTGCGGCGCGAAGCCATTGTTTCTCCGGAAACTGCAGCCGCGCCGCCTTGGCAGACCCTGACCCGATAATCCGAAAACCCCATCTCTCTGCCAGCGCGCTTTCCGCCTTTTCCACTTTCTGAAGGTTCTCTTCTGTGAGTCCGGTTCCCATGGGAAAACGAGGTTGCGAGACAGGTAATAAGACAGCTTATTCCAGGTGAAAAGCCCGCGCTTCCTTCGAAAAGCGGCGAATCTCCTCTTTTATCAGACCGCATTCCCGCAGGGGAACGGATCTCCAGCTCTTTGAGAGCCTTCATTCCCGGCAGTCTCCCCAATCATCAGACGCATTCGTTCCATCTAAAAACAGAGAAAAAACCGTCGGAAAAAGAGCTCTCTGCTTCAGATGGCGGAAAATCGCTGTCTTACAGTGATAACAGCGGTCAGAAGGATTGATGATACCTGGGGGGATGAATAAAATATCGTATTCCAGCACAATCAGGCGGACCTTCAGCTCTGCGGCGAGACGCCAGGCGTCTCAGTTCAAATTCCGGCTGAAAGGCGTCTTTACAAAATACGGCTGAACACTGCGCTCCGTTTCTCACCGCCGCGTACAGCAGATAAGCGGAATCCACTCCGCCCGGAAAATCCGAGCAGCTTTCCGGATGAATTGAAAAAAACTCGTTCAGCGTCATCGATACCTCCCATGAAAATTTACGGATAATTAAAATAATGCGGCCGGATCCGCAGAATCAATACATTTCAATCACTGAAAACTCTAATCAGGATCGCTGGCCTTTTCCGGTCTCTCGCCCGGCAGCGGGAGCATTCTGAAGAGAAAATAGATAGATCAGCGCTACCGCGCTGTATTGAAAATCAATCGTTCTCATACTTTTCAAGCGATTTCGCTTCGGACACTGCTCCGATTTTAAACAAACGATTACGGCAGAAATGTTATGCTGATATCTTATCACATTCCGGCGGTACTGTCATCTTTATCACCATTGTTCGGAGCATAGCGGAAAAAATCCGCCATCGCTTTTGAGATCTTAATCTGCTGCGGACAGACTTGTTCACAGCTTGCATCCGGGATATGCCCCTGGCTGTTTCTCACACTTTTGGGGCCATCGGCGCGATAAACCGCCGCCGGTAAGAAATGCGTGCTCGTTATATAAGTCCAGCAGCATAGGAACATCCAATTCTGCGGACAGTGAGACGTACAACAACGGCATGCCGTACAAGGCAGGGCGTCTTTTGACCATCTCCTCCGCAATCGACAGCAGAGCATCAAATCTCTTCGGCAGACAGCGGCTTTCCCTCCGCAAAAGGTACGGATATTGTCCCGCATCTGGTCAAATTCGACATGCCGGACAACGTGACGACGACATTCGGAAGACTCTGAAGGAAACGAAACGCCCAGGCCGGAATGCCTTCCTCCGGACGCAGCCGGTGCAGCGCAGCGCTGTCTTCTTCACTGAGAGACGCCAGACTGCCGCCCACCAGAGGTTCCATCACCCATACCGGAATCCCGTACTCCTCCGCCAGTCCGCTTTTCTTTGGCGCCCTGGAAAGTCCAGTCCAGATAGTTGAGCTGAAGCTGGCAAAACTCCATATCCTCACCGTAAGCTTCTGAGAAAACGCTTCATCACATCGTAATTTCCGTGAGCGGAAAAACCCAGATGGCGGATTCGTCCGTTTTTTCTGTTTCACCAGATACTCATAAATCCTGGTACTTCGGATCCAGATAAGCGTCGATATTCATCTCACAGACATTGTGAAACATATAGAAATCAAAATATTGTACACCGCATTTTTTCAGCTGTTTTCGAAAATCTCCTCCACTTTGTCCATGTTTGAGAGATCGTAGCCCGGGAACTTGACGCCAGATAAAAAGATTTCCTGGGTAATTTCCCCGGGATGCGCCCATGACGATTTCCCCGAATTGCCTTCGTGATATCCCATGCGGTGTCGTAATAGTTTACGCCGTTTTCCATGGCATGAGGCCACCATTTCCGCCGTCTTTTTTTCGTCAATCTCCCGCGTCTCTGCCGCCGATTACCGGCAGACGCATCGCTCCCATGCCGAGAAATATCGATATCCTTAAATTTTTTATAAATCATATCTTCTCCTTCATTACAGACTATTTTTGTTTTGTCTCGTCCTCCGCTGCATTCCGAAGAACCTGATAAATACCTGAAGACCCTTGAAAGGCTAACAGAACGCTGTATTCTTCATCCGTCACCGGTTCCAGCCACTCGTTGCCGCAGTCCTCTCCGGGAATTTCAGCGTAATATGACTGAAAATAGCTGTCCGCCTTTGCTCCCGTGCCAGTGCTTCACCTCCGGAGGAATCGTGACGACCATGCCGGCTCCAGACTGATCACCTTCTTACCCCTCCTCCTGGTACTATCCGCTGCCTGCGGTACAGATCAGCAACTGTCCGCCGCCGCTCTTCGCATGATGTATATGCCAGTTATTTCTGCATCCCGGCTCAAAGTCACATTGGCCAGAAATACAGAACACCGGCTGGGATCCGTCGGAGAGGATTTAAATAGGATTGCCCGTGAAAATACTGGGCATGAAAGCACATTGGGATCCCCATGTACCGAATATGTTTTGTCTTTCAAATTCCGTCTTATCTGCAATTTTCATAAAGCTCTTTTCCTCCTGTTTTTTTCTAAAATGTAAATATATAGCACAGCTGCCTTCTGATCATGTATCTTGATTTCCCGGACAAGCCAGACGACTGCCGCTTTTTTTTCCTATCGGGGAATCTTTTATTTCCGCCCGGTTTTAATTATATATGCGAAAGCAGAAAATACCTAATACTTATATGGCATCGTCGGTTATAGCAAAAAATGCATACCCTATAAGGCGAGCGCTTTGACACGAGCACATTACTGCAAGTCCCCAGGCCCCACTATTGAGGAAAGACCTCTTTTTTCATCTTCTTCAGCCGCCTTTTTCTTTCCATTCCGTCTTTGCATCGCCTTCGTTACATCGTAAGCCGTGAAACACAAACAGTCCCATAATTGCAGCGTATTCTGTAAAAAACAGAAGGGCTGGCCGTTCAAAGTCGAAAAACACAAAGAAGATGTCAGGGAAACATATAGAAAGAAATTGATTCTTAAAGAACGCATAATCCATATACAGCAATGCCCGCGCGGTCCCGCAATACAATTTGGACCGGCTTTGCGTTTTCAGTTTACGCGGTATCCTTGCTGCTGCAAAGCCTCCCGGTTTTCTTTTCTCACAGGCCCAGCCCGGCGACCCATTCCTCTACATCCCGCTGTGCATCGGGAACGCTGTTTCTGGATAGGGACAAACCATCCTCAATGACCGTCGTGCCTGGCTGCATTTCCGCAATCGTGCGGATTGTTCCGAAAACCGCTTCCCTCCATGCGTGGTAAAGGGGATAATGGTTTTCCGCTGAAATCATATTCCTCTAAAGAAATACAGCGGCATAGGAAGATCGTTGTTCCAGTTGGGATAGCCTAAAAAAATCACATCATATTCGTCCAGATTCTCAATCTTTGAGGAAAGCGCCGGTCTTGCATTGTCTGCCTTCATCATAGGCAAACTAAAAAGCGTATCATGGCTGCCCGGATATTCCTGCTCCGTTTCGATGCGGAATAAATTCCGCCGCTTTGTTGCTGGATAAGCTGAGCAATATACTGGTTATTTCCCAGCATTTCACCGTTGGCCACAACCCGGCTGGCTCCCGCCGGTATCTACACCGTCTGTTTGGGACGGAGAAATAGGTAATTAGGAATGTTGCCGAAGGGTTGCTCTCCGCAGAAGATGCCGCTTCCGGAGAAGGATCTGTTTGTACAGATGCGGGAAGCGTGGTGCTTTCCGGCTCCTGATTGCTGCTGCAAGCAGCCAGAGAAAGAATCATTGTGACAGAAAGAAGGGTAGCTGCAAATCGTTTCATGAGAATATACTCCTTTTTGTTTGATTTTTATATGTTAAAAGACGTTTTGCCCCATCTGATAGGCTTCATCAAATGCTGCATTTTTTGTACATCGCCGATCTTCCAGACTCCTGCGCCATAGACAACGCCCATTTCTTTTGCTCCGGGCAGACATTCAAGTAACCGCGCAGACCGTCCACCGTCCGTTCCATTGTTGCTTTCCCGTCAGCGGCAGTAGCGATCAGATAAAATTCCTTTGTTTTCAAGCCCCGGTGTTTGCGCTCCGCCCAACGTGCGATCAATCATAGTTTTCATCTGCGCGCACATCGTATAGAAATATACGGGCGTAGCCAGCACGATCACATCGGCGTCCCGCATTTTTCGATTATCTGCTCCATCTCGTCCCGCTTTACACAGCGCCCTGTTGTCTTGCAGGCATAACAGGCCGAGCAATAATCAATTTTCAAATCAGCAAGCCGGATTTTTTTCCACCCGGTTTCCTGCCTCCGCTGCGCCTTTTAGAAACTGATCGCATAGGGTATCTGAATTGCCGCCCTTACGGGGGGGGCTGGATGAAATAATCAGCACTTGTTTACTCATTTAAGTTTTCCTCCATTTCTTCCGGCACCAGTTCTAATGTTACAGCGCCGGGAGTATTGTGCATATTTTCTGTTCCTCCCGCTGTACAGCCGCTAAAATAACGGCACAGCCCATTACTGCTGTCAGAGAAAGTGTAAGCATCCTCTTTCACATACCGCACCTTCTTTCTATTCTGATCTGTCTACTGTATAAAGCAGCCGGATTCCGTCCTCTTTCAGCGGCTCCGCTTTTTCAGATGAAACCCCACCGGCGCACTTTCAGGAAGAAAAGCTGTCCGTGTAAATGCTGACGAGGCATCCGGGCGTATTCCTCGCTGACGGCCTGTGCCTGAGGCGTTCCAAAGGCGGCCCGCGATCTTGCCATCCAGCATACTTAAATGTGACAGATAAATGTATGGTCGTTTCATCATATTCTCCTGTTTATTCCATAAATCCATTATCAGACAGATACCTGGAAATGCTTTCCGTATTTGATGCTCTTGTAAATAGCCCTTCATGGACAGCAGCATTCGCGGCACTGTTCCGCACGAATTCCATCGAATTGTCAAATTGTTGTTTGTGTCCATTGACGCCGACTGTGTAAACGGATAAATGTCTACCCCAGAAAGGTCATAGCTTTCCAGAAATGTTCCGATAATCATCGGGGCTGTGTGCCACCAGATTGGATAACCGATAAAAATCGAATCATATTCTTCAATGGAATCCGGCAGGTTTGCAATAGCTGGACGAGCGTTTGTATCGTTCTTCTCTTGCAACATTTCCAGTTTCCGTATAATCATCCGGGTATGGATTGGAAGGCTCAATTTCAACAAATCAGCGCCGGTCTGCTCCGCAATGTAAAGCCATTTCTTCTGTAGTTCCAGACCAGGAAAAGTAGACGACCAGCGTTTTTCCGTCATCGAGGATGTTTCCGCTTCGGAAGTTTTTGTTGCCTGTGATTCCGGCGCTTCACTCCTGGTGGCGGATTCATTGGAAGGTGTGCTTTTCGCTGCTGCCTGGTGCAGCCCCTGACCGCAGGCTGCAAGAGAAAAGATCATCATGAAGGCCATCCAAAAGGCCAAGTGTTTTTTTGAACATCGTAAATTCCTCGCTTTCTATTTACTCAAAGTTTAAATTTAATTCTGCCAGCCATATATCAATCCGGCTCGTACTGCTGATTCTCCGTTCTCCACAGATCGCCAGCCCTTCACAGGAATTTAGAAACGTTGGCATCACTTCACCAATATCATTTCCTCCGCTGGTGCAAAAAGGGATAATCAGCTTTCCGTCCAGAGCACACAGCTTTCTAAAAAGGTGTTGCTTGGGCAGGTGTCGCGTGCCACCATACCGAACCTTACAAAAATAATGTCATAGGAATCCATATCAAAAACCGTCTTATTAAGCTCTGATCTCTCATTTCTTCTGACTTCCGAGTAGGACTGCGGTAAACAATGGCCGAGGTGGCGGTAGACATTGTATCCTGCAAAAGCAGAACAGCGATTAACATAATCACAAATATCAAAATACCGCACCTCCTGTATTTCATCCCTTGCTCCCTCACACACATTCCATCAAAATTTCATAAATTTCATCTTTGCTTTAACTCTCTGGGGCCGCATTTTATAATATTTACGGTATCCGCCACCTGGCGCAGCAGATCGGGTGTAATTTCAACCGCAGATTTCAATTCCCTCATTGTAGTCGGAAGCCCGCATTTTTTAATAAAGGCCTCTAATGCTGACAATCCGGCTTCCGCACTGTCTTCGTCAAAACCATGCGGGCCAGTCGGGTGAATTTTTCCGGAGCGTCTTTCAGGATATGTCGGCAGTATACCGGCTGAATCACTGCCAGCCCCTGTCCATGATTGCAATCTGTGTAAGCTCCAAGCTGGTGTTCGATCTGGTGCGCCTGAAAATCTGTGAGCCTTCCGCATTTCAAAATTCCGTTTTCCGCCATAGCCGAATCCCACATCAGATTGCTTCTTGCCTGCATATCACTCATATCTACAAGCAGTCTCCTCATATTAACCACAGTATTTCTCATAACGGCCAGCGCAAGGTCGTCCGACACATTATCCTGATCGGAATGCCCAAGAAAGGTTTCCATCGCATGGCTGAACGTATCAAAGGCGCCGGAGAGCACCTGCATGGGCGGAACCGACTTTGTGTATGCCGGATCGAGTACCGCAAAGGATGGAGCGGCGGCGAAAATCCCCCCTTTCCATTTTTTTCTTCAAAGGGTGATAACTGCGCCGCTGTTCATCTCCGCACCCGTACCGAAACGGTAACAACCGCTCCGAGCGGATTCCTGCTACCGGGAATTTTCCTTTCACATATTCCAGCTCCCGCAGATCTTCCGCCAGCACGGCTGGGCGGAAACCGCTTTAAGCAGTCAATCACGCTTCCTCCGCCGGCGCCAAAAATAAAATCCACCTGCTGTTGACGGACAAGCGCTGCACCTTCCTGCACTTTTGCATAAGTTGGATTCGACGCGATACCGGAAAACTCCATTAATTTTTTCCTGCCTGCACAAGCAGCCCACGGATTTCATCATAAATACCGTTTTTTTGACAGAACCTCCCATATGCCAGCATAACCGTATTACCAATATGGGCAAGCTCTACCGGAAGTGCTTCCTTTGCACTCCCTTCGCCGAAATAGACTTTTGTCGGATAAGAATATGTGAATTTATTCATTGTGACACCTCCTCGTTTCATCTCACAAAATTTGTCAATACTTTTTCGTTTTCCGGATGACTGATACCATTTTCTTTCCCCAAAGCTGAAACATTTCAGCATCCACGCCATGTTCTTTCCAAGATTGTACATCGTCATCAGCCCCTCTCTGTCCTCGGCGACCTGCCCGGCTGCGCTCCGTAACATGATTCCAGTAAGTCGAAGAAACCACCGGCATGGAACAGATTGTAAAGTATTTATTGATGACATCAAATGAGGCTGTCGTGCCCGCTCGTCTTGCCGAGAGAACAGCCGCCGCCGGCTTGTATTGAAAAAAGCTGTTCCGCCGGAATAAAAAGGCTCTGTCCATAAAAAGTCATCAGTCTGCCGCTCGGGTGAGCGAAATAGACCGGAGAACCGAAGACAAAACCGTCGGCTTTTTCTGCCTTCTCCACAAACTCATTCACAATATCGTGGTATACGCAGCGGCCCGTCTCCTTGCATCTGCGACAGGCAATGCAATCCGGCAGCGCAGCATTTCCCGATGAAAAATCGTTCTGTTTCGATCCCTTCTTCCTGTAAGGAGCGTTCGACTTCCTGCAAAGCTGCACCTGTACATCCATTGTTCCATGAGCTTCCCGTTTGATAAGCAATACCTTCATTCGATAATCCTCCTTCACTCTTGTTATGTTCTGTTTTTCATGCTATAATCCGACTGTTTTCAACCGCTTGCTGCAACCGATTATAATTTGCGGTAGTAACTATCGGTCAATACCAAACTAAAAAAAAAAATTTTTTCAATTTTTGTGAACGCAATAGGAGGCGATTATAATGTATACAATGATGCAGGTCTGCCGGGAAGTGGATATGACTTATCAGACTTTAAAATATTACTGCAATGAGGGACTCATTCCCAACGTAAAAACGCGATGGAAACAACCGCCGGATTTTTTGATGAGAAAGATGTGAAATGGATCAAGGACTTGACTTGTCTGAAAAAATGCGGTTTGAGTATTCAGGAAATGAAAGAGTATTTGGAATTGTGTTTACAGGGGAGTCACTATTCTTCGGCGGAAACAAATGCTAACTGAGAAGCGGAAAGCGCTGAAAGCCTCCATTCAGGAGTTAGAGGACAGCGTTGCATATATCGACTGGAAGCAAAATTTTTATGACGAAGTGCTTTCGGGAGCGCGGCCTTATGTCAGTAACTTAATCCGGGCAGCAGAATAAAGAAAATTCAATCGTGACAAAAAGAAATACCAGCCGAATCACGGCTGGTATTTTTCTTATGCAGATATCAAATATTCGATCTATTCAACGAGCATTTATAGACAATAGCAAATTGATCGCCGGGCGAAAGGCGCGAAACTCACGGCTGGTACAGCATCCGACTGTCCGGCCTTGCCGCGGCGCCATTTCAGGCCCACTGAGAAGTCACGCGGTATGCTTTCCCTTAAAATACAAAAAAACAGCTTTCGAAAAGAAAACTGTTTTGTATCAAGTTTATCCTTTGTCATCATGGTGCGGTCGATGGGACTTGAACCCATACGTCTGCTGACACACGCCCTCAAACGTGCCTGTCTGCCTATTCCAGCACGACCGCAAACAACAATAGCTATTGTAGATGATTATGAAAAATCTGTCAATACTTTTTCCAAAACTTTGGTGAAAGATCCGCTTCATATTTCTGAATATCGCCGGCTTTTCTATGGATACGGTCTTGACATGAAACTTTTCCCGCCCTATTATTTTTCACAGATCCATCGAAGATACAGAAAAGACAGATTTTCAACCATATCTATTGAGAAAGGAACAGATCCATGACATCTCCGCAACACGCTCCGTCATTTCTTTCCTCTGAGACTTGCGATTTATATCGCCGGCGGAATCATTCTCGCTCTCGGTATCACACTGAATACAAAAAACCTGTCTGGGCGTCTCGCCCATCGTTTCAGTGCCTTACTGCATCAGCGTTCTCGCCCAATTTCCTCTGGGAATTCTGACATTTCTATTTTACGGCTTCTGCATTTTGCTTCAGTTTCTTCTGCTGAGAAGAGAATTTGAACCGATCCGCCTCTGCCAGATCTTCATGAGCTTTGTCACGAGTCTGTTTATCCAGGTTTTCGATACGATACTACCTGTGCCGGAACCGCTGCTTTTCCGCCTGTTGCTGCTAACCGCCGCAATTCTTCTGACCGGTATCGGTGCGGCGATGACAGTAGCTATGCGGATCTGTCCTAATCCGGCGGACGGGCTGGCGGAAGTCATCGGCAGGAAGTGCGGAAAAACGTTCGGATTCGGAAAAAAAATCTCTTCGATCTCATCAGTCTCGCGATCTCCGCCGCCATCGGACTCATATTTCGCCGGCAGCTCATCGGAATCGGCGTCGGAACGATTCTCGCTATGATCTTCACCGGAAGAGTCGTGGCTCTGACGCAGAAACCGCTGAATCGGCTGAACGAACCGGCTGAATACCGTAAAAATGCTGACCTCTTTTCTCGGACAAAAAAGTCTTTCAGCTGCCGCAGCGTTACAGATTTCGCGTTCCTTCGCTGCGGTCTGAGCTCAACAGCCTGTCAGCAGCTTCGTCAAATCCTCGACGGAAACGTCCATCCTCACTGACACCTCTTCCAAAGTCATTCCAGAATGAAGAAAACGTTCGACGACTGTCTTCATCTCTTCTCCGACTTCGATTATATGTCCGTCAGATCGTAAAATCGGACAACCCGCTGACCCCAGCTGTGCTCGACAATCCCGCCCAGCTGTTCAATCTCGGGATATTATTGCCAGCTTATCCAGAAACCCGTCAAAATCCTGTTCTTCAAAACAGATCTCCGCATTATTTGTTTTTTCAGAATCCGTTCTTTCGGCAGACCGACGAGCCAGTGAAAATTCTGCTGCAGAGCCAAACCGCAGGTGAAAGAAATATTGATACCGTAATCCTGGTACAACTCAGTCCAAACAAATCCTCATAAAATTTTCTCGCGGCATCGATATCCGCAACCGATAAAACAACACGTATATCTCATTCTTCAAATCCTCTTCTGCTTTTTTATCCTCGTTTTCTTCACTCTGATCCATCCCGCTTTCTGATGAACCCATTTCTGAACTCATTATACTACAGCCCGCTGTTTTTGTATCAAACAATCATCTTCGGAGGATCCGCCCCCTGCTGAAATGCAGACCGGCATTTTCCTTCGCCGGAAACACGAGCGGCCGGAATTCTCCGAAAAATAAATCATCCGGACCCATCTCCCATAGGAAATGAGTCCGGATGATATCGGTTTTGTGCGGTCGATGGGACTTGAACCCATACGTCTGCTGACACACGCCCCTCAAACGTGCCTGTCTGCCTATTCCAGCACGACCGCAGATATTCTATTTCGCGCCTCGTTCGCAGCAACAATAGATATATTACACGAATCTCATACTTTTGTCAATGTTTGAAAGTAATTTTTTCATTTCCTTGTACAGTACCGCAATACACAGATGAGACCGGCGGAATGACTCGAAATGAAAAAAAACTCCTTCTGAGCCGCAATTTATGACGCAAAAGGAGTCTGTCCGGAAAGAACAGACAGCCGATGCCGTACGCCTCAGGCCGTCTCCTCACACATTCGAAGAGATATTTTCAATTGTCAATCTTCCACGTCTACTCTTTCGATTTTTAAAATCACCGGTCTGGTACCGTCATTGCAGCAGGCGATCATAACCTTATCGTCGTTTGTCCAGCCGTGCATAATCGCACCGCCCTGGAGCGCGGCGTAGATATATCTGCTGATACAATCCCATGCTTCAGAGCAGAACGGCACGCCTGCCTCTCCGCAGTGCATGGTTCCCGGAGACAGCAATACTCCCTCATCCGGCGTGCCGCTCCTGATCAGCGTACCGCACCATGTGCCAATAATCATCCTGTTCATCATTACGGGCAGAACAGAAACTCATCCCCCACGTTATAACACGACATTTTTTCCGGCACGGCAATACTGCGCCTGCAATTCCGTACAGTTTCTTATCTATAACGGTCACTTTCTACTCTGTATTCCATCGCAGTACCTCCCTTTCGGTTTATATGTATTTTCTAAATATCTGCTTATCCTTTAATTACGCCATCTATTTCCCCTGCCAGACTAACTGTTTCACCGATTCCTGTCCTCAAAGGAAACGCCCTTTTGCGTTCTCTGCGTCTGAGAACTCAAAGAGGATGCTTTTTCCCCGGCTGCCGCTTCTGCACGACATGCCGCGGTTTCAAAAAAGCATCCTCGTATTCGAACCGTCGCAGCGCCCGGGCAGCCTGCGGATCTTCAGACTTTCTGACGCTGTCCCCTCTGCAGAATTGACTGATTTCGAAATTTTTACAGGCGGAAACCACCGCCGAATCCATTTCCATCAAATCTGTCGAAATCTCCCGTCCCTCGGGAATCCGTCGCCGCCGGTGAGGGATAGATCTTTCTTCCGGCACGCCTTCCGGTCTCATCTTATTATAATATTCGTTAAAAGCGCGCTCCGCATCATACTCGTTTTGGCGGTATATAACACGGCGATGTGCTCCGGGTCGTCGTCATAGATAAACGTGATCTCATTGCAGAGACCGTAATCCCAGACGAGTACCCAGTTCTCCTTCATAAACAGCGTCTCTTTCCACGACGATCATGCCGATATTCGGCGCGTTATCCATCAGCTTCTTATAGACGATAGAACGGTCGCCGCCCTCTTTCGATAACCATCTCCATAGCGAGACGATACGCTTCGTCAAATTCTCTCTCTAATTCTTCCTTCTTTTTGTCGTCCACTTTGTGTCCTCCGCTTCTGTCTGCGTGCATTCTTACATGCCGATATGACCGAACAGCATCCGCTCTCTTTCCCTGGCGTCGAACAAAATCGGCTTGCCTGTGTACTTCTGATCCAGAGCCATCTGGAGATTGCAGGTCTTCACGCCGGCCTCCATAAAATCCAGTTCGAGATAGGAACTTTTTGCCGTCGATCATCTTGTAGAGCTTGTCTTCTCCCCCGCATGCCCACATTCTTGATGACCACACAGGCGAAAGAAAGCTCCAGCACGAGGACATTGGCGACGTCGAAATATCTGGTGTCCGGCATGCAGAAATGATACTCATCAAAAGAACCGACCTGTACCGGTTTTCCGTGGATCATCACCGGATTTTCTTCATTTATCCTATTGTTGTCTTCCATCTTTCATTACCTCCTGCTTCTGAAAAAATGATAACATATTCTTTCGGTCTCTGACAAACGCCGTGCGAAGCAGGCGTTTGTCCTATTTTGCTCTGCGCCGTCCCGCCGTTGTCCTCTGCGGCTTTTTCCTCTTCCGGCTGCAGGAACCTGACACTCCAGTCCTGACAGGACGCATAATAGTCATTGAACTGTGATACGATCAGCCCTTCAAAATCGGCGGATGTCACAGCCGCGTATGTCTTGTAGCAAAAGGCACAGATACGGCACTTCATCCGCGATGATCTTCTTGGCGTCGGTCAGATCCTGTTTCATCTGCTCTGCGCTGACGCCGGAAAACATATGGTCGAGCAGACTGTCCAGCGTTGTGTTCGCATAACCCGCCGGATTTCCGTATCCGCTGTGGTAAAAACTGCCGCAGATCAAAACGCTCATCGACTTCCAGCCCGCGATAAACAAATCGTAAGAGCCGGAAGACGCCGCGCTGATCAGAGATTCCGACGCCACTTCGGTAATCGAAACCCGGATACCGATTTCTCCCAGCTGGCGCGCGATCATCTGAGCCGCCATTCTGCGGATTCGTTCTCGGAACTGGTCACCAGTTTCATTTCCAGTTCGCCGCCTTCGCTGTCTTCCATTACGCCGTCCTCATCGGAATCGCTGTACCCGGCTTCCTTCAGCAATTCCAGGGCGGTTTTCCCGGTCAGAGGTGAAGTCATTGGTCGTCTCGGTTCCCAGATAACCCGGAAAATACAGATCGTCGCTCTTGATACCGCTGCTGTAATAACATGAGGAAATGATCTCATCTCTGTCCACCGTCATGGCGACAGCTTGACGGACATACTTGCTGGCGCAGGCGCCGCTCTCCCGGATATGAAATCCCAGCGTCTCAAATTCATTGCTGGTAAACGGCGTGACTTTAAGCCGTTTATTGCCCGCTATATTTTCGCGGTTGAACTGGTCCATCACCATGATACTCAATTCTCCCGCGGAAACGAGTCCCGGATAGAGATCCGCCGCCGGCATCACTTTCAGCGTGATCGTATTGGAAGGCTTCACTTCAAAAGTGTGTTCATTGGCGCTGAGTCTGATTTCCTGTCCCGACGCGGAATCGATCTTATAAGCTCCTGACCCGATCAGAGGCTCGTCCTCGACGCTGAGAAATTCTCTGACGCCGGAGTATTGTGAAGGAGCTGAAGATAGGAAAGTCAAAATCAGCGTGGATGTATCGGAACTGTCTCTGAGGTTCACGGTGAACTCATAATCGCTGTGAACGGAAACACCGGAGATGTTGGATACCTTGGAAGCATACGCGGAAGTTTCTCCCGCACTCTTCCGGGACATCCACCGAAAAATCCACATCATCCGCCGTCAGTTCCGAACCGTCGCTGAAGCGAACGCCTTTTTCAGGCGAATTCCAGATCTCCGGAATCGTTATATGTCCAGGATTCGCCAGTTCTGCCGTCGGTTCCATGGTATCTCCCAGACCGATCGGAATTGTACACCAACGGTCATCTGATAGATGTCCTCATCCGAAGACATTGGCCGGGTTTAAATTCCGGATTTTCATCACGGGAATGCTGATCTCATGTGAAGTCGCCATACGTGCCCTCCTGCCCCCTTCGCTGTCTGTAAATAAACCGCTTTGCTGACATGGTCAAAGCGGCCGTTAGCACCAGTGCAAATGATTATGTATGCTGTTTTTGCCTTTTCGTCATGATAAACATACCTCTGTTATCCTACGGAAGTCTGCGGTCGAAGGGGCTTCGATCTGTGCGTCTACGTTGCGGAACAGTTCTTCTTTCTGTACGCTGTTGTCGATGACATAATCCCGCTCTTTCCAGTTTATACTGCCTCTGAAGTCTGAGAATTCATACGCTTGATAATGTCGTCTCTGCAGATGCAGTCGCGCTTCAGAATGCGCTGTATTCGGGTCTCATCATCCACATCCACCACCCACGCCTCATTTGCCGGCCTCGATGTTGTACGGCAATTTCAAACAGGAGAGGATGATCGTAAAAGATGACTTTTTCTGCAGATAATCCTTTGGATTTGTCTGCCGCGTCACGTCCCCGGCCCGCCTCCGAAACGCGTCCGTGCGGGCTGTGATCAGGACATCTACGTATTTTGTATGATACTGTCCATCTTTTCTTTTCTTTCGGATCGGAAAACACGACTTTTCCCACATACTTGCGGTTCATCGTACCGTCCGGCAGCAGCGACTCGGGACCGAACGCCTCTACGATTTCCGCCAGCGCCGGTTCTCCCGGCTTTTGAAGTTTCTCGTCGTCAGGTCGAAATCGATAATTTCAAGCCTTTTTTCTGAGATAATTTGAAACAGTCGTCTTGCCGGGCCGCTTCCTCCGGTCAGTCCAATTATATACATAATATGTCGATTCCTTATTTTCGTTGACGTGCTGAAGCTGTTTATCTATATTATTTATACCTTTAAAACAGATAAATAGCAATTACAAATTCAAAAAACACGTTTAAATCAGTGCAAAGTTCAGGAAATCCGCCTGCGGTTTCCCCACCTGCTCCGTCCGTCTTACAGCTGACTCGGCGGTGTGCGAAAACCGGCACAGACGTCGCTCTTTCCGGTCTCCGCCTCTATTTTATACTGTACCAATCGTTTCCCGTATTGACTTCTGCGATCAGAGGTACGCTGAGTTTGGCGGCGCCGCACATGGATTCTGTGAGAATCCGTCCCGCAGTCTCCGCTTTCTCCGTCGGCGCGTCGATAATCAGTTCATCGTGTACCTGAAGAACGACGGAAAGCTTCCGGGATCTCCGTCCGCAGCCTGCGGTAAGTCTCGATCATAGCGAGCTTCATGATATCCGCCGCTGTACCCTGTACCGGCGTATTCATAGCCAGACGTTCTCCCAGCTGATGCGTCTTATATAATTCGATGCGTGGATTTCGCCGATTTTCCTCCTGCGGCCGTGCATGGTGGTGACGTATTCCTTTTCTCTGCATTCGGCCACCATACGGTCCATGTATTCCTTCACCCGGGGATGTTTGCGGAAATAGTCGTCGATATACTGCTGCGCCTCGTTTCTACTCGAAATTTTCAGATCTGAGGAAAGACCGGCGCTGATCCCGTAAATCACGCCAAAAGTTTACCGCCTTTGCTCTGCTGCGCTGGGCGTCACATCTTCGGAGGAATATCGAATACTCTTGGCCGCCATGCGGTGAATGTCAATTTTTTTCAAAAGCTTCGATGAGCGCCGGATCCTGAGAAAGATGTGCCATGATCCTCAGTTCGATCTGAGAATAGTCCGCCCTTTACCAGGATTCTGCCTCGCCGGAAGCGGTAAATACCTTCCTCAGAAGCCTTTGCTCCTGGCGCACCGGGAATATTCTGAAGATTCGGTTCCGTGCAGCTGAGACGTCCCGTAGTGGTCACCGTCTGCTGAAAATGGGCGTGAATCCGGCTGTCGCTGTCGATCAGCGGCAGCATACCCTCCACATAGGTTCCGTTGAGTTTTGTCAGCATCCGGAATTCCAGCACCTGAGCGGCGATCTCGTAATCGCGCCAGGTGCTCAGGACTTCAGCATTGGTGGAATAACCGGACTTCGTCTTTTTCCCGGAGGAAGCTTCAGCTTGTCGAAAAAGAATACTTCCCAGCTGCTTCGGGGAGTTGATATTGAATTTTCTCCCGCGCTTTCGTAAACTGCCGCGGTGATCTTATCGATCTGCTCTTTCAGCAATACG
>VOFH01004255.1_pt1 | contig 27747 bp, 20 predicted proteins | sample 5384091 | NCBI WGS metagenome assembly VOFH01 (sample SAMN12384727, study PRJNA508395) | human gut metagenome | isolation source: healthy gut G | host: Homo sapiens
TCTTTCTACAGCATTACGTCATGCTCTAGCCATTTTCTTTAATCCTTTTTCGTAAATGCTATTTCTAACAAATCCCACTCTTGACATATGTTTACGCCTTTGGTGTTTCTTGTTATACCATCTTGTAAAGGTGCAGATAATATACCAGTCTAATTCCTGCATCCATGTCTCATTTGTTTTGGTGGAATAATAATTCTTCCAACCTATGATTTTCGGATTTAGATTCTTTATTAAATCCTCTTCCTTTGCAACTAACAGACTTCGACCGTTTACATTCTTTTTGATTTCTGCTTTCATCTTCTTCATGGCTTTCCTGCTCGGGTACTGATAAGTTTCTTTATACAATTGTCCTTTGCTTGTTTCCGTTGTCATTCTTCTGTGGTGCATTCCAAGGAAGTCAAATCCCTCTTTTCCGTCCCACATGCTGACAATCTTTGTTTTTACTGGGTGTAGCTTTAAATCCAGTTTTGCCATGATGTACTGCAATAAGTTCAGTGCGTGATTTGCATTTTTCTTATTCTTGCAGATGATTACTGTATCATCTGCGTACCTTACAAGAATACCATGAGTAAGTCCATACTTTTCCCACAGTCTGTCCAGTGTATTTAAGTAGATGTTTGCCAATAACGGAGATATAACTGAACCTTGGCTTGTTCCCAGTTCGGAGATTGTCAGTACATTTCCGTATAATACTCCTGATACTAACCATTGTCTTATCAGCTTCAATATCCTACGGTCTGATATTCTCTGCTCTGCCAGTTTCATCAGTTTATCTTGGTTTACGTTATCAAAGAACTTCTCAATATCTGCGTCTACTACATAATAGCCCTTGTTGTTACACGCTTTCCTTACCACTTCCAGTGCTTGCCTGGCACTTCTTTTCGGTCGGAATCCATAGGAACAATCTCTAAAGTCAGCTTCGAATACTGGCTCTATTGCTATCTTGGCAGCCATCTGCACAATTCTGTCCTTGACTGTTGGTATTCCAAGAGGTCTTTCACTTCCGTCTGGTTTTGGTATCATAACTCGCTTTACTGGGGATGGTTTATACTTTCCATCCATCAGTTCCGATTTGATTTCTGACAGGTATTTTTCAATTCCCATCTCTTCAATATCTTCGATTCTGATACCATCTACACCACTGGATCCTTTGTTAGCTTTTACCCGTTTCCATGCTACAAAAAGTACATCATCACGATATACCTTATCGTAAAGTGCATGAAATCTTCGGCTATCACATTTCTTGGCTGTCAGATATAGTTTGTTTTGAAGTTGTCGAACTTTTTCTTTGGAGTTGTTAGTCTGCATGACATTCTCTCACTCTTACCCTCTCTACAAACATGAATGAAGCAAGGAACCTTCCCATAGACTGCGTTTTCTTGCACAGTCATTATTGGTACTATGTTCCTCTCCGACTCCCTCCCATCAGAAATACGATTTCGCCAAGCTTATACGCTTTCTTTTTTACCTTTCGGTGATGGGTAGGGTCTCTCCAGTTCCGAACCACACTTTTCATACATACCGTTTCCTATATACCGAGGGATTCCTCCGTGCTGCTTTCCAGTTTCTTCACACGTTCCATGGCTTTCACCCATACGCCCAAGGTTCAGCTTCCCTTTGCTCTCTTTTCAGAGACCTTTCTAACGATACGGCAGAATTCACTTTATGTTACGGTCTGCATAATTGCTCGCCCCTCTTACCGAGGTTACTTTATCCACTCGCTTAGTACCCTACATTACTGCAACGCACCGAGTTTAGCTACACGGCTCACTGGCGATTACCGTGACCGGACTTACACCGGCTAGTGTGGTCCAGCTTCGCTGGACACACAAACATCATATTTCGTCTGTGTTATCAGATGATGATATATAAAATCACACTGATTGTCAATATGAAAATATTTTTTGGGGACAATATGAAAACAGACCATTTACTTTTCGGGGCAGCTTATTACTCGGAATACCTTCCATATGACCGCGGGGAAAAAGACATGGAAATGATGGAAAAAGCAGGCATGAACACGATCCGTATCGCAGAATCGACCTGGAGCACCATCGAGCCAAAAGACGGTATCTTTGATTTCACACATCTCGATAAAATGCTTGAGGCGGCTGCACGCCACCATATTTCTGTCATTGTCGGGACACCGACCTACGCCATCCCGGCATGGCTGGCAAAAAAATACCCGGACATTCTGGCTTTGACCAATAACGGGCAGAACATTTATGGTGCAAGACAGAATATGGATATCACACACGCAGGCTATCTGTTCCACTGCGAGCGGGTTATCCGCGCAATGATGGAACATATCAAAGATGTTCCGCATATCATCGGGTTTCAGCTGGACAATGAGACCAAAAGCTACGGCACTGCCGGTCCGCGTGTCCAGGCAATGTTTGTCGATTATTTAAAGGAAAAATACCCGGATATCAATGAATTCAATCGCGAGTTCGGGCTGGACTACTGGAGCAACCGCGTCAACACATGGGAAGATTTCCCGGATATCCGTGGCACGATCAATGAAAGCCTTGCCGCTGAATTTGCCAAATTCCAGCGTCTGCTTGTGACCAGATTTTTAGCATGGCAGGCTGCGATCGTTTCCGGATACAAGCGCCCGGATCAGTTCATCACACAGAACTTCGACTACGACTGGACAGACCATTCCATCGGCTATCAGCCGGAGGTCAACCAGTACGAAGCTGCCAGATGCATGACCGTTGCCGGATGTGACATTTATCATCCTTCCCAGTCACTTCTTACCGGAGAGGAGATCACCTTCTGCGGCAACATCTCGCGCAGCTTAAAGAAAGACAATTACCTTGTTTTAGAGACACAGGCTCAGGGAAATATTGCATGGCTTCCATATCCGGGGCAGCTCAGGCTTCAGGCCTACAGCCACATTGCAAACGGCTCCAACAGTGTCATGTACTGGCACTGGCACTCGATCCACAATGCGATTGAGAGCTATTGGAAGGGCATCCTGTCACACGATTTTTCCGAAAATGAGACTTACCGGGAAGCTGCATCCATCGGCGCAGACTGGAAGCGGATCGGCCCCCACCTTAGTAACCTGCAAAAGAAAAACCGTGCTGCCATCCTGCTTGACAATAACTCCCTGACCGGACTGCGTCTTTTCCCATTGAAAGCCCTCGGCAATTACAGCTATAACACTGTTGCCCGCTGGCTTGGTGATGCTCTGTACCATTTAAATATCGAGTACGACATGATCTCCTCTGCGGAACGTGATTTTTCTTCCTACGAGTGCCTGATCGTGCCTGCACTTTACAGTGCTTCCGAAGATCTGCTCACCGCAATTTCTGATTATGTAAAAAACGGCGGACATCTGATCACGACGTTCCGTTCCGGTTTTTCAGATGAACAGTTAAAAATTTATGCGGATACACATCCTCACATTTTACAGGAATGTCTTGGTATCCACTATGACCAATATACCTACCCTGTAGATGTTTCGGTAACACTGCCTGATTTTATGACTCATCCATCCTGCTCCGGTCATGAAAATGCGGCTTCCGATGCCGGCTCGTCATGTTCCGATGAATCCTGCACAAACAGCAGCAAATGTCTGCACTGGATGGATCTTGTGACCTGCGATACCGCCACACCGCTCTTTTTCTACGATCACCCGGTCTGGAAAAATATGCAGCTGCCACAGTCAACCAGTTTGGAAAAGGTTCGGCACTGTATCTCTCCAGCATGTTTGACGGTGCTCTTCTGGAAAAAGTTCTGGTCCATTACTTTGCCTCGCTTCCGGAAACACTTTTAGCACATCCGGAATGCCACTTTCCATTGATCATCCGGGAAGGTGTCAATGATTTTGGAAAACGGGTACGATTTTACTTCAATTATTCCGGTGAAAAACAGACCGCCATCTGCAAAGGGATCTCTGGCACGGAATTATTGTCCGGCAGAAAAATAATGGAACAGGAAACGCTTCCGCTGGAACCATGGGGCGTGGTGATCGTGGAAGAAAATTAATTTTTCCTTCACATACACAAAATATGCCGCACGAAAAGGTATTTTTTCGTGCGGCATATTTTTTAGTGCCATCTTATGAATTTCATTTAGAAGTGTTTATTTTTTCTGTATGCGGTTCCCATCAGTGCACAGCCAAACAGTAATAATATCACTGCTGCTGCAACCGGTGTGTTATCCGAAGTCTTCGGACTAGCGATCACACTGCCTGTTGTCTGGCTCATATCTGTGTCATTTAAGACGATGACATAATCGGATGCATGTGAGAACTTAAAGTCTACAGTACCATCTTCTTTTACCTGTGCTGCCTGATAATACTCAAACTTACCAGTTGTCTCGTTATAGTAATAAAGATTTGCTATTTTTCCACTGTAGTCCGTGCCAACGGAAAGTCTCAATATTCCCTCAAAGCCAAATACTCCGTCATAATTTAAGGAAAGCTGAATGGTTTCATTTCCGTCTGCCAGCGCTGTCACTTTCTGTTTTGGAATATCACTTGTTCCCACAACCAGACCAAGATCGATCGGCGCTGTCACATTACCGGTGATATCTTTTCCATTGATGATCCAGCTGGCCTGATCACTTACCTTGAAGGTTACGTTCATATCTTTTCCTTTGATACTCTCGAACACATTTGCTGGAATTTTTGTTGTCTTTAACAGGTTTACACGGATTTTACTTCCGGTTTTTGCCTTATTCACTGCCTCGATCACATTTGCAAAACTCTCCTCCTGCACGGTTACTTCTGCTACAGCCTGTTCTTCCTGTTTTGGAGTTGTCTGGACTGCAGAATTGACCTGACTGGAATTGTTTCCTGATGTCTGCTGATTTCCGTTATGATCCTCTGTTGTTTTTCCATCTGGCTTTTTATCATCTGTTGTATTATCCGGAGCCGGTTCTGTTTTTGTCTCCGCTGTCAAAACAATCGTTCCACCATCTTTTGCTGCCGGAATGGTAACAGAAACGTTCCGGTCAGCAGAAACAGTGTAAGTTTTTCCATCATAAAGGTTTTTAAGAACTGTTCCGGCACTCTCTGCTACCGGGATCACTACTTCTTTCTCTGCCTCTTTCACATTCATTCCTACATATAAGGTGTTGTTTCCATAACTTCTGCTGATCACTTCATAGCCATCTGCGTCGGAAACTGCAACTGTGCTTCTGTTTCCTCTTGCAAATACATCTGTGTACGCATTGCGGATTGCAAGCATTGTCTTGTAGTGGTTGTAAATACTGTTGCTGTCTGCTTTCTGTTTTTCCAGCTCCGTCCAGTCAAAGTCGCGGCGGTTTGTCTGGTAGCGGCCAGTTGTTGGCTCCACCCTGTCCAATCTCCTCTCCATAATAGAGTACCGGCTGGCCTTTTGCGGTAATCTGGAGTGTTGCTGCCACTTTCATCAGGTTATAAGCTTCTTCTTCACTGATTTTGCTCTCGTTTACAAGTTTATACTGCAGAGTGTCCTCATCATGGCTGCTCAAAAAGCTTCCCATGACAGCGGTGTTGTTGATCGCACTGTTTCTCTTCTGCAGTGAATTTTCCACGCTGGAAATTTTTCCTGTTACAAAGTTCTGTGCAAAATCGTTGAAATTAAAATCAAGAAGTGCATCCATCGTTCCGGTTCCCAATTCTCCTGCATTGTTGGCATATCCTGCACCGGAATACTCTCCTATCATTTTAAAATCAGGATTTACTTCGGTCAGGGAATTTTTAAATGCTGCCCATGTCGTTGTCTCTACATGTTTTACAGTATCCACACGATAATAGTCAATGCTATATTTTGACATCCACTCGGTCTGCCATGCAACAAGCTGGTCTGTCACTGCTTTGTTTTCCGTCACAAAATCAGGCAGATCTGACAATGAATCATATTTATCATCACCACTGATCGTGTTGCTGGAGTCACGGATCATGGAAATACTGTTTCCATCTGCATCTGTTAAAATACGGTTGAAGTAATCTTCTGTACCGTATCCTGCATGGTTTAATACTACGTCCACCATGATTTTCATTCCCTTGCTGTGGGCAGCATCCAATAATGCTTTGAACTGCTGCTCTGTTCCAAGATGTTTGTTTAACTTTGTGAAATCGCTTGCCCAGTAACCATGATAGCCATAGGTAGCGGTATCTGTCTTATTATCATGCTGATCTTCTGTGATATTTTCTACGATCGGAGTGATCCAGATTGTGTTCACACCCAGATCTTTTAAATAATCCAGTTTCTGGTTTAATCCGGCAAAATCTCCACCGTGATAGCTGGAACCGCCTTTTTCACCAATATTATAATCGCCTACTCCGTAAGCATCATTGTTGCTTGCATCTCCGTCAAAGAAACGGTCTGTCACTGCAAAATAAATCACTGCTTCATCCCAGTCAAAATCTCCGGCACTTTTTTTGCGCTCTGTGACGGTAACATTTGTCGCTGTTGTGTATACATTTCCATAAATATCTTTCACTGTGACCGGAATATTTTTTACGCCTGCTGCAACTGTATTCAGGCAGGAAATTGTTCCTTCCATAAGTTCCGGCTCGATCGCAAACTCTTTTCCCAGTCCCAGCTCACTCAAATCGGCTGTGATTGCAGCAATTTCAGATGTTTCAAGACCTTCTCCGTCTTTTGCAGTCAATTTTACGGATAACACATTGTTGTCATTGTAATCCATTGCATACTGTGATAAAGAAGCCGTTACGCTCACATTTGCTTTTTTGAAGTGGCATACGCTGCATTCTTTTCCATTGCTGTCGTTTGCAGTTACATCATTAAATGCATCTAATTCCTCTTTTCCATTTACCACATAGTAATAATAGTAATCACCCGTGGAAACATCTGTAAGATTGTATACAAAACGATCGTTTTCTGCGTCATAAGCCATTGCATAAGTCTGTCCGTTGATCACAATACCTACATTTCCTTCTAAAGAAGCAAGGTTATTCTCTGCTGCCAGTTCATCATTTCTGTAGTAAAAATGGATTGCATTATTTGCTCCATCCCGCTCAAAGCCTGTGTTGTATGGCAATACTCTTGTGATTCCTTCTCCCTGTGTGAACACTGCTTTCACCACTGACTGGTCTGCCGGGATCGTCACATAATGGTCTCCGCCGTCTTTGTTTGCCCACTCATTGTCAGCAGTACTTTGTCTCATACAGAAAGATAACATCAGATCTGCCTGCGAATCTTTTACCGGAATTTTTGCAACCATTTTTCCATTGATGTCTGCAAATGCTACAGATACATCAGAGCCAAATCCACTGTTCCAGGTGTAAATGTTCCAGCCTGTGTAGTCCTTCGCCAGTCTGTCGTACTCGATCATGACGTAGCGGGATCTCGGTGCTACCAGCTCTGGAATCTCTGTGTATACCTGTTTACTATTGGATACAATATAAAGTGTTACATTTTCTGTTCCTGCGCTGTTGCTATAAGAAATCGTGTCCTTCTCCCATTTCCACTCGTCTTTTGATCTTGGGATGATCTGAAGGTCTGTATATGGAAGTTTTATTTCTGCACGCAGCCACTCATTCCCATCAGAAAGTGTCTCGGTTGCGGTAAAAGGTGTTCCCTCTGTCGCTCCAGCACCATTTTTCTCCCAGATCCATAAGTCAGATGCATTTTCTGACATATGTGTCTTATCAAAATCATAATAATAAATGGTATATGTATATAATTTTTCTGTCACATTGACCACAAAGTCAGAGGTCTGTCCGTTCTCTGCTTTTGCCGTCAGTTCTACGATCTGTCCTGTATAAGATTTTCCGATTATAATGCTATTTCCATTTAATGTAATATCTTTATTTGCAGTTTTTAAACTGTAAGTAACCGGAGCTTCACTGCTTGTTCCGTCTTCAGACCACAATGTCAGTTTTTCTGGAAGTGCTGTCTCAATTCCCTTCATGGCATCTGCTTTTCCGTCAGCCAAGCCCGGGACGATCAAAACACTGTTTGTTCCACTTACCCTGTTATTTGCCGAATCTGAAAACGATACATCCCAGGTTTTATTTAATGCAAATTTGTATTCATATTTTCCGGGTGCAATGGTAAATGTTCCAGACCACATACCTGCTGTCTCATCTTTTTTAAGTTCCCAATCAGATGAATCCTGTTTCCAACCATTCATTCCTCCCGGAACCGTAACAGATGCTGCATCCCCTGTTTTTTCAACCGGGACACGGAAAGTTACCTCGCGTCCATTTACCTCCGGGCTTACATATCCTGCTTCTTTGTATTCGATCAGAGTTTCGGATTTGTCAGCATCTTTGTACCATTTCATGCCACCCTTTCCATCTCTTAAATAATAGATGGAGGTGTCTGTGGTGATGGCATTGATGGCTTTCACTTCTTCGCTCTGACCATCAAACTGTGTCTCTGCTCCTGTGTCAGCATCTACCAACTGAAAACCTGATATTGTTGTTCCGGTTAATGTAACAGTATAAATATTTTCAGCTTCTGAAACAGCCAGCTTTGGTTTGTCCTGATTTCCCCACGCAGCAATAGACGCATCCCCAGCTCCTTGATTGTCCAATACAAAATCGCCGCCCCATAGATTGATAACAGGCGTTTTCCAATTTTCTGGTTTTTCAAAATAAATTATAACTTTATGTGCAGCTGCTTTTTCTTTCTCTGGTAACACCTGATTTTTATCTTTGTCTAAGTACCATGACATTCCATTATCATTCTTTAAAAGATAAAATGATGTATCTGATGTTGCCGAATTAATTGCATCAATAATGGCACAGTTTTCAAATTTCTTTTCTGCCGGGTTTCCTACACCAGTTCCACCGTTTACAATCTGAAAGCCACTGATGCTGTTCGTCCGGATATCAATATAATAATAACCTGTTGATTCATCTTTCAACATAGCAGGTCTTGATTGACTCGTCCAGACTTCCACCTTTTCTGCATCCCCATTGTCTACTTCAACATCGGATTCATTCCAATAGTTAAATGCCGGGATATTCCAATCATCCGGTTTTTCAAAATACAACCTCACAGTTGGATTCTCCGCTGCCTGAACCGTACTGTTTCCGCCGCCAAGCGCCGGAACCATTGTTACTACCATTGCAAGCACTAGCAGAAAACATAGTACTCTGCTTGCAATGCTTTGCCTCTTTTGAAAGCTTTTCATTAACTTTCTCATTCTTCCTTCTCCTTTTTCTCCCCTACTTGCATGTGATTCTATAACAATCCCCCTCTTCACATGTTTTCGTTTTTTTTCGCATTTCTATTGTATTCTAAAATATTGTATTATTCTATACGTAATAAATCCCGAAATCTCGTCCAAATTTTTGTGGATTTTAACCAATTAGAGTGCAAAATTGCACATTTTTCAATTTTCAGGCAAAAAAATAGAACCATCATTCAAAGTTTTCTCTGAATTCTGGTTCTATTTTTTCGAAAATTCTACTTTCTACTGTGCCACAGTTCCATCCGTCGCCTGCGCTGCCGGATCTGCAGTGATATCTGTGCCTCCCGCCGGCGCCGTCTGGTCTGCCGCAGGCTGCTGTGCAGCCGCTGCAGCGCCACTCTTTAAGGCTGCCAGTGCTGCTTCATCATCCACAAGTGTCTGATAATTGGTAACATAACTCTTTGCTGTATCAGATAACGCATCGTATGCTGTTCTTGCTGCCACGATAACAGGTTCGCTTTCTAATGTAACAGTTCCGATACTGTTGATCGTATTGACAACCGCAGCTGCCTCTTTCTGTTTCACACTGTCACTTTCCGTTCCCGGAAGATTATAAACCAATACGCAGTAACCCTTGTCGATCGTCTCATATATCTTCTTTGCTGCCGCATATGGAAGATTGATACATCCATGGGAACCTCTTGTCTTATAAATGTCTCCACCAAATGCTTTTCTGGATGTCAGATCATGCATTCCGATATCTCCGTTAAATGGCATCCAGTATGTAACCGGCGTCTCATAATCAGGTCCGCGCAGTACGGCATTCATGGTTTTATAGGTAACCATAAATGCTCCACCCGGTGTTGTATGCCCTTTTGCCACGTTTCCGGATACAAAGTCAGACTCGGTCACCAGCACCCCATCTTTATATACAAACAAATGCTGTGAAGTGAGATTGATCTCCACATAGGAATTACCGTAATCATTTTCACCATGGCTGTTCGCAGTCTGGGAATAAACCGGTTCACGTTCCACTTTTTTTCCGGCTTTCAGATCATCTAAAATCTGTGCCACTTCCTCGGAATTGTTGATTTTCCATCCATAAGGTCCATTGGAGATCGTCACAGTGGAACCATAAGATGTTTTCAACTCTTTCGGTTTATAACAGGTATTATATTTACTTGCAAGCTCCTTTACAAAGGAAAGAACACCTTCCTCGTCCACCACAAGATTTAAATCATCGTCCACGGAAAGCCACTCGGAAATACGCTCCCCATCCAGCACTTCTTTTGCAACGTCAAAATCATAAGTGATCGTAGTTCCCACATAGCTGTTCATCTCATCAATGACTGCCAACAGTTTTTCATTATCGTCTTCAACCTTCGGCTTCACATAACAGTCTGCCTCATCCAGATCAAGTTCATCTGCGAGAACTAAAATGGAATCCTCCACCGCTTTTTTGAATGCACTTTTATCAATGGTCGTACCATAATCTGCCGGAACTAAAGAATATCCATCTGCTGTGTACGCTGAAACCGTTGCATCCACGGGTTCACGCTGTGCACCAGCCTGCATACAGTTTAACGCCTGAAGCTCGCTGTCCAATGCATCCTCATCAAATGTCACAACCTTAGCCAGTTCCAGATTCTCATGTTTAAACAGTGTAACCACCCATGCGAAACCATTCTGTCCATTCAATAATTCTTCCACTTCGCCATTAAACACCGGTGCAATGTGAATGGAATCTCCTGCAATGCTTTCCTGTCCCTCCTCACGTTCCACGAGATTCAGCACATAGCTGTCAATCTCCTCTGTGATGAGCTGCTCCATCTTTTCTACCGACTTACCACCGGCTTTTATTCCATCGATGGTCGTACCAAAGCAGAAATGGCTCTGGAAAAAGATTCCAAATCCGACATAAATAACTGCCAGACACGCCACCACAACACCTGCGATGACAAAAATCCTCTTTTTGTCTGCGGATTTTCCTGCTGCATTGTTCTGCGTCAGATTCTTTTTTTCTTTTTTCATAATTTTTCCTCTCACTCTTTTGTAGCTTATTCAAAAGACGTATCAATATGCGCCTATTTTCAGCAAAACCATACTCTATTATAGGTAGAAAAAGGGCTTTGTCAACAATTTGCGGCAATCGTAATATTTGCGTAATGAATTTGTTTTAATTCGTAACAATGATGGTAAAATTTTTCTTCTGAAATTGTTTGTAAGGTTGCACAAAAACCAGACATTTACCTTAAGAAATCTTTAAATATTCAATAATCTTTCTTAAAAAAAGAGAAAGGGAATTGTTTCCTAAAAATCACTATGTTATAATCGCACAATGTAAGGAAAAAGAATTTATTTTTATATAAAAATCTGTTAGGAAGGTGATATTTTGAAGACAGATATGAAAAGCAGACTCAATGCTTTTATCGAGAAAAACAAACATGCTTTTTTGCTTCTTTATTTTTGTATCTATTTTCCATGGTTTCATCATCTGGAACGAACCGTGACCACGCATTTTCATGTGATACATACTGCATTGGATGACAGGATCCCATTTTGTGAATACTTTATTGTTCCTTATCTTTTATGGTTTGGATATGTCGCGTGGGCAGTCGGATATTTTTATTTTAAAAATAAAGATGAATATTTTAAACTCTGTGCAATGCTTTTTACCGGAATGACCGTTTTCCTTGTGATCTCAACGATCTATCCGAATGGTCACTATCTGAGACCAGCTTATTTTGAACATAATAATATTTTTATCCAGATGGTAAAATGGCTGTATGCAACGGATACACCGACAAACCTGTTTCCAAGCGTACATGTCTTTAACTCCATCGCCGTGAATATTGCCGTATGGCACAGTGACAATTTCAAAAAGAACAAAGCTGTACGCTATGGTTCCGCTGTTTTGATGGTACTCATTATCTTATCCACAATGTTTTTGAAACAGCACTCCGTTTTCGACGTTGTCACCGGTATGGTACTTGCCGTATTTATGTACTCCGTTGTATACACAACCAACTGGGCTGCTGTCACCGTTGCAAAACCGGTGCGCAAGCCAAGACAGATCTAACTATGTTTTTACCACAATTTCAGTAGCTGGATTCCTGTTTTCATAACTTTATACTTCACATCCTCAAGTTCTGCTGCAGCATTTTTCAGCTCCTTGCGGATTTCAATATGCTGCGGGCAATGCTTCTCACACTTTCCACAGGAAATACACTGGGATGCACTGCTCGTATCTTTTCGAAATGCAGTACACTGCAGGTAATCTCTTCTTCCCGATTTTTTTCCTTCGGAATACATCGCATTATAACAGCGGAATGTACCCGGAATATCCACTCCTTTTGGGCATGGCATGCAGTAACCACATCCTGTACATCCCACTTTTACATTTTTCTTAATCTCATCTTTTACCTTTTCGATCAGCTCCCGGTCGGATGGTGTGAGACATCCCACCAGTGACTCGCTGGCAGTTTTTACATTCTGTTCGACCATCTCCATGGAATTCATGCCGGAAAGCACGCAGTTCACCTCCGGCTGGTCGTACAGCCATTTCAACGCAAGTTCTGCCGGAGTGCGATGTTTTTCATCCCTGCGGAATAACTCTTTCGCAGATTCCGGGAGAAGGTTCACCAGACGTCCGCCACGAAGCGGCTCCATGATAATAACCGGAAGTCCTTTCCGGTTCGCATAACGCAGTCCTTCCACACCAGCCTGAGAATGTTCATCCATATAATTGTACTGGATCTGACAGAAATCCCAGTCGTAAGCATCTACTAACTGACAGAACATCGCGGAATTACCGTGATAGGAAAATCCGATCTGCCGAATCTGCCCGGACGCTTTCTTCTCCCTGATCCACTCTTCCATCCCCAGTTTTTTCAATTTCTCCCAGGTTGGAATGTCCGTCAGCATATGCATGAGGTAATAATCAATGTAATCGGTCTGCAGGCGGCGCAGTTCCTCCTGAAACATTTTTTCCACGCCATCGATCGACTTGATCAGATAATGCGGAAGCTTTGTGGCAAGGTTGATTTTCTCCCTGCAATGATTCCGGTGTAAAATTTCTCCCACTGCCACTTCATTTCCGGCATACACGTAGGCAGTGTCAAAATAATTGACCCCCGCCTCAATTGCCGCCATCACTTCTTTTTCTGCTTTGTCAAGGTCTGCGCTGTTCCCCTTTTCGTAAAACGCATACAGCCGTAGCCCAGCGCAGAAATATCGTTTCCATATTTATCTTTCCGATATTGCATGCTGCTATCTCCTCTCGGTGTTTAATGCCTCCAGTTCTTCCATCCAGATCCGTGCAGACGCATCCGAAGGCATACGCAGATCTCCACGCGGAGAGACAGCAACGCTTCCGACTTTTGGTCCATCCGGCAGGCAGGAACGTTTGAACTGCTGTGCAAAAAATCTGCGGTAAAAAGTTTTTAACCATTTCAAAATCGTTGCATCATCATAAGTTCCCGCAAATGCAACTTTTGCCAGACGGTAAATCTTTGCCGGCGCATAGCCAAGACGAAGCATATGATACAGATAAAAATCATGTAATTCGTAAGGTCCGACCAAATCTTCCGTCTTCTGGGAAATCTTTCCGTCCTCCGGCGGTAAAAGTTCCGGTGAAACCGGTGTATCCAAAACATCGAGAAGAACTGCTTCCAACTCTTTATCGCCACAGGTATCCGCATAATAACGGACAAGATGGCGGACCAGTGTCTTTGGCACAGACGCATTCACCGCATACATGGACATATGATCTCCGTTGTAAGTCGCCCAGCCGAGTGCCAGCTCCGAAAGATCGCCTGTACCGATGACCATGCCTCCGGTCTTATTTGCAATGTCCATAAGAATCTGGGTTCTCTCACGTGCCTGTCCATTCTCGTAAGTCACATCGTGCACTTTCGGATCCTGTCCGATATCTCGGAAATGGATATTGACCGCATCCCTGATACTGACTTCCATAAAATCCGCATTGAGACATTTGATGAGGCTCACCGCATTATCGTAAGTACGATCCGTTGTTCCGAATCCCGGCATTGTCACAGCCTTAATATTTTTATGATCCATGCCGAGCAGATCAAATGCACGCACCGTCACAAGCAATGCCAGTGTAGAATCCAATCCACCGGAGATACCGATCACGGCAGATTTGCAGTGTGTGTGCTCCAGACGTTTTTTCAGTCCCATCGCCTGAATGGATAAAATCTCATCACAACGGCGCTCTCTGTCTGTCTTACTGCCCGGAACAAACGGCATTGGATCAATGTATCGGGTCAGTTCCGTCTCTTCTATTTTCAATGCAAATGGAATTTCCGTGTAACCGTCCATTCTGGTTTCAAATGTAGTCATTCTGCGGCGCTCTGCATTCAGACGCAAAACATCGATCTCCGAATAAACTGTTTCATTCGCAAAACGTTTCGCTTTCTTTAAAATCCTTCCATTTTCCGCAATGATATTATGCGCGGAATAGACGACATCCTGCGTGGATTCCCCATCTCCGGCACTCGCATAAATATAGCCGCACAGAAGCCTTGCAGACTGTCCGCCAACCAGCTCCTCGCGATAAATGTCTTTTCCGGTCGTCTCATCCGATGCTGACAGATTGACAATGACATTCGCACCGTTTAACGCATGACGGATACTCGGCGGTTCCGGTGTCCAGAGATCCTCGCAGAGTTCCACACCGATTTTCAGTTCCGGCATGGTCTGACAGGTAAATAATAACTTTTTGCCCATTGGAACCACTTCTTCTCCGAGGCTTACCTGCACCGTTTCTTCCATTCCTCTTGTAAAATGTCTTGCCTCATAAAATTCATTGTAATTTGGCAGATATGTTTTCGGCACAAAACCAAGCACTTTTCCATTGCTTACAGCAGCAGCCACATTATAAAGCTTTCCGTTGTATTCGAGTGGAAGTCCCACAAACACGATGCAGTCCAATGCAAAGGTAAACGCAGCGATCTCAAGGAGCGACTGTCTTGCTTCACGCAGCATTTTTTCCTGTAAAAACAGATCACTGCATGTATAACCCGTAATACAAAGTTCCGGGAGTACAATGATCTTTGCCCCCTTCCTTCTCTGCCTTTTTAATCTCTGCGCAGATTAATGCGGTGTTCTCTTTCGTATCCGCAACTACAATTTTCGGGGTGACGGCTGCCACCTTGACAAATCCCTGTTTCACTACTTTCTCATCTCCTTCAGTTCGTCCACTTCAAAATGATATGCCTTGTTACAGAACTGGCATTTTACTTCAATCGCTTCACCATCGTTGATAATATCGTCTAAATCTTTTTTGCTCAAGGTTGAGATTGCACGGGAAACGCGCTCTTTGGAGCAGTCACACTGGAATGCTGCCGGAAGTGTATCCGTGATCTCAAGTCCAAAATCGCCCAGAATGATCTCTAAAATCTGCTCCGGTGTGTTCCCCTCTTCCAACATCTCAGTCACAGACGCAATCTCACTGATTTTTTTCTCCAATGCATCCACAACTTCATCCGGGGTAAACGGCATCAGCTGAATGATAAATCCACCTGCCTGCTTTACAGAACCGTCCACATCTACTAAAACGCCCAGTCCTACTGCGGAAGGAACCTGTTCCGAAGTTGCAAAATAATAGGTTAAATCCTCTGCGATCTCTCCGGTCTGAAGTGCGATCTGTCCCACATAAGGCTCTTTTAAACCCATATCCTTGATCACACTCATGACACCAAGCCCAAGTGCCCCGCCTACGTCTAATTTGCCCAACGCATTCGGTGGCAGCGCCACATCTGCAACTCTCGGAAATCCCTTGACATGTCCTGCGGAATCCGCTGTCACGGTCAGTCCCTGCGCCGGTCCCTGACACTGGATCTGTACTGTGAGAAGATCCTTCTCACCCTTCATCATGGTTCCCATCATGGCCGCACCAGATAATAATCTACCCAGAGCTGCTGTGATCACCGGACTTGTGTTATGGTCTTTTCTTGCCTCTTCCACAATGTTTTTGGATGTGATTGCAAATGCGCGGATGGAATGATCTGCCGCAGTTGCTCTTACAATATAATCGTTCATGTTTTTCCTCTTTTCCTGTTATTTTATATTAGGCAAGTGCCTGTTCTGTTATATCATATTCCTTAAATCACCTTCGGTCTTGCAATGATATACATGCGCTCACTCTCTGCCGTCACCGGATCATGGGTAAACGCGTCATACGCTGCCACAAACTCCATGCCTGCCTGCAAAAGCAGCTCTTTCACCTGCTCTAATTCGTAGGCTTTCTGATAATGAAGTTCCTCGTATTTCCGGTAGAGGTCACTTTCCTCCCGGATAAAAAGCGTCAGGTCATACTCATTGACCATCTCATCCTCATAAAAATAGTTTTCCCAGATGAAACTGCTCTCTTCCCGGTTTTCACTGATGGTGCATTCTCCCATCAGATCCCGGTATTTATGCACGGTGTTCAAATCAAAAATAAACACACCGTCCTCTGCGAGATATTCTTTTACCAGTTCAAATACTTTTTTCAGATCTTCCGGTTCCAAAATATAGTTCATCGAATCGCAGACACTTACAATTGCCCGGATATTTCCAAACAATTCCAGCTCCCGCATATCCTGAAGAAGATATAAAATATCATTCCGCTCTTCTTCCTCCTGGCGCTCTCCTGCGATCTCTAACATTTCGGCAGAATTGTCCACTCCCACCATATCATAGCCTGCATCTGCCAAAAGCCTTGTCATTTTTCCAGTACCACAGCCGAGTTCCACCACGGTGCCATCTGTCACCTGATACTCCTTTAACAGACTGATAAGATATCTGCTCCACTCCTCATAAGGTACATTATCCATAAAAAGATCATATACCTGTGCAAAACTGCTGTATGCTTCCAATGTTTTCTCTCCTTGATTATCTTATTTTTTCACGAACCTTTATACTACTAGAGAAGCAAGATCCAATATTCTTAAGGTTTTTTCCTTTTGATATCCCGATAGTATAAAGCGAGGTTTTTTATGCCCGAGAATTACGACCATTATATCACAAAAAATATAAAAGCATTATATAAACGGCGACTTTTTTCACCAATTGTATATCTGATCATTGTGATCGTCCTATGGCATGTATTTTCACTGACGGATCTTTTTATTTCCGGTGCATCTGACGGATGATGTCCCACTGGAATCCGCCTACCGCAATGACGCTGCCAACATGCATACCACACTGACAGATTTAAAATTCACAGGATACACCCGAAATAATAGAACTGATTTGTTTTCAGGATTTTGGGAGCGGCCGGTCCTTAGAAAGCAGACATTACGATTTCAAAAGCCAATGTAATTGGATTTTGAAATCACGATGGATGCTTTCTTAGTACCGCTGCCAGCGACAACAAGCGGAAGCGCTCCTGAAAACAAACAGTTCTATTTTTTTTATTTCTATACACTTTGTTGGCATGCAATTAACATAACCTGCGAAAATCCGTAACACCACCTACAAGCGGCAGTTCATAAGTTAAACTCCGGTTTATCAGAAATCCACCTCGGTATCATAGTAGCAGCATTTCAGCAGCTTCTCCATCTCTTCCTGACTCGGCTGTCTAGGATTGGAACCGGTACATGCATCTAAAATCGCATTGGCAGCGATCTCCGGCAGTCTCTCTAAGAACACCTCTTCCGGAACGAAGCCCCTGCTCTGTCGGGTAGCTGTCTGCACCGTAATTTTTGATGCAGTGTGGAATCTTAAGGTCATCATTCATCTTGCGCAAGTATGCAATGAGTAACGCAACTTTCTCATCTAAGCTGTCACCGCCAAGTCCCATAAAATCAGCAATATCGCCGTAACGTTTCTTCGCTGTCTCATCTTTTGCATTGAATGCGATAACTTTTGGCAGATACATAGCGTTTGCTGCACCGTGGATAATATGAGCACCATAATCTGCAAATGCAGCTCCTGTCTTATGTGCCATGGAATGAACGATACCAAGCAGAGCGTTGGAGAATGCCATTCCTGCAAGACACTGCGCACTGTGCATGGAATCTCTCTTAGCCATATCTCCGTTGTAGGAATCAACCAGATCATTCTGGATCATTTTGATCGCATGTAACGCCAGTGGATCGGTAAAGTCACAGTTAGCGGTAGAAACATATGCCTCGATCGCATGTGTCATAGCATCCATTCCAGTATGTGCAACTAATTTCTGTGGCATTGTCTCTGCAAGATCCGGATCAACGATTGCCACATCCGGTGTGATTTCAAAATCTGCGATCGGATATTTGATACCTTTTTCATAATCGGTAATAATTGAAAATGCTGTCACCTCTGTCGCTGTTCCTGATGTGGAAGAGATTGCACAGAAATGAGCTTTATTTCTAAGCGCCGGGATGCCAAATACTTTACACATGTCCTCGAACGTGATATCCGGGTACTCGTATTTGATCCACATCGCTTTTGCTGCATCGATCGGGGATCCGCCGCCCATCGCAATGATCCAGTCCGGTTCAAATTCCATCATTGCTTTTGCACCTTTCATCACGGTTTCCACAGAAGGATCCGGTTCGATGCCTTCAAACAACTGAACTTCCATTCCGGCTTCTTTCAGGTACTGTTCTGCTCTGTCGAGGAATCCGAACCGCTTCATGGAACCGCCGCCAACACAGATCATTGCCTTTTTTCCTTTGAATGTCTTTAATGCCTCCAGAGCACCTTTTCCATGGTATAAATCTCTTGGTAACGTAAATCTTGCCATTGTAAAAACCCTCCTATAAAATATGTATGTGCTTATTTTGATTGTTATATTTTTAACAATCAGGCCACCTGTATTACCTCGTGATCTCATCACTTGTGCTTATTATACCATACACCTTATTTTATAGAAGGGTTTTTATACATTATTCACAAATTATTTCATGTATTTTTTGACAAACAAATTTCTAATACAATTTTAATCCACTGCGCACCGGTTCACTTGTCAGATCCACACCCAGCTTCTTAAAAATTTTAATATCCACTTCAGAGAGCATTACGGAAGTGTGCACCTGGCATCCCCGAAGTGCCGGAAGCTGCTCTAATGCTTTCTTTGCGTTTTCATTGGTCACCGCAGCGAGCGAAAGGGCGATCAATACCTCATCGGTATGGAGTCTTGGATTCTTTCCACCGAGGAAACGGACTTTCAGATCCTGGATCGGTTCGATTGCTTCCGGGCGGATGAGTTTCTCATCATGCTCAATGCCAGCCAGATATTTTAATGCGTTCAGGAGCAATGCTGCAGACGCACCGAGAAAATCTGATGTCTTGGACGTAATGATACAGCCATCGGAAAGTTCGATTGCTGCAGTTGGAACGCCAAGTTCCTCTGCACGTTTTTTTGCGGCGACTGTGACATGTCTGTCGTCCGTTGTGATCTTTGCCTGTTTCATCAGAAGTTCGATCTTGTAAACTTCATTTTCCGTCGCTTCTTCTCTTACCAGCTTATTCACTGCGGTGTAATAACGTCTTATGATCTCCATTTTGGAGGCTTCACAGCACGCCTCGTCATCGATGATACAGTTTCCGGCCATGTTGACACCCATATCAGTCGGTGATTTATAATAAGTATTTTCTCCATAAATCCCTTCAAAAATAGCGTTCAAAACCGGGAAGATCTCAATGTCACGATTGTAGTTGACCGTCGTTTTTCCATAAGCTTCCAGATGGAACGGGTCGATCATGTTCACGTCATTCAAGTCTGCGGTAGCCGCCTCATAAGCTAAGTTTACCGGATGTTTTAATGGAAGATTCCAGATTGGGAATGTCTCAAATTTTGCATAGCCGGCTTTTGTTCCACGGATGTTCTCATGATAAAGCTGGGAGAGGCAGGTTGCCATTTTTCCACTTCCCGGTCCCGGTGCAGTGATGACGACTAATGGTCTGGCCGTCTCGATATAGTCATTCTTGCCGAATCCGTTCTCACTGACGATCAGCGGAATGTTTGCCGGATAGCCCTCGATCTTATAATGCTGATATACTTTAATGCCTCTTTTTTCCAGTTTTTCACGGAACTGTACGGCACCGCTCTGTCCTGCATACTGCGTGATGACAACGCTTCCCACATACAGACCCTTTTTCTCAAACTCTCCGATCAGCCGGACAACATCCACATCATAAGTAATTCCAAGATCCCCGCGGACTTTGTTCTTCTCTATATCTGCTGCACTGATCACGATCACGATCTCTGCCACATCCGCAAGCTGCATAAGCATCTGGAGTTTACTGTCCGGTGCAAATCCCGGCAATACTCTGGATGCGTGATAATCGTCAAATAATTTTCCGCCAAATTCCAGATAAAGCTTGTCCCCAAATTGGTTGATCCGTTCTTTGATGTGCTCAGACTGAATTTTTAAGTACTTGTCATTATCAAATCCTATTCTCATCCCTGTTATCCCCTTATTTTTTTCATTCACTTTTTTATTTACAAACATAGAGAATATTATACAATAAAACCGGCACAAAATATACTCGAAATTTTCAATTTCCATCACAAATTTTAACGTACCATTTGAAAATTATTTTTGCAGATTTCATAAATAAGGCTGACCCTTTCCGGATCAGCCTTATCATTAAATTCCCAATAACTGCTTTTTCTTCGCTGCAAATTCTTCTTCTGTGATGACTCCTGCATCCAAAAGACCTTTGTACTTCTGCAGCTGTTCGATCGTATCGCTCTCAGAAGATTGCTTCTGCTCTTCCAAAGATCCGGTCTCCTGCTTTGCATCCTGTTTTTTTCTCCCGCTGTCATCTCTTTGACATTCGGATTCATCAGGTGTGCCAGATTGAGCGCCAGCGTGTGCAGACTCTCTGTTTTATCCTCATAGCAGCTCAAAAACGCCTCGACACTTGGACTGTCACTGTCAAAGGAAACTCCTGTCCAATCCCACATAATATTATCCCAGTAAGGATGGTCAAACGTCAGCTCCACATGGAAGGTATCTGCCGGAGAAGCCACGTCAAAAGATGGTCTTGGATGATACTCATGATAATGGTTATCATCTTTGTCATTTTCCTCATGCATCCGCTCCAGCCGCTCAAACATTTCATATTCCCTCATCTGCATCTGAAACTGTGCGATCTGCGGCTCCAGCTGCTTTACTTTTTCCGGAACTTTACTGTCGTAATGCTTTAATTCCTGATGATTTCCCTCAAATAAAACCCGGCTGTCCTCTAAAATACGGAAAGACTTTAAATTGTCCGCCTGAAATGCGAGCGAATCTTTGTCACAGTTCACACGGAAAAGTCCATGGAAAATATCTAATACCAGATCTCCACCAAACAGTCCAAAATTAAACGAATAGTTTTCCTCGAACTGATCTCTCAATGCCTGATTATCTTCGTAAAACTGGATGTACTGCTTAAAATCATCGATGGTCATCCGATCTGTCCTGCCTTTTGGCAGATAGATTTTTTTATCGCATTCCTTACAGATCGGTGTGTCCTGTATTTTTGTTGCAAGCAGCCGCGGTGTCGGATTCCCGCAGACCGGACATAATTTTTTATTATTACTGAATAATCCCATATTAATCCCCTTTCTGTGACAGATATTCTCTTTTATGAAAGCCAAGAATACCTGCAATTACATTTGTAGGAAACATACCAAGCGCACTGTTTAACTTTGTCACTGAATCGTTGTAGATCAAACGGCTGGTATATACCATGCGCCCATAACATTCCACCGCATCCATACATTTGGTATAGTTTTTATCTGCGCAGAGCAGTGGATTGCGTTCTGCTGCCAGACGGATGCTTTTTACGGTTTCCTCTATCACCTGCTCCTGCTCTGATACCTCCTCAGGTGCGGAGCGAGCAGTGATCACACTTCGTCTGGCTGCTGCACGCTCCATCAGCGGCTGTATGTCATCTGCTGCATATCCTTTCATAAGATCAAGCACTGCAAATAGTGCATCAAAACGTGAGGAAATCTGCACTCCGATCTGATTCATGGCATTTTGGATATTTCCGTCCATCACCGCAAACTTCCGCTGCACGGAGATGATCCAGAGAACAAGTAAAAGCAGGATCAAACCAATAATGACCAAGATTTCCATACCTAACATTTTTTCTTCTTAATCCTCCCTTCTTTTGTGTGCTTATTTTGGCTTTCTCCTTTGTCTGAATCTACAATACACGATTTTCCCAAAAAAATGGACGCACTGTCATGAATCGACCGTAAAATGTATTGAATCGACCATATCCATTCTTACTATTGGTGTAGTTTGTTCTATCAAAGAAAAAACAGACCGTCATAAGACAGCCTGCTCTCCATTAAACGCATATTCCATATATGTATTTTTGATTTCCGAACATTTTCCATGCGGAATTGGGATTTCCGCATCATTTACCATTTTGATAGAACGGCTGGAAATGTTCTGGATATACTCCATATTCACAAGGAAGGATCGGTGGGGACGGAAAAAATTGCTGTACTGCATCAGCTGTCCTGCCAGATCATCCAGACTCCCTGCGCTTTCCAGAACTGCTCCGTTTTCCAGATGAAATAAAAGTTTTCGTCCCAGCACCTCGCAGTATTCCAGCTGCTGCAGATCGATCCTCGTAATACCGTCTTTACTGCGCAGGATCAGGCTGTTCTTCTTTTTCTTCTCACACTCCGCCAGCACCGCATCCATCAGCCGGAAAAAGCTTTCCTCCCAGATCGGTTTCAACTGGTAAAAATAAGCTCCAACCGAATAAGATTCCACCGCAAACTCCGGGGATGAGGTCAGAAAAATAATTTTCATATTCGTGTCATACTGCCGGATCTCTTTTGCCACATCCATGCCATTCTGCCCCGGCATCACGACATCGAGAAATAATATATCCGGTCTTATGCCCTTCTCAATCTCCGTCAGCAGTTCAAACGGACTCTGGAATGCCGCATAGGTAATATCCTCATTCCGTTCTACCCGGTAGCGGTCTAATAATTCGTTCATCTGATGAAGCACTTCCATATCATCATCACAAAACGCGATCTTTATCATAAAATTTTCTTTTCTCCTGCGTAATTATAATATTTCCATACCTCTTGTGATCCATTTTACTGTCACAGGAAGCCTGCAAAATGTTTTTTCCACATATTATTATACTTCACAGAAGGGAAAATGAAAAGCCAATGTCCGCTACCTCCGCAGATCCTCAAATGCTCCATACACATCCAGCGTTCCATACCCCCACGACGGATTCGGATAACTCCTGTCATCCGCCCGGTCTGCGCCGCGGATCAGCATATTTTTGATATCCGCAGAGGACATGAAAATCTGATTTCTTTTTACCAGTCCCCATTCCATGATCTGCGCACATGCCCCGGCTGTGATCGCTGCCGCCGCACTCGTCCCGGTCATGGTCACAAAGCGGTTCCGCAGTCCCGGTCCGTACACATTCACCGCCGGGGCACAGAAATCCGGCTTTACCTCACCGGAAAGTGTAAATCCCCTGCCCGAGTCCAGATACAGACCGCCATTTGCCACATTGTAGCCGCCCGTGCTTATGACCTGCCCTGCGTTACCCGGCACGGTGATCGTATGATTCGGATTTGACCGCAGGAAAAAAACATTTCCACTCGTAAAATTCCGCATGGGAAGCCACATATTGTAATCCCCTGTCACAATGCTCTGCGGATACACGTTGATCGTCCAGATCCCCTGCGCTGCGTTTGAAAAACGTAAATAAATAAGCTGGTTTCCCTGCCGCCTGCCCGTCAGCCGGTAGTCGATGCTGACTCTTGTCTGCTCGAAAATAAAGACAAACTCCTGTCTTCCACCGCTCCGATAAGGCACTTTTGGCAGCACTTCCCCGGTGGGCGAGCTGACCGATACCGCATAAAGCTCCGGCGCATTTGCCCACATCTCAATGAAAAAAGCCCGGCATATTTTCCTCCACCGAGACTTCCACCGATTCGTACTCCATGTCCGGCTGTATTTTTCCAAGAAAATGATGTCTTGCATTCGCCTCGTTTCCTACTGCTGCCACACTGCATCTTTTCCGCCTTCTGGATACAATATCCAGATAAGTTGCCAGTTGTCCGTCCTTGCCACGGTTTCCCATGTTGCTTCCCAGTGCAATGCAGATCACAAGCGGCATATCCCGCTCCTTTGCCAGCCGGTCCAGATAGCTGACTGCCATCATGATATCATTCTCCTGATACGCCGGAACAGAATCCGGTATAAAATAAAATTCCCGCAGATAAGTTTTTGCCTCTTTCAGTTTTACGACTGCGATCTCGGAAAACGGCGCCGCCCCGATAAAATTATCTTCCACATCCTCGCTTCCACATGCCACCCCGGCCACAAAGGTTCCATGTCCATTGGTATCCATGGACGGAACGGTTTCCAGCGGATTTTCTGCCCGGAGTGCGGCATTGATCTGCTCTGTCTTATACTCGGAACCATATGCGATCCCCTCCGGCTTTGTTCCATCCCGGATCGTCTGATCCCAGATGCGGTAAATCCTTGTTGTCCCATCAGAATACTGAAATACCGGATTTCGGTAATCGATCCCGGTATCGATAAACCCGATCATCACGCCCTGCCCTTTCAGTGCGAGTGCCGGCTGCTGCTGTAATTTTAATATCCCCGAAACCTCAAGCGCCGTCTCATCCAGAAGTCCATAGCACTTTGGAACAGAAGCATAGGAATCTGCCGGAAAATCAAATATCCGAAAAAAACTCCTCGGATAAAAATAAGTATCCTTTTCCTCATCGATCCGCTGGATACAATCACTTGAAAGGTCAATCACATCCAAAACATCTTTCGATATGATAAAATCCACATAATCATTGGAATAAATCTTTTCTTCACAGTCAGACATAAAAAACTCCGCACACCTATCTTTACAATAAATGCCGGAGTTTTGTCTTTTATTCCTTTAAATTGCTGGCTTTTCTTCGATCGCTGCACAGCCGCGCATCGTGATGAGCGGGCCGCCCTTTTTCTCTACATAATCTTTTGTGATCGTTACCATGCCGATATTGTCATCCTTCGGGATCTCATACATGATATCTAACATAAAATCTTCGATAATAGAACGGAGAGCACGCGCTCCTACCTTTTTCTCTTTTGCTTCCTTTGCGATAGAATGAAGCGCATCCTCGTCAAATACAAGCTTTACCTCATCCATGGCAAGCAGCTTCTCATACTGCCTGATGATTGCATTCTTCGGCTCTTTTAAAATACGCACGAGCATATCTTCCGTTAGTGCCTCCAATGTGAACATGACCGGCAGACGTCCTAAAAATTCCGGGATCATACCAAATTTGCGCACATCTTCTGTCGTCACTTTTGCAAGCAGGTTCTCGTCATTGTCATATTTGTCCTTCAGGTCTGCCTTAAATCCAATGGAAGCTTCCTTATTCAGACGCTCCTTAATGATATCTTCCAGATCCGGGAACGCTCCTCCGCATATAAAAAGAATGTTCTTCGTGTTGACCATCGTCATCGGAACCATCGCATTTTTACTGCTTGCCCCTACCGGCACTTCCACTTCCGCACCCTCTAACAGCTTTAACATTCCCTGCTGGACAGATTCTCCGCTGACATCGCGCTGGTTTGTGTTGCGCTTCTTTGCGATCTTATCGATCTCATCGATAAAGATGATGCCGTGCTCTGCGCGCTCCACATCATTGTCAGCAGCCGCTAACAGTTTGCTGACTACACTCTCGATATCGTCACCGATATAACCGGCTTCTGTCAGGGAAGTTGCGTCCGTGATGGCAAGCGGCACATCTAATAATCTTGCCAGTGTCTTGACCAGATAAGTCTTACCACTTCCAGTCGGTCCGATCATGAGCATGTTGGATTTTTCGATTTCCACACCGTCCTGCACATCAGAAGCAATTCTCTTGTAATGATTGTAAACTGCTACAGACATGACTTTTTTTGCATGTTCCTGTCCAACCACATACTCATCCAGCGACGCTTTGATCTTATGTGGAGCCGGGATCGCATGAATATCGATCTCCGGCTTTCTCTCCTCTTTTGGTTTCTTTTTCTTGATCTTCTGGCTGTTTGGCATACCGCCCATCATATTTTGCAGATCGGAAAGATTGATCATGCTGATATTCGGCATCTTATCCAGATTCATATTATTAAAACTTCCCATGTTCATCATATCGCCCATTGGGAATCCGGTACCATTCATGCTGTCGAAAGTTCTCTGCATACAGTCATGGCAGATGGAAATGCTATTTGGAATCTTGATCATTTTTCCGGCTATATGTTCTGGTCTGTGACAGATGTAGCAGATCTCCTCGTACTCATCATCCTTCTTCTCGTCACTTTTTTCTTCTATAGTACCTGTTACCACTTCTGCACTCTCTGCATCCGTTGTATGTAAATTATTATCAGAGGCTGTCGGTTCTTTGTTCTCTTCTCCGTCGATTACCTCTCTGAAATCATTATCTGACATTGAAATCTCCTTAATATCCCTGAAATTGCTTTCTGTTTTCATCGCCTCAAAAAATGCGATGGGTTTATTATAATTCAAATAAAAATGAATCACAACTAATTTGGCAAGATTTCATTTTTATTTAAGATATTTTCTTTGAAAAACATACTAATATTTGACCTTCCTGATTTTATGGGTTAGAATACAGCTACACACAAAAAACTTTCGGAAAGGTGACTCATGTATACAAAAGAAACCTCTTTTAGCAGACGAATGAAACAGGCAGAACAGCATGCTGCCTCACTGCTGCAGCAAATTCTGATCTTCGTTTTGATTTTCCTTGTCATTTTTATGATGGTGCAGATCCAGAATCTACATGGAACTGCCCACGTGGTAAACTATGCCAGTCTTGTGCGCGGAGCCACGCAGCGTGAAGTCAAGCTTGAGATTACCGGAACTGCAAATGACATGCAGATCGAGTATCTGGATAAAATTTTGTCTGGTTTAAAATATGAAGATGGAAATTATAATCTGGTAAGCCTGAAAGATCCTGCTTACCAGCAGTGTCTGGACAATCAGATTGAATATTGGGAACTACTGAAAGAAGAGATTTATACTGTTCGTGAAAAGGGCTATGAAAACACCAATGTTGTCTCAATGAGTGAAACTTATTTTGAATATGCCGACGAGACGGTGACTGCTGCCGAACAGTACTCGGAAAAGATTGCCGCGCGGATCCGGCTGACCGAGATTATTTCTGCGCTTGATATACTATTGTTAATCTTTTTGATCGTCCAGCAGCAGATCCAGCACATTCAGGCCGTCAGGGAAAATCATATTTTATCCAAGAAAGCCTATCTGGATGTACACACCGGACTTCCAAACAAAAGCCGCTGTGAAGACCTTTTGAACTCTTCCGGTTTTATCACTGAGCCGCTGTGTTTTGTTATGTTCGACTTAAATAATTTAAAAGAAGTGAACGATACCCTTGGACACGCTGCCGGGGATTCGATGATCGCCAATTTTGCCCACATTTTAAGAAAGGTAGTTCCTGAAAAAGATTTTGTCGGCAGATACGGCGGTGACGAATTTATCGCTATTTTGTATGACACCACCTCCGGGCAGGCAGACGAACTATTGGAAAAACTACATGCTACGATCAAACAGTATCATTCCAGCAATATGCCGGATGCGATCAGTTACGCCTATGGTTACAGCTACTCCATGAATTACAAAGATTGTACGCTC